>Ga0316189_10002371_pt1 | contig 18602 bp, 10 predicted proteins | sample LowCovwburrow_MG_FD_204930 | JGI IMG/M metagenome (GOLD analysis project Ga0316189, IMG submission 204930) | Coastal sediment microbial communities from Maine, United States - Lowes Cove worm burrow | ecosystem: Environmental > Aquatic > Marine > Coastal > Sediment | place: USA: Maine...
GGAGAGTGAGTTGGTCTTCATTCCTCGTGGTAGCCGCACCATTGCAGAGTATCGGGGAGGATACTACGGTGTTCTCTTCTAGCTGGGGGAGGAAGAAGTAGATGGTCTGGCCTATCAACGCTCTTATCCACAGCTTATTGCCAACACCACTAGGTGTTAAGGCACTATCGTCAAATCGGGCATAGGTAGTTGTCGTGGTCTGCCAGCCTATATCATCGCCCGTGATGGTTACCTTTAGGTTAGCCCCTCCGACAGCGGCTCTGGCAAAAGCAGTTGCCCTGTGCGTATTTGTATTGCCGGTCTGGCCTTCAATAGTGACAGCGGCGTTGGTTGCCCCTCCACTATTATCCAGCTTATAGACCTTGCCACTCGGATTCAGCTTGGAGAAGCCAGCCGCCAGTATCTCAGCCGAATCATCGACCACTTCCAAGGTGGCTGGGTAGGTGAGCTCTACTATTTCTATATCATCAAGTTCATAAGCCATACCATTAGTAGAACCATCATTCATTCCGATGTAGAAGTTGTCAGTGTGGGCTACAAAGGTTCCTGTAAAGGTCGCTTCTGTGCCTGTTGGATTAAACTCTACATAGGTGTTTGCTGAACTAAGCCCTGAACCAGCCCTGATAGCCGCACCAGCACCAGCGTTCAGTCTTGCCTTTATAGAGAAGCTGTACTTATTCCCAGAGGTTATTAGCCCTGCATAAGCACAGAAGTCGTTACCACCATCACCCAAACAATAAAGCTTTCCAGCTACAGTAGTGTTAACATCCATCGTAGCCCAGCCATTGCTAATCCAGCTATTAGCTCCACTTTGGTCTGAGTCTGTTCCTGTAAGGAGTGCACTCCCCTCAGTCTCGCTACCACTCAGGGTCATGTTGGGTATAGGGTTCTGGATGTCGGGGTCTGTGCCTGTGAAGGTGCCATCGTGGTAGGCTGTTGCTCCTGTGCCTAGACCAGAGACTCCTGCTCCTGTTGCGGAGTTGGTTCCTTGGATTTCTTTGAGGGACATACTGTTTACATAGACTTTCTCCCCGGCCCCCATGTTAGCGAAGACAAGGTTAGACGATTGTGCCGAGTAACAAGTAAAGTCGTAAGTATATGTGGTGAATGTCTCAGCAATAGAGGCAGTAATTACATTTACCGTAACCCCGTCATAACAACTAACACTAACTCCAGACCCAGCACTAACCTTAGCTTCGACTGTAACCCTGTACCTTCTTCCAAGCGTGAGGTTTGTTGACAGGTCATTGGTATCTCTCATGTTCCAGTAAGCACCATTGCTCTGGTCAACCCAAGTTATTTCCATCGTGTCGCCAACAGCCGCAATCGTGTTTGTTCCGTAGGCAACCCACCCATAAGGGACACCAGCGTTTACCATTGTAAGAGCATCGGTATCTATCAACTCACTCCCAAGCTGGTCACTCCCCGGCAGACTGTACGCTGTGCATTTGTTCTGGATAAGGGGTTCTGCTAGGTAGCCGTTGGGTTGGGTGAACTTGCGTTTGATGGAGAAGTTACTAATAGACCCAACGAATGTAGCATCAGCTCTAACTTTTATGTCATCAGTTGTTGCATCAGCAAGGGTGATAAGCTCTGTATACGTCCCATTAGCTGTCCGGTGAGTACCAATCTTGGAACTCTGCCCAACCCACAACCACACATCTCCAGCGGAGTAATCTGATAACGTGAAGGTCATCTCATAAACAGCACCGGCTGCTATCGCCTCGACAGAGCTCTGCTTAACCATATCAATATTGCCACCCTGAGTACCATCACAGGTAGCCTTATCATTAGCTATCGTGGTGCTTGCATCTTTCGTCCAGTCAGTATCAGTAGCAAACTTACCATTGGTGGTCTGCTCAATAGAGTACCCGTCAATCGCCCTGCCGGTCCCCTCAGTTACGACATTGGAAGCCACGGTGTTACCGTTGGTAGTGCTGAAGTATTTGACTCCATCTACCCCAGCTCCGTGGTAAGGGGCTGAGAGGACATCGGTGCTGACATATTCTGAGGGGACGGTTGTGCCTGTGGGGACGAGCTCAAGCTGGCACTCCTCCACTGTAAGTGTCGTGGCAGTAGTAGCGTTTCTCCTTATCCCAAACTGAGGGTTAACAGAGCCTTCATCGGTAAACTTTAACAAGGCAGAGAAAACAGTCGGGGTTGATGATAGGGTTATAGTTGTCGATAACCCTTGGTAGGCCCCTCCTGTTGATATAATCCTTACCAAAACTGTCCCAGAGCCAGTAAGCTTGACTCTCCACAAATAAGTTTTGTCTACACATTGTGGTGCGGTTATGTTCTGGGAAACAATATCGCCATCAGTTGGGAGATTTACCGTGTTTGTTCCTGTTACAGTAGCAGTACCGGCTTTTGTCCAAGCGGCATTGCTGAGGTCGTTACTGTATGACAGCAGATTCTCAACCCTACGCATACCGGGAAAACGTGCCTCACCGGACAAGGCCTCGTTCCACTCGTCATCGTTGTCTTGCACCAGTGCAGTAGTTGCCCTAGTAAACGTAGGAGCCCCAGCACCAGTGGTAGGTGTGATACTTTTATAGAGAGGCCAATTGAGAATAAGAGGATTCTCTATCTCCCCTCCCATTCCACTTAAGACATCTCCAACAACTGATTGTATTGGTGTCTGTAAAGTCATTATATTATACCCTTATAATTGCCTGAGTGTCTCCACCTGAAACATTAAGTCTGATGTGAGTGAAAGGTGCAACCAGTACAGCTGACCCACCAGAGGCCCACTGACTTAAGTCTCCACCATCAGCATCTGACCAAGCTGCATCATTATCTAAGTCTATTACACCATCGTCAATTGCTACCTCAATGTTACCAGCCAGTGTAGTAGTTACCAAGAACTGTATTGCTACAGGTTCAGAGGCTGATACACCATCCGGTCTTAACTCATCAAGGTCGATTGGTAAACTCTTCTCACCAGTGTCTATAGTAATAGATGAGTCCGTAGCACTACGAAACCTAACTACCCTCTGTCGTGCATTTCCTGAAGCTGCCATGTTAAACTCCTATCTTCTTATTTAATATTAGTATAGCTTTCGCTAACTTCTTTAATACAGTCTTAGCACTTGCTAGGTCTGTTACATTAGTTTCTATATACGCTACTGCTTGGTCAAAAGTTATACCATCGAGAGGACTAGCTGATACCTCTAAATCTAACTCAGCCTGTTCTGCAAGCCTAGCAGCTTCCTCTAACTCATGTTCGGCTGCCTGAGCTAACTTGGCGTCAATCTCCTCTTGTGTCATATCAACTAAGACACCATCAACTATCTTCTTCATTATATGTTTCTCCCGAATAGTGTAATAGTTCCACTCTCAAAGGTAGCCGCACCAATACTAGAAAACTCAATTCCAGTTACAGCAGCAGTGGCACCTCCATAGTATCCTGAGCCTGTGGCAAAGCTAGGATAAGCTCCGTCATTGTTATCATAGTAAGTACAAGTAGAGAATAGTTTATAATGAGCTGTACTATGTAGGTTACCACAATATACATCACTACGGCTTGGATTATTGCCCGCAGTAACGCCTTGGAACCAACAATGTATTCCATTAGTGAGCGTACTACCTGCTCCACCGTTAGCGCTGAGCTTACTGTAGTACCCAGAGGTTAAGTAGCTTCCTGAGGTCTTAACTCTGACCACCAGATAGTCGTCTGCCGAGAACTCAAACTCTCTTATGGCGAACCAATACTCGTCATAGGAGTCTAGAGACTCGAATGTAACCGAAGACGGAGAGCCTGATATAGTAGTCTGTGCTACTTCGGTCCAGAGTCCTCCTCCTCCTCCACCTGCAGCAGCTTTAAAGATAGCGTTACCAGTTGCTGTGTCCTTAGTTAAGACGTGCTCATTAGTAGCCCCAGCTACAGCAGTTAAAGAGTCAATAGCAGCCTGAGCAGTTGAAGCCCCAGTACCACCATCAGCTATAGCTACATCAGTACCCCCAGATACGTATGAGGTGTCATGTGTATGTAGAGAATCTGCGTCTGACCCATCTGTTAAAGTCTCAAGTTCTGCTCCAGTAGCTGTAGTATCAGAGTGACTAGCAATAGTATGAGGAGCTGCCGTAACACCAGAGACCCACTCAGTATCATAATCAGTAGACGAAGACTTCTGAATATATTGTCCAGCAGTTCCACCAGCAGGAACTCCTGGTCTCCAGAGTTGATTAGATACTCGCACATTAATACGACTCATCGTGTCATCTCCCTAGTAATATCTACCATTCCTTCTAACAATCTTACAACTTCCCCTGAATCTCTGGTCATCTCTATATCATAGTAAGCTGTACCAGCTGCAAGAGATGACGTTTGAGTTGCTGTCATAGACACTTGGATAGCCCCAGTAGCAGCGTTAGTTATAACCACAGTAAACGCAGCCATAGCTGTAGTATCCTCCTTCTCTTGTCTTATCTTACCTGCGAAAGAATACCCCGTCAGATCAAGATCAGTATCTTCTTCATCAATAGTCATTGACCTTTGAAAGGTGGCTCCCTGCTCTATTGTTATGTTGTAAATCCCAGCAGCCATTATATAAACCTCAGTAGTTGTGAGAACAATACGAAGAAAGCAGTTATTAAAGCTCCCCACATCTTGTTCCTCATTCCTTTTACATCTTCAGCCCTATTCTTTCTCTCATCAGAGATAGATGTTTCAAGGTCATCAATACGTTCATGTAACTTCTTCATACATTGTTCTTGGAGAGCTAGCTTAGTTATGATACCAGCCTCACCATTACCACGCAGCATCTTCAGGACAAGCTTAAGATCCTGGGCCATATCTGCTTGGCGATCAGCTTGTACAGCCCACTTGTCTTCATGTATACACTCGTGTTCATCCGGCATTATAAAACTCCATTAATCTAAATACTTTTTAATTCGTCTTCCCCCACGATCCAACCTACGTGGTTTGTCTTTAATAGTCTTCATTATCGTGCGAGGATTAATCTTCTTAGGATGATTAGGATCTTTATTAAATTCTCTGACAAGTTTCATAGTAGTCTTCTTATCAATCCAACCATTACTGTACCACGAAGCTAACTTCTTAGCATGGTTCTTAGGAAGATTCTGTAGCAGGTAGTAAGCACTGTTGAAATCATGTATCTGTGCTTCACCACTAGGAGTCATACCGAACATTTTAAATACAGCAGAAGGTATAACTGTGTCAGTTCTCTCTAGGTTAGGTAACCAAGTGTAAGCGTAGTCTTCACGACTCCCCATCTTACGTAGAGGTTTACCAGTAGAAGTCTCTACCCTACCACCTAATTCCTCAGAACCAAATACTGCTTTAGCTACATTAGCCCAAGACTTGGGAGCTACTTTGTACATAGCTTGCTTTAGGTTTCCTTGAGAAGCTGCTTCAACAGCCCTTACAGCGTCTCTGGCAGTACCCCCTACCGGGCCAAGTCTAGCAAAAAGGAACTCTATCATCTGATTCTCAAACTTCTCATCATCCCTGACAGGGGGCATCAATGATACACTCATTGGACCTGACAGATCAGCCCCACCGAATGCCGCAGGTAGCCCTTTAGTAATAGCAGTAGCCCACTGTGTGTCGGTCATCTCTTCTAACCACTTACGATGAGTGACTTTCCACTCAGGCCCGAAGGCCCACTTCATAATAGGGTCATACCAGAGATACTTAAAAGGTAACACACTCTCAGCAGCTTCCTCACCACCTAACATAAACATTGATGCTAGAGTCATAGCTATAGCTGCTCTACCCCTAGCCCCACCATGATGAGCGTAGTGCCTAAGAGCAAACATCATATGCAATGGAAAGCTTTGGAAGATATACCCAAGCTCCATCACAGGATGCTTAGCAAATATCTCGGGCATATTATCCCTACCATAGTTGAACTGGGTATAAGAGTTTACTTCTCTAGCATACTCCATAGCTTGTTCATGTGAGAACTTCTGGCCAGGCTGTAGAGTCTCAACATACTTACCATTTACCCATTGACCAGGAACTTTAAACCTATCAGTTACTTGTTTGTTTTTTATCTTACCAGCACGAGCCATGTTATATGCAGCCATTAGCATAGTACCACGGTTCATTCTCTCCATGTATCCCATCCACTTACCAGATGCTTTAACCATCTTGGATAGTCCTGACTGTACATCAGAGAGCTTCTGAGTTTCTCCCATCATCTCCTGTAACATTTGGTCAGATAACTCGCCTGATTCAAGAACCAAGTCAATAAGTTCTTGCATGTTCTTATCAGTTACAGAGCCATCCTTGTAAGCACGATTATACATATCCCTTGCGTTGTCAATGTATCCTCTTGCTACCTCCAACCCAGCTGAGTCTGTTATACCAGCATCAGATGCTAACCTAGGCAGACCAGTAACGATAGGTTGAGTAGCATTGAGCATGATGGTCTGCATGTTCCACCCAAGGTACTTAAAGAACATAAGCTTCTTGGTGAAGTTAATCATCTTGTTAGATTCTCTAAAATACTTAGAGATATACTTGTCAGCTACTCTGTATTCTTCTGGGTTAGATTTCCAATCTACCTTACCTAACTCCTCCCCGAATTTAACAGTGGCTGCCATGTTAGACCTAGCAGAGTTCATACCCATTACGTAGGATAACAAGATACGTTTATAATCCTCAGGCTTAGTAGTGTGCCCAGGGATATCTTTACGTTCAGTCAAGAACCCTTTCATTCCTGTCTTACGTACTGTAGTGTGAGCCATCTCGTCCTTGAGTACCTGCAAGAACTTAGGCATGTTCTCTTTAGACACACCTTCTTTCTTAAACATAGTCTCTAACCGAGAGGTAGTATCATTATAGATCTGCTCCATAATATCAAGAGGTATCTGATTCTGTCTCAAGTTATACATGTTCTCATTTTCTACAGGGCCACCATCTATTGTTACCTTGCCCCAATCTAAAGTCTTACCTTCTAATAACGGGCTATCAGCAGCTTCAACAAACATCTTAGCTACCTCTTCTGACGTAAGCTTGCCGAAGTCTTTATTATAGAGTTGCTTAGCTCTAGCAGCCATTGTAGGTTTATCAAACTGGGTACGGTATACAGTCTCACCTTCATACTTCAGTTCGATGAACTGATCACCAAACCTCATGTGGGGGAAGTAGAACTCTATCATCCCTGCCTTGTCCATGAAGGTCTTGATTACTTTGTTATCTCTCTCACCAAGCTCCCGCCTAGTCTGAGATACATCATTATATAAGTCTACTATATTCTTATCCAGAACTCTACGTACTTGGAGGTAGTCATCAATAACTTCCTGAGTAGCTTCGGGAAAATTATCCTTGATGTACTCACCTAGTGCTACGTAGTACTCATCAACAGGAGTCTGCAATATACTGTTACCAGTAGCATCCTCTTTAGTTGTGTACTTCTGGGGTAGGCTAGCAGGTCTTACTTTGATAGCATCAAGTACATGAGTAATGTGGTTGAGTGCCCTGAAATGCTCTGAGTTCTCATCCTTCTTGAACAAGCCACTAAGAGTCTTCATCTCCTGATGGATAGCTCTCTGGGCACGTCCTCTAAATTTATTGCCGAACTCATACACTTTATGAAAGCCTTCTTCTAAACTAAACCCTTTCTTCTGACGGACTGCCTTGAACTCCTCAGCACGCCACTGGAATGGCATCATCCACCCAAGTGCCCTGTGTGTCAGAGTAGACTTAGTTAAGTTGCCTGGGTCTTTTCCTTCGCGTAAGGCTTGGGTCTTCTGCTCTATCTCCTCATCTAGTCTGGTGTCTTCAGTAAGGGTTCCCATGATAGCCATCATATCTGACTGTGTAAAATCTAATTCATTATCAACCTTCTCATCATTACGATAAGGAACTTCCTCATACTTAAGAGCTTGCTTTAAGTAGGCCACAGCTTGAGCTTCATTAGGCTTACGTATACCAGCCTCAGTCATACCAGCTTTGGTAGCTCTGACTATCATCTTCCAAAGAGGATCCTTGACATTATTCTTGTTAGCCATGTACTTGACTAGTACTTCATCAAGGATAACATCTTGCCGTTTAACATTACTTAATCTCTGTTTCTCTTTAGCAAGTAGCTTCTGAAGCTTAGGGTTCTTCTTATTATTTAAAGCACGTTTAATCTTCGCATTGTCTTTCAGGATACCATTGTCAAGTATACCATCACGGTATATCTTTACTCTGGCTAACCCTTCAAGAACTGGATCCATAGTTCCTAAGTCAGACAAAGAGCTAACAGCTATAAACAACTCGTTAGTCCTAGGATTAAATGCTACTATATCCCCACCCATCTCTTTGGCGGAGTTAAACAGAGTAACCTTAGGGTTGCTAAAGAAATCTTTGAACGCCTGGTCAGTAAGTATCTGGCCCATAGCTTGCTTGAAGTCCTTCATCTTAGCCTGAGGAATTCTCTCAGCTTTCATCTCTGGCCTAGCAGCTCTTAAAGCCTCGATTGCTACCTTAACCTCAGCATTCAATCCAGGTGTGTGAGTTATCTTTGGTGAATAGTGTTTAATATTAACTTCAAGTTCTTGCAGTCCTTCAGTAGTTCCTTCTACTTCTTTACCAAACAACCTGTTAGTTAATACTATATCTTTTAGCTCTTGTACTTTGCCTGTGCGGTCATTGAACTCCACAACCATGTAGTTAACAGCAGCTCCATCCTGAGTTTCTATGACAGCAAAGTTTATATCTCCAGTGGTACGAGAGTACATCACCCTACCATCCATATCTTGAGCAGCATCCATAGCCCAGTTAGAATGGTCTTGTTCATACCCTAGCAACCCATCAGGGTGGGTCGCTGTTAAGAGTTTACTTTCTTCTGTGGCTCTGTCTCTAGCCTGTAGTTCTCTAGCTTTACCATGGGTAGTCTCACGCTCATCAGGTTTAAATGCACCCTTACGTTGTACAATCGCTAAGGATTTATCCCACAGTCTCTGGTCTACATTCTCCACCATACTAGAAATTCTTTGGAAGGTAGCAAATACTTGGTCCATGTTACCTTCTTCGGCAGCCTGTTCCATGAGTTTAATATGAGTATCTAAGAAAGTATGTTCCTTTCCGTCTTTAGTGTTAACAGCCATGTCAGCTTTTGCTTGAGCAGCTCTAAGTTTAAGCTCAGCCTTAAAGGTGTTATTCTGTGCATCTTTCCACATACGAACAGCTTCATTTTTAGTATTAGCATACTTAGTACGTTCTGCTGCTGTCTTGCCCATTCGAGGATCTTTCATATCTTCAAGGGTAAGTTCGGCAGCTTCCTTTTTAATCCGAGCTTCGTACTCTAATTGCTTAGCTTCTTCTACCTTTTTAAATTCATTAAGTACACTAACTTCAGTGGGAACTTTCTTCGCTAATTCCTTGAGTCTATCTTTAAGTTCCCTAATAAGGACACCAGCATGTCTAGCATCCTGTGTGCTAGCTACAGTCGCTTCTGGTTTCTTAAATATATCATACTGTACGTCCTGGGCAGCTTCAGTCCTAGCAAACACATCAGCAGCTGTGTCACCATCTTGGTAGTCAGATATAATATTCTCAAAGCCTCCCATACGTTTAGCTTCTTTAGCTAACCAAGGTTTAACCTGTGGGAATCTAACCAACTTAACAAACTTACCCTGTTTATTCAAGGTCCCCATTGAGATAGTCTTATCTTTCTTACCGAACTGCTTACGCTTCAACTGGTAGTGAACAGTATTAGTGTTCTTATCAAATACACCCATCACAATAAAGTGAGGAGCAGTAAGTTGCTTGCCACCAAACTTAGCTTTCAGTCTGACGTACCATTCTCCAGGAGCTTTCTTCCTCAGAAGGAAGTCACTTTCTTCAGCACCTACTACTTGTCTTTCTTTACCAGACTCCATCTCTACCATGAGTCTAAGTACATCATTAGCTGCTTCGACAGCATCAGCTTTCTTCTTATAAGCCCTACCAGCTATAACCTGCAAGGACACAGCGTACTTAGCAGCTAGCTTAGAAGACCCTGAGAATTCTAGATGGTGCTGATCAGTTCTCTTAGTAACAATGGAGAACTCGTAAGGGCTATTAATAGTGTAGTCTATCTTACCTATCTCGAATGGGACCCACACAGTCTGATGGGGTCTACCATGAGCAGCCTTGGCACCAAGCTTAGGAAGATCTGTGCCTTCTACTGGGAGTTGGTCTGTTATATCAAGGTTCACTCTCCTATCAAAAGCTGGGAAGACTTCAGTCTTAACCTCAGCTGTATACTCTGTCCTGAGTCTCTTAGCCATCTTATCAGCTTCTTCTTTATCAGCGAACTCATACTTAGTTCCAGTAGTAGCTAACTGTGTCAAGAGAGCTTGATATATATCAGAGGTCTTTTCATAGAGTGCGTGATCGGTTGGCATACTAGCAAGACGTTTAGCGAACTCGTGGGCTGACTGCTCAACTTCGATACGCTCTTGTTCAGTCATGAAGTACTTCTGGGCACCAACGGTAACCACATAAGGTGCCCGTTGTACAGGGCCATACCCCATTTTAACTGGGACTTCCTGTGTGCCTTTAATATTCTTTAAACCTTTAGCTTTACCTTTGCCTCCGGTTTTGTAAATCTCTTTCTTCCTAGAACCAATTTTCTCTCCTTCAAGTAATCCTTTGATATACACATTGTTACCTGCTGGGAGAGTTCCACCTTTCTCTACACGTACTACTTCATCTCCTGTCTTAACAAAGACCGTACCATTCTCCAACCACTTCTTGGCTATAGCTTTACTATTAGTGTGATTAGCTTCTACTTGTTTCTTTGTAAGAGGTGGTCCTTCCGGTACACCACCAGGGGTATTAAGAAGATTCAACAACGGCTCTGCTTTATTGTCAGTCTTCTCTGTTTGTTTCTGTGGTAGAATCCTAATACTAACCGTAGGATCTTGCTCTCCTACTCTAACCAGTTTCTTACCATGTACTTTAACTTCATCCTTCTTTACTTCCTTAGCTTTCTCAACTAACTGCTCATTATATACTTTATTAGTATGATAATCTTGAATCCACTTCTGTGCTTTCTTCAAGTTAGGAAATACAACTACTTGCTGTTCAATCTCTTGTCTAGCTAAATCTTTTTCTATCCACTTAGAAGTTAACTTAGCTGGCAAAGCTGGTTGTAGTTTCATTACCCAGTAAGTAGTCTTACCATTACTATCTTCATGGGCACCAATAGTGTGCTCTTGTTTTTCCTTCTTAAAATCAGGCCCCATCGTAGAAGGATCATAAACTCCATTCCACTCTTTGCCGTTGATCTGGATAGGCTTAAGACCATGTAAGAATTTATCTAATCTAGCACTCTTCTCTTGGAAAGACTTTAGGGCAACCTTAGGCATCTTGCCTTGTTTAACTAGCTTCATCAAACCAAGTTCATACACCTTACGTTGGTTGGCCTGCTCAGATAACGTAGGATTAAAGGGTATCTTAGTAGGTCCACTCACCCATCCGCCCTCAAGAACTTGTTCTTCCTTTTGACTCTGCCCAGGAAACCATTCAAGCTTTCCTGGTTTACTCTTAGACGGCTTCTTAGCACCAGTTTCTTTCTTTTGTGTCGGGGCTTTAGTTTCCTTTGGTGCTTTGGTTACCTCTGTAGAATCTAAACCTCCCTCAAAGTTAACCGCGGCTATCTCCTCTGTAAGCCTCATTACATCATCTATAACAGTAGCTTTAACGGGGAGTTTAAATAATCGCCTAACTAAATCAGCGAGTTTACTTCGCAGTCCAGAAGGTTCTATGCCAAGACTACGTAGTGTTTTCTGTACACTCGTACTTGTAGTGCCGTATGCTAGTAACTCAGGAGAACTACCACTAAGTTTATTAGCAGCTTCCATAAGTTCAACACGTTCTTTGCTATCTTCTGGTAAAGCTTTAATCTTTGCATTAAGCTTGGTCATAATCTTTCTATGCAAAGCCATTAACTCTTTAATAGGTTTCTCTTGATGAGGTAATATTGTGCCTCCATTTTTATACCTATGTATAATATGAGAAGTAGCAGCATGTATTAGCTCATGAACTATAGTATCCTTCTTGGAAGGTTTCCAGTTCTGTTGACTTATACCTAGTACACCGATAAGGCGACCATTGTCTGGTGACGGGATTCTACTGAAGACCCCATAGGCACCAGCATAAGGAATATAATGGTAAGTGTCTTTAGGATTTAAAAATGGTATAAGACGTTTAACTATAATCTTACCCCACTTATTATCTGTGAGTTTTACGTACTGTTTAGCAAAGTCCACTAGATTCATACCAGAAGAATTCTTAATTAACTCTGTCTCGTTAGTGGCTTGTTTATCAGAGCGAGTCTCTAAAGAATCTAGAATACTTTGCATCCAGTTTATTTCACTACGTGCTTGATTCCTTTGTCTTGTGGTAATCTTATTACCTTTGTACATTCCACTATCAACAATCTCTTGCATGACAGCTAATTGCTTTCTTAGTCTAGCTTCATTAGATCCTTTCTTACCTTTAAGCACAGCAACAGGACTAGGTATATCTTTTATCTCTGGCTTCTTAGGAGCTTCAGGTTCTTTAGGTTTCTCTGGAGTAGTCTCAGCAGGTTTAGCTTTAGTTACTGGCTTACGTCCTTTCTGTATCTGCCTAACCTGAACAGCCTTGTCAAGCTTCTCATCATTCTCGGTCTGCTCTTTACGAAGCTTAGTAATCTGCCTAGTAACTGCAGATTTCTCTTTACCTTTGAGTTCTTCTCGTTTCTTCTCAAGTTCTCCTATCTCTTCTCGTAAAGCTTTAGACCTCTGAGTTCTAGTAGGTATCTCACCTTTAGTGTAAGCTACAACATTAGGGCTATCAGGGCTAGTCCACGCCCCATTATCATCTTTAGTCCAACCAAGATTCTTTAAAGCACGAGCACCTTTACGAGTAACCTTGAGGTTTAAGTCTCTATTAGTATTCTTCTTAAAGCCTTCTAACCCAGCCTTGATATTCCTAGCACTACCTTCGATCTCGAACTCTGCTTCGTCTAGCTCAGCAGGTACCTCTTCCATGAACTTAATATCCTTATCCTTCTCCCGCATCTTAACGGGTTCGGGGGTAGGCTCAGGAGTAGGTTCGGGTGCTACTGGTTCTTCAATAGGAGCTTCTGCTACAGGGGCAGTAGGTTCTACTGGGGCCTCAGCAACAGGTGCTTCAGGAGTTTCTAGTTCTGGAGCTGGCATCTGTGATTGTCTAGTCCAAGCTTTACGCTGGTCTAACAGACTAAGGACGTGAGTCATCAGTCCTACTTCATTCCCAGAAGCTGACACAGCATTCTTAGGCATGACAAGATACCCATCCTTGATCTGGTTGAGCACTGTGTTCCTAACAATTAGTCTACGTTGCTTATCTTTCATCTGGCTCTGCCCAGCAACAGCTACATCCATGGTCTTCATAACTGTTTCTATAACACCAGCCATGGGTGCTACATCTGGAGAAGCAGGGGTCTTCAACCCATTAATACGATTGGTTACAATACGTACTGCTTCTTCCCAAAGCTTCTTCTCAGTCTCAGGGAATCTAATCTTAAAGTCATCACCTTGTTCTACTATATCAAGTGATTCACCTGTAGCAGTATTAACAAAGGCCTCAACAGGAATCTCTTCAGTAGGGGCTTCCTCTTGTACTAGCTCAGGGGCAGGAGCTTCTGGTTGCACCTGGTCTGCAGGTGGTGTCCAGTCCCCAAGCTGTTCTTGAGGAGGTGCACCTACATCAGGGGAAGGAGCTTGCTGATTAATAGGCATCCCACCTTGGGTTTGATTCTTTCTATCAAGAGCAGCAGCAGCTTCTTTCTGTTTTTCCTGCTCTCCTTCTGGGGCTGGTTTACTAGTAAGAAGATCACTGGTCTTGTGTACACCATGAGCTATACCAGTAGCACCAGTAGTCATAGTAGCTGCTACCTTAGCAGTATCTATCATAGCAGTGATGTATTCTTCCTTGGTATAATCTTTACCAAGAATCCCCTCATCTACTACCCACATTTCATTCAAGGTAGCTAACATTTCTCCAGGCACATCCCAAGCGTACCCTTGAGCTAGCCTATTAAGGAACTTCTTCTGTGGTGTAGTAAGAATTTTAAATGGAGTTTTCTCAGTAACGTATTCACCAAGGGCAGTAATAGTACCAGCTACACCACTACGTGTTTTGCTGAAGCCTTCCTTCCTAGCTTCAAGATATTTACCAGTACCTACTTCAGCAGACATAGCAGGTAGTGTACCTAATCCAGCAGTGGTAAGATAATGGGCACCCATCTGTGTACCAGACTCTAGAGCAGAGCCTACAGTAGCCTTAAGACCCCCTGGTTGTACTTGAGGTTCACCAATAACTTGCTCGGCTACTTCTACATTTAAAGCATGTCGTTCTGCCCCAGGTATTTCTAATCCAGCAACATCTTTAGCCACACGCCCACCGTGAGCTAGAAGTCTAGATGGGCCAAGAGCACCTTTAGCTACAGACTTCCCGACTACTTCAGGCCATGAGTCTTCCTTACTACCAGTTACTTCACGGATAAAACGCTGCTTCTCCTGTGCCTTCTCTTCATCAGACAGGTATGCATAGTCTTCATCAGCAACATACTGCTCGAAGGTTTCATCTATATATTTAAGTTTCTCTTCTAGCGGTACAGAAGTATCAGTATCGAAACCTGCGTAGTGATCTATATTACGAAATGCCATATGTTAATTCCTTACTTAAGTTTCTTAAGTTCTGCTTTATGGTCTTTCTTCAATTTAGCAATCTTTTCAAGTACACCTCTTTTGTATCTTCCTTTCTCTGTTTGTTTCTCAAGCTCTGCTAGTTTCTTCTTGAATGTTTCTTTAGCTTTCTTTCGCTTGTTAATCTTCTCTTGTTTCTGTTTATCTCTATAACGCTTAGCAGCTGGAGTGTCTACATTAGGCTTAACTGTTTTACCTGGTGTCTTTATAGGTTCAGGAGTTTTTAATCCTTTGGGTGGCATTATAGGAGCATCTTCTTGTTTAGTTCCAATTACAGGTTTAGCAGCAGGGGCTTTACCCATCCTAGCTTTTACTTCACCTAACCCTGTCGTGCCTTTGGGTGGTGTATTAGCGGGAGCTGCAGGGGACGCAGCTGTTCCTGTGATAACTGCCTGTGGAGAAGGCTTATCTATCTGCAGAGGGATCTTCTCTTTAGGGGTTCTAGTCCCTCTCTCAGGTGGTACTACAACACCAGCTGCTTTAGCTGACTTACCAACTATATCCCCACCAAGCTCAGCCTTACGATCAATTAACCGAGGTAGATAAGCTATATCATTCTTTAGCTTCTTGAGTTCTTCTACTAGCCCTGTGTCTCCTTTACCCTGGGCAGCTTGAATCTCTTCTTCAAGAATCCCCTGAGCAGCATAGAAGTCCTGAGTAGTTTTATCTCCGTACTCATTCATACCAGCCACAGCTGCGTTAATGATATCTCGTTTCTCTTGAGGCATATCTTTACGAGCGGCTAGCTTCTGGTATCCCATCATGATAAGTTCTTTGCGATCATCAATAACTTTATCTAATTGCTCATAAGGTAACTTTCTATCAGCGGCGGACAAAGTCCCACCCGCATGGTACTTCTTACCTTTCTCATCTTTACGTTCAATGTACCCATACTCATCCCCATGGCGTGTACGTAAGTAAGTAACACCATCTTTAATAATCTCTTCAACAGAGGACATAGCCTGGTCTTTCAACGGTGCTCCATATATTAACTGACCAAATCTAGGAGAATCTATAATATGATTTCTAACTCCTTTATCACTATACCCCATACGTGTGAGCTGTTGGTCTAAGAATTGTCTATTAGAAAACCGTTGCTCATTAGTCCTAGCGTAGTCTTTACCGGTGACTACATTGGTAGCCATGAGGTGAGCTTCCTTTACTGGGTACATAATAGGATCTTCAGAGGCTTTAGTATAAATAGCTATTTGGTCTTGACCACCACTACCCGGCTCAGCGGGGACATACTGTATGGCATTCTCGTCTACTAATGGCATATCTTGCCCAGAGAATTTATTAACTAAAGACTGAATCATTTCTCTACTAGCATCAGACCCATCAAACAAAGGGGAAGCGTTAGCCCCTGTAGCATCTGGATCCACGTTATTAAGTTTAGATACAAAAGTAAAAGCTGATTCATTAAGAGCATCTTCCTTCATCTTCTTTTCAGTAGCCATGTTAGCATACTCAGATGCTTTATTCTGAGCTTTGCTTGCTCTTAAGGATTCTTCTTGCTGGAGTTCTGCCATGCGCTCTTCTTCAAACTTCTTCATGGCTTTCTCGGCAGAAGATGGTCCAAGTTTAGCTATCTTACGTAGCTCTTTACGAGACATCCCACCAGTAGCAGAACCTTCTATAGCTTCAAGATTCTTTTTGTATGCTTGGTCTGCTTTGTACTTAGCTACTTCATTTACTTCTCCACGATTGTACTCACCTGTATATGTACTAGGTGCAGTAGGGTCTTCCTGTTGCCCCGCTGGAGCTACACGACTATCTTCGATAGCTGTATCTCTAGTAGTCTTAAGAGCTTCCTTACGTTCTTCAATCTCATCTTCAAGTCTGCCTTGAGCTGATAAGATTTGTCTTTGCTCAATATCTGTTAATCTATCTGTGAGGCCTTGTACAGCACCTTGATCCCATCCACGAGCAGCCATTACTTATCTCCTTGTTTAACTAAATGTATTCTCCGCAACATTACCTACACCAGCACCCATATTCATACCAGAGATAATGTTAGACTGTCTACCCATTTCCATATCATGTATTGATCCTGCTGATGTACCAGCTCTATTTAAATTCAATCCTGCTTGTGTCATCATTGCGTTACCATTGTCTAACCCAGGTAACTGATTAGCTGAGGAGTTCAAAGGATTAATTCCAAAGATAGTATTACGTCCTTGTAGGGCAGTCCCCATCATTCCTATGTTAGCCATACGAGTCTGTCGTCTAGCATTAGTCCTAGCAAAGGCTATTCCTTTAGCTCTCTCATAAGCTTGATTAGCCAGAGCATCTGTAGCTTTTGCTCCTTGTACTCCTGTTCTACCCAGAGTACGAAGTAGCCCAGCTTCCCCTTGCCTGAAGCCCTGCTCAACATCAGCCTGTGCCTCACCCATTCTATCTTCTACATTCAAGCCTTGCAAGATCTCATCATAATACTTCTCCTGTATAGGGGCAGTCTGTTGTAGAGTCCTAAGCTGTTGCCTACTGAGTTCTTCCTGTACTGGAATAGCTCCCTGGGCTTGTGTCGCAATAGCTTGGGCTTTAGCAATCTCTGCATTGATATAGTCTGGCAATGCTTGCATCTTACCTTGGGCTACACCCTGCTGAAAAGGAAGAAAGGTACGCTTATACTCACCCCACTGTTCTTTAGCCATTGCTCCTTGAGAAGCTTGGACTTGAGCTAGTAAGTCTTGCCCATCACTACCTTTGCCCCCCATGGCAGCACCGAGAGCCATACCTGCTAATTGCCATACCATAATTAAACCTCGTCCTTAGAGATGTAGTACACCATACCATCCACTATCTTGTCTTGTTTAAAAGCATCCATGAAATTTGGTATCCTTCCCACTTTGTTCCACCCTACTCGTTTAACAAAACTAGTAGCGATTCTATTAGTAACAGGCACTATACAAAGTAATGTCTCTATTTCACCATAGGTTTTAAACACCCAAGGAAGTACCTGCTTTGAAACTTCTACTGCTTTACCAAAGTACTGTTTAAAGAACGCTGTGTGTATCGTCATACTTATAGCAGTTTTACCATTAACCCAGAAAATAGCTACTAAGTCTTTACTAGCTTTATCAAGGACGGCATAGAAATTATTAAGAGGTGACTGCACTAAAGCTATGAAGTCCAGAACTGTAGGACAATCATTCTCTATAAATAAGTTGTGTAAACTGTTCTCCTCTTCTAGTTTATAATATATATCAGCTATCGCCTCAGTAGGTATGAGGTCAATAAGCATAGGCTCATAACAAGCTGGAGAAGTCATATTGTGGCTCCACTGTTTTAGTAACCTCAGTGTCAAAACCTAAATTCTGTAGCATCTCAATCGTAACAAACTTGGACTCTTCCCCGCCACGATTAGTGATAGCCATCTCTAGTATATTACGAACAGCCTCTAAGAACTCTCTTGTCTCATCATCTACGGTGGTGGGTACATTAGGTAGATCTGGAAACTTAATCATTAGAAATCTCCTGTACTGAACCACCAATTAAAACTCCTTGGACATCAGCTTTACCTTCTATACCAATCTCTATTTCATACGCTCTACTAGCTGGTAACCTAAAGACATCCTCATTAGCTATTTCGATATGGTTCAACTGCCCATCTTGCCAGTACTTAAGATAAGTAGTCCCATTAGTAAATACTCGTCCAGCTGTATGGGTGTGGGAACTAGCTCCTTTAAATATTCTAGACTTCCAATTCAGTGGGAGCAGACCAGTACCCTCATCCCAAGCATAAGAACTATAAACATAAGTAGAGTCTTCAAGGGCAGTCACATAAACGTAGGTACCATCAGTCATGATATAAGTAAAGGTGTAGTCTTCTAATTTAATATCAGTCCATTTCTTAGAAGAGAGGTCGTATATAAAACCATTCTTTGACCCTTGAAATATACCATAGTAAGATCCGTTGT
>Ga0316189_10002372_pt1 | contig 18598 bp, 16 predicted proteins | sample LowCovwburrow_MG_FD_204930 | JGI IMG/M metagenome (GOLD analysis project Ga0316189, IMG submission 204930) | Coastal sediment microbial communities from Maine, United States - Lowes Cove worm burrow | ecosystem: Environmental > Aquatic > Marine > Coastal > Sediment | place: USA: Maine...
GATTAACCCAGTTCAAGCCTAGGTCGAGTAGATCCGCGACACATATGCTGCTAGCTGGTGCGCCATTCGGGTCACTGTGGACAGAACGCAACGATCGCACTGCAAATTGGGTGCCAGATCGAGCGGATCGTGCACGGGCTGAGAGGCGGTCCCGTGGCATCCCGATGGGGCGGAGCACGCCTCCCATCCGCCGGCAAAGTCCAGCGAGCGGATGGGGGGCGAGGAGAGCGGGTGATGAGATTCGAACTCACGACAGCCACGTTGGCAACGTGGGGCTCTACCACTGAGCTACACCCGCGAGGGCGACTTTCCTAACCGGTCGCCTCGGGGCGTCAAGGGACTGCGCGGCGCGCGATCCGTGCCAAGAGGTGGGCCGTCTCTCCCGGGCCGGTCAGCGCTGCCGCGCGTCTCGCTTCGTCCGCCAGGTGGTCTCCGAGCGCCGCCCGTGTGCCCTCCCAGTCGGTCACTCCCTCGGTCCCGATGGCGCGCGCGATGGCGAGCCACGTGGCCGCGCTCGGGCGTCGTTCCCGCAGGAGGCGCACGTCGAGGGGGCCCCCGCCCGACCCGAGCAGTGCGTCGACCAGTCCGACCATCGCGGTGGGGAACAGAGCGGTGTCCCGCCCCACCTCCAGTGAGTCGATGGAGCTCTTCAGCGCGATCACCCGCCAGATGGATGCGAGCGGCCGGATGTCGGCGTGCCAGGCCTCCGAGAGCTGGACCGTCTCGATGCGATCGACGCCGACACAGGGGGGACTCCCGCAGGCGTGTGACCACCGCAGTGCCGCCAGCGCCAGCAGCGCTCCACCCGCCGCCCGGTCCTCCGTCGCACCCGCAGTGAGCTGATCGGCAGCGCGACGCAGCAGCGCCACCACCGGGTCGACCGCGCCGAGCTCGTCGGCGGCCGCTCGGCGCACCTCGGCCCAGTCGGCCTGCTCGCTGTCGCGATCGGCGGCCGCGGCCTGCAAGGCGAGGTGGGTCGCGCGCCTGAGATCGGCCCAGGCGTCCGTCGTGTTCGCCGAGGCGCCCTTGGCGCGGGCGAGCAGCAGCTTGCCGGTCGGCGTGGCGCGCAGCACGTCGTACTGGGGGGCCTCGAGCAGCGGCACCAGGACCTGCACTGGGATCCGGGGGGACGCCAGCCAGCCGACGGCGACCCAGCGGTCCGCGTAGGTGCGGACAGGCTCCTCGAACGGACCGTCCTCGACCAGCCACTGCAGCGACGTGCGAGGTAGGGCGTCGTCGGTGGGAGTGGCGGACAGCGCCGTGATGAGCGAGACGATCCTGTCGTCCGTGTCCTCGCGGGCGGCTTGCGTGCGCGCCAGGTGGTTCTCGGCGATGCGCAGCCGGTACCCGCGCGCGAGGGCGACCGCGGCAGAGGCCCGCCACTCGTCTTCGAGTTGCTGCAGCGCGCGTTCGACCTGCCCCTCTCCACGCTCCACCGCTTGGATGCGCTCGACGTAGGCGGCCAGCGCCTCGGCTCCATCGATCTCGTTCAGGGTCTCCCAGTCGGGCAGGTGGGGAGCCCGGCCGAGCGGGTCGGAGCCGAGCATGGCCTCGAGTGCTGACGAGACGTCGATGATCGCCGCTGCGGCCGGGTCCTGCTGATCGGGCGGGTCGATCCGGAGGTGTTCCGGGACCTTCCGAGAGCAGGCGGCGAGCAACACGAGGACAAGGGGGAGATACCGCACGCGACGACCTAACGTGTCAGAGAGCGATTCAAGCGCGTGACGAGCCCGGGACCGCGGAACACCATTGCCGAGTAGAGCTGGACCGCGCGGCACCCGAGCGACAGCAGCTCCTGGGCGCGCTCCGCACAGTCGATCCCGCCTACACCGATCACCGGCATCCCGTCAGCGGCCTGGAGCACCCGCCGGATCTTCTCCCGGGCGAGCGGCCACAGCGGGCGTCCGGACAGCCCCCCGGACTCTGTGGTGCCCGGCCCGGCGCTGGGTCGGGAGATGGTCGTGTTCGTGGCGATGATCCCGACGACGCCGGCGCTGCGCGCCATGCGAACCGACTCGTCGATGGCGCGGTCTGACAGGTCGGGCGCCAGCTTGAGCAGGACCGGTGTGCCGTCCGCAGCCTCCAGGACGGCGGGAAGCAGCCGCTCCAGCATGCTGCTGTCCTGCAAGCTGCGCAGCCCCGGCGTGTTGGGCGACGAGACGTTGACGGTGAGCCAGTCGACCAGGCCGCGCAGCCGCTTGGCGGAGGTTGCGTAGTCCTCGTGGGCGGACTCGAGCGGTGTCACCTTGGACTTCCCGATGTTTGCGCCGACCGGCACCGTCGGCCAGGTGCCCGCGTCGCGCAGCGCGCGGACCCGGTCGGCGAGCGCGGCGCTGCCTTGGTTGTTGAACCCCATGCGGTTGATCAGCGCGCCCTGCTCCGGGTAGCGGTACATCCGTGGCGTCGGGTTTCCCGGCTGGGCGTGGGCGGTGACCGTCCCGACCTCGATGAAGCCGAAGCCCAGTGATGGCCAGAACGGGATCGCGAGCCCGTCCTTGTCAAGCCCGGCGGCGAGCCCGATCGGGCCGGTCAGGGTGAGGGGACCCACCCGGACGCTCAGGCTCGGGTGGGGCGGACCCATGGTGACCCCGGCGAGCTCGGCCCACATGCGGGGCGCCACGGACAGCGCCTTGAGGGTCCACGTGTGCGCCCGCTCGGCGTCCAGGGAGAACAGCAGCGGTCGCGTGACGGGCCAGGCGAGGTCGAGCACTCAGGCCCCCCGTGGCGGCGCGGGGTCATCGGCCCATGCGGCGCGAAGGATGGTCAGGTTGCCGACGAAGTAGTCGAAGAACGAAGCGATCGTCACGAGGGTGACGATGAGCATCGTCCACCACGGCAGCGAGGCGGGCAAGGGGAACTCGGGCGCGACCGCGAACACCACCAACGCGAGGAAGATCACCTGGGTGCCGACGCCCTGGACCACCGCCTTGAACTTGCCGCTGGGCCTCGCGGCCAGCACCACGTTGCGGACCGCGGCGACAGAGCGGAAGAACGAGATCGATGCGTCCCGGTAGAAGATCAGCATGATCATCCACAGGTCGGCGACGCCGATCGCGAACAGCCCCAAGAAGAGGGTGTACCGGGCGAACGCGTCTGAGAACGGGTCGAACAGCTTCCCGAACGCGGTGACCGCACCGAACTTTCGGGCGATGTAGCCGTCGAGCAGGTCGGTGACCTCGAGGAGCAACGCGAGCGCCGCCGCTGCGATGTAGCCCCAGGTATGCCCCGTGAGCATGAACACCACGGCGAGCGGCGCCATCGGCAGTCGCGCAGCGGTCAGCACATTGGGGGAGATGGGAGGGGCGTCACTCACGCGGTGGGCTCCGGGCCGGAGGCGGCGTATTGCAGCAGTGAGATCAGAGACAGTCCGAGCGCGATCCCGCCGATGACGGTCCCGACGGTGGGCCAGTGTACGTCCAGCCAGGGTCCGTGGAACAGCAGCACCGCAACGGAGACGCCCTCGAAGGCGAGCATGGTCTGTCCCGCGGCCGTCGGTCCCCAGCGCACGTGCGCCCGCAGCGCCCACACCCAGACCAGCAGTACGATGACGTCCCGGGTCACCATCGACCAGCACAGCCATGCCGGCGCAAAGCCCACCCACCACAGCGCGATCCAGGTCGCATCGGTCAGCACCTTGTCGGCGAGTCCGTCCAGCCAGGCTCCGGCCGGGTGGAAGGCGCCCAGGCGCCGGGCGACCCATCCGTCGAGCAGGTCGGTGGCGATGGCCACCTGGAACACCGCGAATGCGACGATGTGCGACCCGGGTCCGATCAGCAGCGCGGCGACCGCGGGGCCGCACAGTCCGCGACTGATCGTGATGGCGTTGGGGAGGTGGCGCAGCACGGTCCGCCACCGGATAGCTGACCCCACGGAGGCGCGCCATGGCACAGGACACGGATGTCTTGGTGATCGGTAGCGGCGTAGCGGGCATGTGGACCGCGCTGCAGGTGGCGGACACGATGCGCGTCACCATGCTCACAAAGGCCCGACCGCTCGAGAGCAACAGCCGGTACGCCCAGGGCGGCATCGCCGCGGTCTGGTCCGAAGAGGACCACGTCGACAACCACATCCGCGACACCCTCGTCGCGGGCGCGGGGCTGTGCCGGGTCGACGCCGTGGAGCAGACCGTCCGGAGCGGGCCCACTCGCGTGCGCGATCTGATCGATCTGGGTGCTCAGTTCACGAGGCGTCCCGACGATCCGGAGCAGTACTCGCTGCACCAGGAGGGCGGCCACAGCCACCGGCGGATCCTGCACGCCGCGGACTTCACGGGCCAGGAGATCGTCCGTGCGCTGTATGAGGCCTGCGTGGCGCATCCGTCGATCACACTGCTCGACCACCACATGGCGATCGACCTGATCACCGAGAAGTGGCTGGCGCGGCGCGAGCAGCGGATCGGCTCCGAGCGGGACGTTGCCTACGGCGCGTACGTGCTCGATCTCAAATCGGGCGAGGTCGATGTGCACCCCGCTCGCATCACCGTGCTGGCGACGGGCGGCGCGGGCAAGGTGTACCAGTTCACCACCAACCCGAAGATCGCCACGGGCGATGGCATGGCCATGGCGTGGCGCGCGGGGGCTCGGATCGCGAACATGGAGTTCGTCCAGTTCCACCCGACGTGCCTGTACCATGCGGACGAGCACAACTTCCTGGTCTCAGAGGCGCTGCGGGGCGAGGGCGGCAAGCTGGTCCTGCCGGACGGCACCCGGTTCATGCCGGCGGTCGACCCACGCGAGGAGCTGGCGCCGCGCGACATCGTCGCCCGGGCGATCGACAGCGAGCTCAAGCGCCGTGGGCTCGACTGCGTCTACCTCGACATGACGCACATGGACCGCGGCCAAGTCGAACACGCCTTCCCGAACATCGACGCGAAGCTGCGGTCCCTCGGAATCGACATGGTCATCGATCCGATCCCGGTCGTGCCGGCCGCCCACTACATGTGCGGCGGGGTGCAGACCGACCTGAGCGGGGAGTCCTCCATCTCGAACCTGTTCGCGGTCGGCGAGGTGTCCTGCACGGGGCTGCATGGCGCGAACCGCCTGGCGTCGAACAGCCTGCTCGAGGCGGTGGTGTTCGCCCAGGAGGCTGCGGCGGTTGCACGCGACCGGGTCGGGAACCTGCCGGTACCGCCGCCCCTCGCTGGGTGGGACTACGGCACTGCGGTCGACTCGGACGAGCTCGTTGTGGTCAGCCAGACCTGGAAGGAGATTCGGATGTTCATGTGGAACTACGTGGGCATCGTCCGGACGCATCGCCGCCTCAAGCGCGCTCGGCGCCGGATCCGGATGGTCCGCGAGGAAGTGGATGCCTACTACTGGGACTTCCGGCTCACGGGCGACCTGGTCGAGCTGCGCAACCTGGTCGATCTGGCCGACATGATCGTGCGGTGCGCCTTGCTTCGACACGAGAGCCGCGGGCTGCACACGACCCAGGACTTCCCCGAGACTGACGCACGCTTTGTCGCCGACACCGTGATCGAGCGCTGGATGTAAGCCTGCGAGCTAGCGCCGCCGGAAGGGGATGACCCGGCCGCGCACAGCCTCGAACCGCGTGTCCGTCACCTGGAGCGACGCGGTGTGTCCGCAGAGGACGCAGGCCTCGTCGAGGTGGACCACGCGTCCTCCGATCCGTGCGTCGACCTCGAGGGAGAGCTGCCGGCACGCAGGGCAGTAGGCGTGCGGGCTGCGGCATCCATGCACAGTGACCACGGTGTCGTCGCACTCGGCGCACGTGACGACCTCGTAGCTGCGCGGCGGGTCGCTGGTGGGTCCGTCGGTGACCGGCTCCATGGCAGCGCCGCACTGGGTGCACACCCCACTGGTGAGCGTCCGAGTGAACAGTCCACCCTGCCACACCGCCATCGCCAGGAACGCGGACAGGGAGGCGGCGACCGCAATGGTCAGGGGCAGCACAGGAGCTCTTCCGGGCCGGGACCCGACCCGACCAGCGCCGTGATCGCGGCGCGCTCCTTGGGGACCGCTGTGAGAACCTCGGGCGCGCCAGTCGTCACGTGGACGTCGTCCTCGATCCGGATGCCGCCGAAGCCGATCCAGTCCGCGGCGGCGTCGAAGTCGATGGTGCCCGCGAAGGTGTCGCGAAGGGTGGGGTCGGCCAGGATCGCGGGCACTACGTAGAACCCGGGCTCGATCGTGACGACCCAGCCCGCCTCGAGGGGCAGGTCGAGGCGCAGGTTCCGTGTCCCGAACTGCGCGGGGCGCGTCTTGCCTGCTGGATACGAGGGACGGTCGCCGAAGTTCTCGAGGTCGTGCACGTCCAGGCCCAGGTGGTGACCGACACCGTGCGGGAAGAACACGGCGTGCGCACCCTGCTCGACGAGACCATCCGGGTCGCCGTGTGCCAGCCCCTCGTCGACGAGGAAGCGCGCGAGGACCCGCGACGAGGTGTCGTGCACCTCCCGATACGCGACCCCGGCGCGACAGCGTGCGATCGCGGCGGCCTGCGCGGCGAGCACCGCGTCGTAGGCGGCAGCCTGGCGCGGCGCGAACGCGCCGCTCACCGGCCAGGTGCGGGTGATGTCGACGGTGTAGCCGGACCGGGTCAGCTCGCCGCCACCGTCGAGCAGCACCATCCGGCCGGGCTCCAGGGCGCCCTCGTGGCGGTGGTTGTGGAGGATCTCGCCAGCCTGGCTCAGGATCGTGTCGTAGCCGAGGGTGCAGCCGCCAATGCGGAGCACGGCCTCGAACAGGGCCCACAGGCCGTGCTCGGTGCCGCCGGGGTGGGTGGCGCGCAGGGTGGCGGCGAATGCGCGCTCGGTGATGGCGGCGGCGGCGCGGAGCTCGGCGATCTCGTCGGCGTCCTTGGTGCGACGCAGCGCGATGATCGCGTCCACGAGAGCGTCCGTGCCGTGCTGATCGCCAAACGACAGGGGTGCTTCGCACCACTGCCGAGCCGCGGCGTTGCGCGCCTCGTCGGCCACCGCGATCGTCGCGCAGCGCTTCCCCTGGACCCGCGCGGCCAGGGCGACGGCCGGGACGGCCTCATCGGCGCCGAACTGCGCTCCGAGGTCGGCCAGCGACGGCACGCTGCCGTGCCACAGCGCGTCGTCGGCGTCGGGCTCGGGGAGGAACAGGGTGTACGACCCGTCCGCGAGCAGGGCGGCGGCGCCGGGGATGGCGCATCCGGTCAAGTACAGGAAGGTGCTGTCCTGGCGGAACGGGAGCGGGTTGAGCGGGATGTTGCGGATGCGGTCGCCGTTGCCCAGCAACAGGATGGGCCCGTCGACGCGCTGCTGGAGGGCGCTCCGGCGCGCGGCGTGTCTCGCGAGGGGAATCATGTCGGCTTGTTATCCCCGCAGTCCGTCCCAGACGACCTCGCCGTGGCCGTAGCCAGACCCGGTGTGCAGGACGACCCGGCGCGGCGTCGCGACCGTCCGCTCGAACCGGGCGATCCACAGCTCGCCCCACTTGTCGACCTGGGTGTACAGCGCGCTGTGCAGGGGCGTGGGGTTGGCCACCCTGGAGACCGCGACCACGGGCTCGTCGGTGCCGTCTGCGGACAAGCGGAGCTGCCACGCGTCGTCGGCGGGCCCGAACCGGTCGGCGTTGTCGATCGCGGAGTCCGCTGCGAACACCACCTCGTGGAACGCTGCGGCGTCGGCGGCCATGCGAGCGACGTACTCGGCGTGGTTGGCGGCAGTTGGATCGACCAGGCGCTTGCGCTCGGTGGCGAGAACCTCGCGGAACTCTGGCGTGAGCAGGGTGGCCCGAAGGAGCAGCGCGGTGCTGCCCTCGAAGTACAGGACCAGCTTGCGGGTCTGGGCGCGGTGGGCGCGCTCGTACGTGCGCCGCGGTGCGGCACCGGTCAGCCCGAGGGCGAGCCCGCAGACCAACAGCTGGCGCCGGTTCACAGACCCAGGTCGGCGCGGGTGAGGAGCGCCTCGAACGGAAGCTCTGCTTCTTCGAAGCGCGCGCGGGCGCCTTCCTGCCGGTCGACCACGATAATGCACTGCACCACGTCCAGGCCGGCTTCCTTGGCGCGCTGAGCCGCGCGGAGCAGCGAGCCGCCGGTGGTCGTGGTGTCCTCGACCAGGCAGACCTTGGCGCCGGCGTAAAGGCTCGCCATGCCCTCGACATAGCGCCCGGTCCCGTGGCCCTTGGCTTCCTTGCGGATCAAGAACCCGTGGATGGGTCGACCCAGGACCGCCTGCGACATCGCCACGGCGCTGCACGCGACCGGGTCCGCACCGAGCGTGGGACCGCCGATTCCCACCACCTCGGCGCCGATGCGCTCGAGTACCAGACGGCCAACGAGCGCCGCGCCTTCGCCGTTGAGCGTGGTCTGGCGGACGTCGAGGTACAGGTCGGTCGTGCCCCCGTTGGACAGCGCGAAGGTGCCGCGCTCGACCGATCGCTGCAGCACGATCTCAGCGAGCCGTGCGAGTGCTTGTTCCGACGTCAACCGCCCTCCACTAAGAACAATGAGAGCTGCGGCACCCAGATGATCACAGCCAGGCAGAACAGCATGATGAGCAGGAACGGTATCACTGCGCGGATCACTTGCAGGATGGGTCGCTCGAAGACCGTGGAGGCCACGAACAGGTTGATGCCCATGGGCGGGGTCAGGTAGCCCAGCTCGAGGTTCACGATGAACATGATCCCGAAGTGGACGGGGTGGATGCCGTACGAGGCAGCGATGGGGGCCAGCAGAGGGGCCACGATCAGGATGGCGGACAGGATGTCCATCACCATGCCGAGAGCCAGCAGGAAGATGTTCACCATGATCAGGAAGCCGAGCTGGCTGTCGACGCGCGCGAGCATCCACGCCGTCGCGGCCTCCGGGACCTGCTGGAACACGAAGAACCGGTTTAGCGACATGGCGATGACGAGGATCAGGAACAGCGAGCCCATCATCACGGCAGACTCACCGACGACGCCTGGCAGGTCGCGCAGCTTGAGCTCGCGGTGCAGGAGCAGCTCGACCGCCAGGGCGTAGACGACGGCGACCGCTGCAGCCTCGGTGACCGTGAACCGGATCGCGAACCCGCCAAAGTCGATCCAACCGTAGATTCCCCCCAGGATCAGGACCGGAAGCATCAGGCTGGGCAGTCCGGCAAGCGTGGTCCAGCCCAGGCGACGCGCCCAGTCCTTGATGACCTGGGGGTCGCTCGAGACCTCGGGGACCTTGTCGCGCGGCCACATGACGAACATCGTGTACGCCATCAGCGACAGCGCGATGAACAACCCCGGCAGGATGCCTGCCTTGAACAGCACGGCTGGGTCGATCGCGCCGACGTCCGGGTTTCCGCTCACCATGATCGCGTAGACGATCATCGGGATGGACGGCGGGATGATGATGCCAAGCCCGCCTGCCGTCGTCAGCATCCCTATGCTGTACGACTCGCTGTACCCGTCGCGGACGAGCATCGGGAACATGATGGTGCCGATGGCGATCACAGTGACCGGCGACGACCCCGAGATCGCGGCGAACAGCGCGCAGGCCGCGATCGCGCCGACACCGAGTCCGCCGGGCAGGCCGCCGATGGCCACCCGCGCGATCTCGATGAGCCGGGTCGCGATGCTCCCCCGGGTCATCAGGTTGCCCGCGAGCACGAAGAACGGGATCGCGAGCAGCTCTTGCTTCTTGGTGGCCTCGAACATGTCCGAGACCACGGTCTCGGCGTCTCCGCCCTTCAGGAACACCCAGCACGATAGCGTTCCGACGCCGATCGCGACGAACAGCGGGGCGCCGAGGAACACCAAGAGCAGAGATGCGAGGAGGATGAGCCAGCCCTGGCCCAGCCACGCGCCGATCCCCATGGCGATCAGCGCACCGGGAACGGCTCCGGCGAGGAACAGGTCCGCGGGGCGCCGGGTCGAGACGACGGCCTCGTCGGAGGGCGCCTCTGACTGCGGCTCGACCGGGGGGCCGGGGGGCGAGATCGCGTGGCCGAGGAACCGCGCGGACATCAGGGAAAACGCGAGGACCAGAAGGAGCATCGGGACCCAGAGCGGGAACCGGTTGCCGGCGTCGACGAACCCGAAGGCCGCATGGATCTCGTGGTGCACGCGGGGGGGCGCGTCAGCGGAGAGGGTGACGACGTTGCGTTGGCCGGGCACCAGCTCGACGGTGCCTGGCAGCGCTGTACCTCCGGTGATCCGGAGCGGGACACGGGCGGCTTCATGCAGGTCGACCGCGTGGTAGGCGCCGCGGCCCACGGCGGCCTGGAGCGGCTCGCCCTCGTCCTCCTCGGGACCGAGGACTGCGGTGACCGGTGCGGCGGTCTGGTTGTCGAAGATGAGCTGAACGTCCTCGAACCCGTAGGGATCGAGCCCACGTTCGTACATCGCCTCGATCCACTCGTCGCCGGTGGCGTAGTCGACCTCGGGACACGTGCTGGGGCGTGGTCCGTCATCGACGTTGCACGACGGGGGGCCGTGCTTGTCGCCGGGCATCAGCGATGTCAGGGCGTTGACGGGCATGACGAGCGGCGCCCACACCTTCGCACCCTCGAACGTGTCCTGCGAGTGGCTGAACACGCCGTTGTACGCGCCCATCGCGAACAACAGGCACAGCCCGGACGCGACCAGCGAGACCAGCCGCTTGACGGAGCGCGCCGGGCCGGCGGACAGCACGCGGTCCACTGCGTCGACCGCGATGTGCTTGCGCTCCTGGGTGGCGAGCGAGGCGCCGAGGAAGCCCACCACCACCATCAGCAGCAGGGCCATGTTCATCTGGCCTTCGAGCGCCCACAGGCCGCCGAGATCACCCAGGGATGGGCGCAGTTCGCGGGCTAAGTACTCGTTGAACGCCAGGAACGTCATCGCGCCCATCGCCATGAACACCAGGCCGCGCTCGACGAGCCCGACCCAGCGGTCGACCCGGGTCGCCGCCGAGCGTCCCTGCGCCGCGAGGCGCATCGCCGCCTGCTTGGCGTCCTGGATCCGCTGCGCACCGGCGCCGCTCGCGAGTCGGTCGGTCCGGCCGCGCACGGCGGTCCGCACGCCCGAGGTGAGTCGGTCGATCTGGCGGACCAGCGATCCGACGGCGGCGAGCAGGCGCGTCATGGCTACGGAGCAGCCGCGATGCCCGCCCGGATCTTCGCGAGGATGTCAGCACCGCCTTCGACGCTGGCCGCGAACGGATCGTGCGTAGTGCGCGCGACGACGGCGAACGCCTCGAGCTCAGCGGCCGAGAGGTTGTGGACGTCGACCCCGAACAGCTCGAAGTTCGCCATCATCTCCTGCTCTTCGCTCCGGATCGCGGAGCGTCCGGCGACGGCCATGGGCCGCTTGTTCATCAGCAGGGTCTGCAGGTCGGCCGGGAGGCCGTCGAAGAAGCGTTTGCTGAACACGATGGCAGCCGGCTGGTAGATGTGCCGGGTGAGCGTGAAGTGGTCGAGCGGCTCGGCGAGGCCGCCGGCCTGGATGTACAGCGCGGTGTTGTCGAGCCCGTCGATCACGCCCGACTGCAGCGCGGTGAGGACCTCGGTCATGGGCTTCTGCACAGCCTGACCACCGAACGCCTTGTACATCGCCATGTGGACGTCGGACTCCTGCGACCGCATCTTGAAGTTCTTGAGGTCGGCCGGGGTCTTGATGGCATCGCCCTTGGTGCCGAACGATCGCCAGCCGTTCTCGGACCAGATGGCGAGCACGAAGCCGCGGCGGTTGAGCACGCTGCCGTAGACGTCGAACAGGACGTTGTCGAGCACGTAGTCGGCCTGCGCGGCGTCGCGGAACAGGAACGGAAGCTCGACCAGCGACAGTTGCGGGATGTTGCCGCCCTCGGCGAGCGCGCCCGTGGTCACGGCGCAGGCCTGCAGGCGCTCGCCCTTGCGTGTCTCGCGGACCATCTCGACCTCACCCATCACTCCCGCGGGGCGGATGATGACGTTGATCCGGTCTTTGGACTCCTTCTCGACCTCCTTCTCGAACTGCTCGAGGAGGTTCATCCAAGGGGTGCCCTTGGGCGCGAGGCTGCCGATGTTGAGCTCGTAGGTGGCCTGGGCCAGCGCCAGGCTCGGCAGCAGGCTGGCGGCGAGCAGGGCGCCGGCGACGGCCTTACGGAAAATATGTCGCATGTCTACCCCTCTTCTTCGACGGCGGGCTCGGGATCCGGGCGTGTCGCGCCGTGGCCAGTGCTCTCATCCGCTTCCTCCATGTCCTCTTCGGGCACGGGCTCTTCGGGCATCGGCTTGTCCGCCATCGGCTTGTCCGCCATCGGCTCGGGCGCGACGGGAGCGGGGCCGGCGGCCTCCAGCGTCTTCCGGTCGAACAGCTCGGCGCGCAGGGCGAAGATCTCTCGTGCCTTCTCCTGATCCTTGATGTTCTCGGGCGTGACTGCGGCCTCGGGGTTGGCGTCCGGGTCGGCGTTCATCACGTGCAGCAGGTCAGCGTCGAACATCGCGACGTCCTGCAGGCCCACCGCGAGGATCTCGGCGCGGAGCACGCGCGTAGGGAGGTAGTACGGGGCGCCAGCGATCGACGTCTCGAACTTCTCGGCGGACTTGTCGAGGTCCTGGCCGGCGAAGCTCGGAAGGACCGCGTAGTACGCTCCCCAGTACCGATCGGGACCGAAGTGGTAGTAGTCGGGGTCTAGCTCCTCGGCCTTGCCGACGTACGCCTTGACCGTCCCGAGCCACTTCAGCGCGCGCGCAATTCCCTGGATCTTGGCCCACTTGCCGAGCGAGGTCGCCGTCCAGAATAGGCAGGGAACATCGGCTTCGATGGCGTGAGATGCCGCATCCTTCTCCTTGGCACCGCCTTCGATGGCCGCGGCGATCTTGGCGTTGAGGCCGATGCACTGGGTGCCGTACTCGATCGACTTCGCCCAGCGCTCGATCTTGACGTCCTTGTCGGTCGCGAAGGTGTCGCCCCAGAAGTACCAGCCCCGGGTGAGCTGCGACAGCGCGTGCCGGTTCTTCGGATCCGCGGCGGCGGCGGCGGCATACGAGTCCAGGGCAACCTTCAGGTTGGCCTCGTCGACCCGCTTCTCCCAGTTGGAGTCCGCCGCGGCGATCAGCGCAGAGACGTCGGTTCCCGACTTGTCGGAACCGGTGGTGGCCGTGTAGGAACCGGGGTGCTTTCCGCACCCGGCCAGCGAGCCCCCGAGCAGAAGCGTGACGGCAATGGCGACTGTTCGGCGCATACTCCCTCCAGACCGCGAGCAGTACACGGGCGGCCGCAGCGTGTCAATCCGGACCGCGCCCGGCTTGCATCGGTCTGGGTCCACGGATAGCAACCCTCGACCTCACTCGAGCCATCCGAGGTCACTATGTTGCAGCGTGACGTCCCTCTTGCCTTGACTTTCGATGACGTTCTGCTGGTGCCGGCGCACAGCACGGTTCTGCCGCGAGACGTCGACGTCTCCGCCCGACTCACCGATTCTCTCCGGCTGCGGATCCCGATGGTCAGCGCAGCGATGGACACGGTGACCGAGTCTGGTACCGCCATCGCGATGGCGCGGGCGGGCGGGCTGGGGATCGTGCACAAGAACATGTCCCCCAGTCATCAGGCCGACGAGGTGCGACGCGTGAAGCGCGCGGTGACCGGCATGATCGAGGACCCCATCACGGTGTCTCCCGACGTGCCGCTCCGCGAGGCGCGGCGTCTGATGCAGGAGCACGACATCAGCGGCGTCCCTGTGACGGTCGAGGGGCGCGCGGTCGGCATCCTGACCAACCGAGATCTCCGGTTCGAGCGGAAGCTGGGTCGGCCGGTGCGCGAGGTGATGAACACCGCACTGATCACGGTGCCGCCCGGCACGGGGCTCGAGCGAGCGAAGGATCTGCTGCAGGAGCACAAGATCGAGAAGCTGTTGGTGGTCGACGACGTCGGCAACCTGCGCGGGCTGATCACCATCAAGGACATCGAGTCCGTCGACCGGTACCCCGATGCGGTCAAGGACTGCCACGGTCGACTGGTCTGCGGTGGCGCGCTGGGGGTCGGGTCCGACCTGGACGTACGGGTCGCGGCGCTGGTCGACGCCGGGGTCGACGTGGTCGTGATCGACACGGCCCACGGCCACAGCGAGGGCGTGCTTGCGGCTGCGCGGCGTGTGCGAGCGGACTGGCCCGATCTGCGGATCATCGTCGGCAACGTCGCGACGCCGGAGGCCACCGAGGCCGCGATCGAGGCGGGCGCGGACGTCGTCAAGGTGGGCATCGGTCCCGGGTCCATCTGCACGACCCGGGTGGTCGCGGGCGTCGGCGTGCCGCAGCTCACGGCCATCGCGGAGTGCGCAGAGGCAGCACACCGGCGCGGTGTCGCGGTGGTCGCAGACGGGGGAATCAAGTTCTCGGGCGATGTGGCGAAGGCGATCGCGGCTGGTGCCGATGTCGCGATGATCGGGTCGCTGTTCGCAGGGACCCGGGAGGCGCCAGGCGAGGTCGTGCTGCTCCAGGGTCGGCGCTACAAGACCTACCGCGGCATGGGCTCGATCGAGGCGATGCGGTCCGGATCGTCCGACCGCTACTTCCAGGACGATGACCAGGGAGATCCGCTCGCGGATGCGCGGAAGCTCGTGCCGGAGGGCATCGTGGGCCGGGTGCCCTACCGCGGTCCCATCGGAGATGTGCTGTACCAGCTGGTCGGCGGCCTGCGTGCGGCAATGGGCTACACCGGCTGCGCCACCATCCCGGTGATGCAGGAGCACGCTCGCTTCGTGCGGATCACGAACGCGGGGCTCCGCGAGTCGCACGTACACGACGTGATCGTCACCGAGGAAGCGCCCAACTACCAGCGCACGTGACGGGAGACTGGGGCATCCAGTGCGCAGCTAGGCCGAAGGGCGCGCCGTGGTGAACGCATCGAGCGCCGCCGGGTTCGCCAGGGCATCGCGGTTGGGGACGTCGAGCCCCTGCAGGGCGCGACTGACGGCGATCTCCACCTTCTTGCCGGAGATGGTGCGGGGGATCTCGGTGGTCTGGATGACCTCTGCCGGAACGTGGCGCGGCGTGCACTGGCTGCGGATCTCGGCGCGGATCCGCGCGGTGAGCTGCTCATCGAGCAGTACGCCGGCCCGCAGGACGACGTAGAGGACCACCCGGACGTCGTCGTTGTCCGGCAGACCCACGACGAGACTGTCTGTGACCTCCTCCATGCCTTCCACGACCCGATAGATCTCGGCGGTGCCGATGCGTACACCGCCAGGGTTCAGGGTCGCGTCCGACCGGCCGTGGACGACCACGCCGCCGCGCTCGGTCACCTCCACGAAGTCGCCGTGGCGCCACACTCCAGGGAAGTGGTCGAAGTATGCGGCGCGGTAGCGCGAGCCGTCCTTGTCGCCCCAGAAGCCGACCGGCATAGACGGGAACGGCGCGGTGCACACGAGCTCACCCTTGGCGCCGACCGTGGGCGCGCCGTGCTCGTCCCAGGCCTCGACCGCCATCCCCAAGCCACGCTTCTGGATCTCGCCGGCGAAGACCGGGTCGTTCGGGCTGCCGAGCATGAAGCAGCTGACGATGTCGGTGCCTCCGCAGATCGAGGCGAGCTGCAGGTCGCGCTTCACGTGCTTGTAGACCCACTCGAACTGGCGCGGTGGCAGCGGCGCACCGGTGGAGAGCAGGACACGCAGGCGGGACAGATCGACCCGCTCAGTGGGGTGGTAGCGCGCCTTCTCGAGGGCCGAGAGGAACTTCGGACTCGTGCCGAAGTGCGTGACGCCCTCGGACTCGGACATGCGCCACAGCACCCCGAGATCGGGGCTGGCGGGGCTGCCGTCGTACAGGACGATGCGGGCGCCGGCGAGCAACCCACTGACCATCCAGTTCCACATCATCCACCCGCAGGTGGTGAAGTAGAACAGCGTGTCGTCCTGCCGCAGATCGGCGTGGAGCAGCAGCTCCTTTGCGTGCTGCACCAGCGTGCCCGCTGCGCCGTGCACGATGCACTTGGGGACTCCGGTCGTCCCGGAGCTGTACAGGATGTACACGGGGTGGTCGGGCGGTAGCTGCTCGAAGTGTGGCTCGGCCGGCTCGCCGTCCATCACGCCCTTCCAGGTGAGCGCTGCGGGCAGCGCCGCGGAGTCGAGCCCCAGCACATCCACGATCACAACAGTGTGGATGCTGCCGATCTGCTCGACGATGTCGACAATGCGTCGCAGCGTGCTGTGTCGCTTCTTCCCGTAGGTGTACCCGTCGCATGAGATCAGGACCTTGGGCGCGATCTGCCCAAACCGGTCGCGGACGCCCTGGCTACCGAAGTCGGGGCTGCAGGAGGACCAGACGGCGCCGAGCCCCGTGGTGGCGAGCATCGCGACGACCGCCTCGATCCGGTTGGGCAGCAGGCCGACGACGCGGTCTCCGATGCCCACGCCCCGTGCTCGGAGGAACGCCTGAAAGCGCCCGACCTGCTGGCGAAGCTCGGCGTGCGTGATTCGCTCGATCCGCCCCGACTCGTGCACGCCGACGAGGGCAGTGCCGCGGTCCCTGCGGCGCAGCAGGTTCTCGGCAAAATTGAGACGGGCGCCCTCGAACCACACCGCGCCCGGCATCCGGGCGTCGCGCAGCACGGTCTGCGGCGGTGTGCTGGCGATGATGCCGGCGTCGTCCCAGACCTCGCCCCAGAACGCAGAAGGCTCGGCGAGCGACCAGTCGTACAGGTCGTCGTAGCCGCGAATGGGCACGCTGTACCGATGGCAGATGGTCCCGACGAACCGACTGAGCCGCGTGCGACCCACGCGCACGGGACTCGGCGTCCACAGGGGTCGGTCTGCCGCCATGGTCAGCCCTTGGACTTCACAGCCTTGCGGACCGTCACCAGGGCCCCGACCGGTCCCGGGACACCACCGCGCACGAACACCAGGTTGCGCTCGGGGTCCACCTGAGCAACGCGCAGGTTCTGAATGGTGACCCGCTCGCTGCCCATGTGGCCGGGCATCTTCTTGCCCTTGAACACGAAGCCCGGGGTCAGGCGGGTACCGATGGAGCCGCCGTGGCGGAAGAACTCGTGGGTACCGTGCGTGCGGATGAAGCCGGCCATGTTGTAGCGCTTCATGACGCCCGCGAAGCCGGCGCCCTTGGAGCGCCCAGTGACGTCGACCTTGGTGCCCGTGTCGAACACATCGGCGGCGGTCAGGATCTGCCCGGCCTCCATCTTGGCGGCGGTGTCGGCGTCGACCCGGAGCTCGGCGACATGGGACATGGCACCCTCGATGCCGGCCGCCTTGAACTGGCCGAGGTCGGGCTTGTTGGCGCGGCTGGCCTTCTTGGGCGCGAACCCGATTTGGATCGCGTTGTAGCCATCGCGGCTGCCCTCGGTCTTCACGCGCAGCACCGTGCAGGGCCCGGTCTGGAGTACGGTGACCGGCAGCACCTCGCCGCTGTCGTCAAACAGCTGGGTCATTCCGATCTTTCGGCCTAGTAGGCCCATGCTCTCGTTCGCCATGATGGTCCTCCGCATTGGACGACCAGGGCCGTCTTACGGGATGAAAGGGAGGCCCGACCTAACGGCCGGGCCGGATCACGTCCAGCAAGGGACTGCGCTCGCCCGCAGGCCAGCGCTCGCTCAGAACGTGTACTTGAGGTACCCCGACGGGTAGATCCCAACATCGAAGCCGATCACCATGCTGACGTCGACGTCGACGCCCAGCGAGAAGTGAGACAGCTTCGTGTAATACTCGAGCGTGGGCCCGGCGATGACCACCGGGAGCGGCCCGTCATGGACCGTGGTGACGGCGAGGATCGGGAGGATGTCCTGCTGCCAGGCGTTGGCCTCGATCAGCAAAGGGGCCACAAGGACTCCGCCGCCACCCCGGATGCCGATGCCGAATCGCCGGGTGAGGTACCCGGACGCCTCGAAGGTCGCGGCGGCAACGAGGGTGTGGAGGTCGCCCTGCAGGGGGATGCCGGCCTGCAGCTGGCCAACCTTGGGGCCCTGGAACAACGCCTGGGTGAGTTGGATCTCCCAGGCGGCCGAGAACCGCTCCCGGTCGATGACGTCACCGCCGAGGCTGACGCCCGTGGCTGCAACCCCTGAGACGCCGTAGCTAGCGGCGCCGTTGACGTAGATGGTGGAGCCGATGTTGGCCTTGATGTAGGTGCCGCGCTCGATCTCCCGGACGATCTCGCTGTCCGCAGTACGGGCGTCTCGCCGCTCCGCATCCTGGGCGGTGGCGACGGTGGATGCAGCAAGGCTGATGAGAACGACTGTGCTACGCATGTTGGACCCCGAACAGACGCCGTGAAGTAGCACGATGGAACGCGAACCGGAAGTCAGGATCGTGTCCGGTCCGCGGAACGAGACGGCGGACGCCTATCCAGGGCTGAACAGGAACGGGTAAGAGACGAGGACGATTCCGCCGCCCTTGGGCTCGGGGAACTGCATCCGCATGAACCGGCCCACGATGCAGCTCTCGACGCTCTGGTTCTTCATCGTGCTGGACTTCGGGTTCGCCGAGGAGACCCTTCCGTCCTTCGCGATGGTGAACTTGATCACGACCTTGCCGCCCAGTGCCGGGTTCTTTGCAAGCTCCCGCTGGTAGCAGTACTTGATCGAGTTCATGTGCCGCTTGATGACCTCATCGATCAGCGAGCGGTCTAGCGCGCCGAGGATGATGGGGTCGCCACCGACGGCGCCGATGCCGCCTTCGCCCTTGGCGCCGAAGTCGCCGCCGCCCTTGCCGAAGCCGGACTTGCCCG
>Ga0316189_10002373_pt1 | contig 18597 bp, 15 predicted proteins | sample LowCovwburrow_MG_FD_204930 | JGI IMG/M metagenome (GOLD analysis project Ga0316189, IMG submission 204930) | Coastal sediment microbial communities from Maine, United States - Lowes Cove worm burrow | ecosystem: Environmental > Aquatic > Marine > Coastal > Sediment | place: USA: Maine...
CACTCTGTCCTTCCAGGAATCGACGGACGATGAGTTGTTGGTCTTCGGCGGAGAGCTTCTCCAGTTCCGCCGTCAGATGGCTGAGCACTCGAACACGAGCGACGGCCACATCAGGCGTGATGGATGCTTCCTCCGGCGCCGCCGAGCCGGCATTTCGCGCTTCCCGGCGAGCCTCGCTGCGCCGCTCCATCCGCAGACGGTTTCGAAGCACAGTGGCAAGCCAGGGGCGCAGACCGGTCTTGTCCTGCGGAGGACGCCTCCACGCGGCCAGCAGCGTCTCTTGTACGAGATCCTCGGCTTCGTCGGAGTCTCGCGTCAATTGGCGAGCAAATGCCGCCAGCCACTGCAAGTCGTCAAACGCTGGTATCTCGGCGTCACGCATCGTCAACCTGGGCATGCCGCCGTGGCGCACAGTGTTGCAAAGTTTCTTCGAGACCGCCGAACACCACGCGTCGCGTCCGCGTCAAGGTTCTCTCTCAGCCCGCGCGCATTCAGCCTCACGACGCGTCTGAGCCGATGCAGCCCGCGGTGGCTGCATCGGCTCAGCTCCGATCCGACCACAGCGTCGGACCGAGACTGCTCAGGGCTAGAGGGCGTTGAGGACGGTTTCGATCTCAGCGAGATCAGCGTCTTCGGGGTTGGCCTCCATGCCCGCGCTCAAGGCCGTCTCGGCCGCTTCGAGCGTACTGGACTCGCCCTTGAGCGCCTCGGCGTACTCGAACACAGCCGCACCCTTGAGCAGCAAGCTGTGGTCCGCATCGACCATCTCGCCGAAGGTGAAGGTCTGTGCGATCTCACGCACCTCGAAGGTCTTGGCATCGGAGTAGGTCGCGGTGACCGTGAACTCCGTCTCCGGCGTCACCAGGTCGGGTGCGCACGTCTCGATGTGCGTGTGAAAGACCATCGCGTCGTTGGGCGACAGGTGCTGCGGATCCACTTCGGCCGGATCCTCGCTGATCTCCTCGCCAGAGAACCGAACGACCTCGAACCCGGGCGGCATGTCGAGCCGCACCTGAACGTTGCGAGCGGCGACACTCATCGTGTTGACGAACCCCTCGTCGAAGATCTTGTAGGCCTCCTCGCTGCTGTTGATGAACACCGATGCGCCCTTGCCTGCGTCGCTGACAACGTCCATCAGATCGTCGTTGTACTGGCTCGCAGTCCCGACTCCGACGGCGACCATGTAGATCCCGTCCTCATCGTTGCCCCCAGCGTGGTCGGCGATGATCTCAACATCGGTGATGCCCGCGTTGGCGCCGCCGTCGCTGATCAAGACGATCCGGTTGATCATGCCCGCGCTGAAGGTGTCCTCGGCGAGCGCGTAGCCGGACGTGAGGCCGCCGTGCAGGTCCGTGCCGCCGCCCGCCTCGAGGGAGTCGCACTTGTCGACGACCATGGGGTCGTTGGGGCTGTTGACAGTGTAGCCGCCGAGCACGGTGGCGTTCTCGGTCGTCCATGTGACCATCGAGACCTTGTCGCCTTCCTTGAGACCTGCGGCGATCGCATGGCAGGTCTCCTTGAGCATGTCCATTGCGTGGCCCTGCATGGAGCCCGACGTGTCGAGCACGAGGGTGATGGCAATGTTGTCGCGGTCTTCGTCGGCGATCTGCTCGCTGGCGACCCCGATCTGCAGGACGTACTCGCCATCCTCGTCGATGCGCAGGAGGTCGGCGTGCAGGGCAACGTCACCGGATTCGGCCGGAGGTGCGTAGTCGAACGAGTAGTAGTTGAGGAACTCCCAGGTGCGCAGGCCGATTTCACTCAGGTTGCTAAAGTTGCTGAGTATTGCCTCTCGCGCCTGCACTGGGGACGACATCGAGTTCGAGTCGTCGGGCGACAGGTACAAGGTCACCTCTTCGGCGTCGTTGCACTCTTCGGGGGGCTCTTCGAACTCTGGGTCTTCGGGGAGAGGCGCTCCATCCTCGCCGCCGTCATCCCCGGGAGCACCGCCAGTCCCGTCGCCGCCCTCGCCGTTGCCATCGTCATTCCAGCCATCATCGCCGTCGCCGTCGCCGTCCCCGACCCCGCCCGTCCCATACCCGGAACCCTGCGCGCCGCTGTCCAGACCCTCGGCGTCGGCGTCATCCTTCGAAGAGGAGCAGCCAGTGCCCAGGATCAGCGCCATGGGGATCAACAGCGGCGCCAAGCGTCCACGGAAGCAGCGTGGGGATTCGATCACGTAAGCCATGACCACCCATTGCGACTTGGGACCCAAATGGTTCCCTCTGGAACGAATCGGTGCGTACTTGTACGCTGCGGGCCTACCGCGAAGGGTCGGCGAGTCGGTCAAGTCGCCTCGGCCGTCGCCACGCGGCCGTTTTGGCTCGTTACTCGTTCCCAGCCCAGCCGCAGGAACGGCCCTCGTTCTGCTCTTCGAGGTAGCCCATCAGCGGCTGGAAGTACTCGATCATCGGCCCCGCATCCATCGTGCGGGTCCCGGTCACCGCTTCCAGGGCGTCAGGCCAGGGCTTCGAAGCACCCATCGAGAGCATCGTTTCCATCTTGGCGCCCGCTTCCTTCGAGCCGAAGATCGAGCACGTGTGCAGAGGCCCTTCGTGCCCGGCCGCCTTGCAAAGCGCGGCGTGAAACTGGAACTGCAGAATGCGGGCGAGGAAGTAGCGGGAGTACGGGGTGTTCGCCGGGATGTGATACTTCGCGCCCGGATCGAAATCGGCTTCTGTGCGCTCGACGGGTGCATCAATGCCTTGGTACTCGCGCCGAAGATCCCACCAGGCCGCGTTGTAGCGATCGGGGGTGATGTCTCCCGAGAACACGCCCCAGCGCCACTTGTCGATGAGGAGGCCAAACGGCAAGAACGCGATCTTGTCGAGCGCGTCCTGCATCTGCTTGTTCACCACGGCCTTCGGATCGTCGCTCACGGCGTCGAGTAGGCCGACCTTGTGCAGGTACGCGGGCGTCACCGAAAGCGCGAGCGTGTCGCCGATGCCCTCGTGAAAGCCGTCGTGCGCACCCTGCTGATAGAGCGTGGGCTGCTGGTAGTAGTAGTGAAAGTAGTAGTTGTGGCCCAGCTCGTGGTGGATCGTAATGAGATCCTCCATGTTGATCTTGATGCACATCTTGATGCGCAGATCGTCGTTGTAGCTGGGGTCCCACGCACTGGCGTGACACACGACATCGCGGTCGGCCGGCTTCTCCAGCATCGAGCGCTCCCAGAAGGTCTTGGGCAGCGGGTCGAGACCGAGAGAGACGAAGAAGCCTTCGGCCAGCTGCACCATCTTGGTGGGCGTGTACTTGTTGGCGGTGAGCGCCTTGGTCACGTCGATGCTCGGCTGGCCCTTGTAGGGCTCCATCAGCGGATAGATGTTTGCCCACTCTTGGGCCCACATGTTGCCCAGCAGATGGGCCGGGATGAGCCCGTCTTTGTCGACTTTGCCGCGGTAGGTCTTGGCGAGCTGGGCCCGCACGTGGCAGTGCAGCTGCTCGTACAAGGGCTTGACCTGCGTCCAAAGCCGCTCCATCTCGGCTTCGAATTCGGCCGGGCTCATGTCGTAGCCGCTACGCCACAGCTCGCCGAGATCGCTGTAGCCGATCGAGCGCGCGCCCTCGTTGCCGAGCTCCACGAAGCGCTCGTACTTGGGTCGCATCGGCACGGAGATTGTGCGCCAGCCCTTCCACGCATCGAGCAAGGCCTTGTACTTGTGGCTCTCGGACATCACGTCGGACAGCGCACCGAGATCGCTGCACTTGCCCTTGGGGCAGTACTGCCCCTTGCCGTACATGCTCTGCAGCTCGGTGGCCAGCGTAGCCAGCTCGCCGCGCTTGGCCGCGTCGGGCGGAGCGGGCAGCACGGTCGCGCGCTTGAGGAGAGTGAGCTGACGGCGCGTGTCGGGGTCGGTCTCCGCGTCGTCGAACGTGGCGGCTTTGGCGATCGCGCCGCCGAGGAACTCCATCACCTTCTCCTGTGCGGCCGCGGCGGCCTTCTCGGTTTCGGGGGTGATGTTTGTGGCCTGCTCCCAAGCGGCCGTCTCTGCCGTGACCCATAGCGTGCGCAACTCGGCGTCGACCTCGTCGACAAACAGCTTGGCTTCGTCGGGCGCCACAGCGTCGGCCGACGGCGGCGCGGCCGGAGCAGCCGGCTTGGTGCAGGACAGGGCCAACAGGGAGAGCAGGGGCAGCGCACGGCGGAGCATGGCGAGGGCACCCTACCGCCGCTGCTCATTTGCTGCGACCACGCCGACGCGAGCCGCTCGGGCGCGCTACAAGCCTGTCGGTGGGACCAGGCCGAGGGTGTCGACCGCGGCACCCGCGGTGGCGCGCATCACCTTCTCGGTGAACTCGTGGTCCAGGCGGTCGATGGTGTCATCGCCCATCACGCAGTGATACGCCAGGTTTCTGAAGTTCGCGGTGTCCGTGAGCATCATCGCCGGGTAGTCGAACTCCCACAGCGAGGCGTGATCGGAGCGTCGCAGATCTGCCACCAACGGTGAGTTCTTGAGCTCGGCGGCCAGCGGAAGGCGGACGACGGGCAAGCCCACGCGCTCGCCGTGTGACGCGAAGTTTGTGACCGTGGTCTCGCTCAGGTCGTCGCTGACGACCGCGATGAAATCGCCGACGTACCCATCGCTGACCAGCTCGGCCACCGCATCGGGGAAGAGCAAGTCAAACCCCGCTGGGACGGACTGCGAGTTGTTGGCGGTGTCGGTGTAGCCGATCATCTCGAAGTTGAAGTTCGCGATGACGTTGGTGCTGTCTTGGCTGGCCCGCAGTGCCCAAGAGCGCGACCCGATGAGTCCGACCTCTTCTTGGTCCCACAGGGCGATGACAACGGTGCGCTCGTACTCGGCGCCCGCGAGCACACGGGCTATCTCGAGCGCGCCCGCCACTCCGGTGGCGTTGTCGTCTGCGCCCTGACAGCTGGCAATGTGATCGTAGTGGGCGGAGATGAGGACCACCTCGTTGGGGAGTGTCGTCCCCGCGAGCGTGCCGATCACGTTGATCCCGGTCCCGTACTGGTGAAGCTCCACCTCGTATCCGAGCTCGGTGAGCCGGTCGAACCCGAGATCTTGCACGGCTTGCCAGTGGGCGTCGCCTGGAGGCCGGGGCGCGGCGATCTCGGTCAGGTCGGTGATGTAACGGTCACGCTCGACGCAGTCCGAGACTGCGATCGCGCTTTCGTTGCACTCCGGGGCTGGGGCTTCGGTTGTGGATCCGCTGTCTGTCTCTTCTTCGGCCAGTGGTGCCGGGAAGTGACTGCTGGGACATCCGCAAACGAGAACCGCGAGCAGCGGGGTGATGCGCGAGGCGTCCATCGGGCGGGAGCGTAGCAGCCACCCATGAAACTCTCACCCCGCATGGTTGCCATTGGGGCTTCGGGCCTGCGACGACCGCGGCCGCAGTCGGCTGTCCGCGCCGAGCAAGAGCCAGCCGATGAGGACGATCGGTGCCAGCAGGACGGTGATGAACCAGCAGGCGACGTACGTGAGCGCTACGGCGGCCTCCAGCGGATTGTGGACAATACCGGACAGCACGGCGGTGGAGCGTCGTGCTCCCAGTGCGTGCAGGACGCCGAGCACAAGCATGACCAGGAGGGTGGCAAGCACCACGCGGGGAATTCGAACCTTCATGCTGCTTCTTCCTCGAGGCGCTCCCAAAATGGGCCAAAGCGAAGGGCGTACAAGATGACCGCGTTGCCGATGTTCCCCGCCGCCGCAAAGTGCGTGCCCCCGTGGCTGCCGGTTGGGAATGCACCCAGCTGGAGCGACCGAAGCAGTGCGTCACGCTGCGGTTCGTCGCCGAACGCAGACGCGGCCAAGACCATCATCCCGCTCGAGCCAGGGCTCGCCCCGAGCACGGGAATCACCAAGCCGGAGTCGACGTCTCGCCCTCGACGATCGGCAAACGCGTCGTCGCTGGGCCACTCGTCGGCCCACGCAAGTCCGCCGAAGCCGGCCCCCAGCTGTGCCTTGGCCAGAGCGTATTGCTCTCGGGCCATCTCCGGGTCGAGCACGAGCAGGTTGTGGGCCGTCATCCAAAGTGTCGATCCCTCGGGCCCGTCCAGTGGTTCGCCGCTGTACGTGAAGCTTGAGACGAGCAGACCCGAGGTCGGGTCGATGAGCTTGTCGCGCGCCATCGCGAGCCACGCATCGATGAGTGGCTGGTGGTCGGTGTGCAAGATGCGGTCGCTTGCCCGCAATGCCACGAGTGCGGTCGTGTTGCAGAACGTCCACGCCTCGTCGGGGTAGCTCTCGGCGGACAAGACCGGGCCGCGCCCCATTTGCGCGGCGATAAGCCCCGCGCGTAAACGCAACGCGTCACGGTACGCGGGCTTGTCCGCTACCATGGTCCGCGCGGCGAGCATCAGCGCGATCTCGCCGTCCACAAACACGGAGCGCTCGCTCCCGTCGATGAAGCGGCGCTGTCGTGCGTAGGGCAGCAAGAAGTAGGTCTGGCCGTGCTTTCGCTCGGCCGCCACCGTGTCGTCGATGATGCGATCGACGATCGCGAGGTTTGCGTTGGCCTTGCGCGGGTCGGCGAGGGCATCGTTGGCCAGCGCGAGCACAAGGAAGGTGCGCGCCATGAAGTCCCACTCGGGGTTGAGCGAGTGCTCCAGCGAACTTGCGCCCGCGGTGGGGTCGGAGTGTTCACTCCAGGGGGCCGTCGCCGCGTGCTGCAGCGCATCGGCGAGGGCGTCGGGGGCCGGGCGTGTCGCGTCCAACACGAGCGAGAGCGACGACCACCACGCGAACGTGGCGACCGTGGCGGCGGCGACCATCAGCTTCCAGCGATGTGGCACGGGCTGACCGTGAACGATGGGTCTCGAGGCGCCGCCTGGATTGGTGCGAGCGGTCGGTGCGGGCCGCTCGAAGGTCCCGTGGGCGAGTCGTTTCGTCTGCGAAATCGCGCGAACTTCGCGGCACCCGGCTCTTGAGGCGGTTCGCGATGGGTGTCAGGCTATTTTCCTCGGCGGGAATCGCTGCCGATTGCGGTACGTTAGGTGTGCTGATGGAGCACGCTGGGCACCCCGAACCCGGGACGCCGACTCGACGAGAGATGGCGGTGCACCGAGCCAAGGTTCGGGCGCATCAGCTCTTGCGGGGTGTCTCCGATCGCCTCGACCCCATGCGGCCGCGGGCGGGTGAACGCAGTGCACGACTGGTCGGCGCTCCGATCGTCGCCGAGAGTCGATCGCCGCTGTGGAGGCGCGAAGACCCACGAGAGTGGATCCTGCAGGCGGGGAAGGTCGAGAACCTCCGGGTGGCCAGTGCCTCGTTTCACGGGGCCGAGCTGGCTGCGGGCCAGGTGTTTTCGTTTTGGGCCCATCTGGGGCGGCCGTCGCGTTCGCGCGGGTTTGTGGCGGGCCGCGAGCTTCGCGAGGGCTGCGTGGTTCCCTCGATTGCGGGCGGCATCTGCCAGCTGAGCAACGCGTTGTATGCCGCTGCGTTGGACGCGGGGCTGACCATCCTCGAGCGACATGCCCACAGCCGGGTGCTCCCGGGCTCTGCGGCCGAGGTGAGCCGCGACGCCACCGTGTTGTGGAACTACGTCGACCTCCGCTTCGTGGCCCCGTTCGCCATGCGGATCGAGGTTGAGCTCTCGCGCGACCAGCTCATCGTGCGCTTTCGGGGGCGGAGCCCTAAGGCGACCGATCGCCCGATAGCGCTCCACCTGGCGGCCGTCAGCAACGCCCCGAGCTGCTTGTCGTGCGACAAGTCCGACTGCGCGCGTTCGGTGCCCGCGGCCGAGCGCTCAGGTGAGCGCGCGTTTGTTGTGGACGGGGTGTGGCCCGAGTTCGACGCGTTTGTTCGCAGCGAAGCGCAGCCTACCGATCGCCTCATGGTGCCGATGGACGGGGCGCGTTGGGGGCGGGCGCGCTACGCCTGGTGCAGCGGCGCGTTTGGCCGTCGGAAAATCCAAACGTTCGAAATGCAGATGATTCGTCGGGCGGTGGTCTCACGCCGCCTCGCCGAGCAGGGGGCCGAGCGTCAGCACGCGCTGCTCCAGCTCGACGCACAGCTCGCGCGCGCAATGGGCTCCGCACTCACGCAGTCCGTGACCCGCTTGGTCGTGACGCAGTCATTGCTGCCGCACTTGTGGGCTGCGGGGTATCTCGGCGGGCGGCAGTTTGATGTGTTGGCCAACCGCTTGCCCTTGGCGTCGCTGCAGGCGCGCTTGGACGAGGCAGCCCGGCGTCACCCGCAGAGCAAGACCGCCGCGGACTTTCGTGCGCCGCCGTGGCTGGTCGCGGCCGAATCGGAGGCGTTGGATGCTGCAGACCGCGTCATCACGCCGCACTCGGCGATCGCCGACTGTGCCACGCAGTCGGAGCACGTGCCCTGGATTCTTCCCACGCGTGCAACGACCCCAGCGGCAACGCCCGGCCGCCCCCGGCCAACCGTGCTCTTCGCGGCGGCCACCATTGCGCGCAAGGGGTGCTACGAGCTCCGGTCGGCGCTGCAAGGGCTGGATGTCGAGCTCATGGCGGGCGGATCACAGCTCGAAGGGCCTGACTTTTGGCGAGGCGTGCATCGGCGTGCCGAGTGCTCGGCGCGGCCGGACCTGGTCGTGCTTCCCGCGTGGGTCGAACATGCTCCCAGAAGGGTCTTGCGGGCCGTGGCCAGTGGTGTACCGGCCATTGTGAGCACGGCGTGCGGCTTGCGTGGAGTGGCGGGGATTCGTGAAGTCGCACCAGGTGATGTGGAGGCGCTGCACGAGGCGATCGCGGGCGCGCTGGCTAGGGGGGCGGATGCGGAGTCGCGGCGTGCCTAGCACCACGGGCTGCTAGGACGTTTGCCGCGTCGACCGTGCCAGCCCAACACCCAGAGTGCGTTGTGGCTCTCGTCTGACAACGGCTTGCTCTTATAGGAGCAGTGCGGTCGACAGGTTGACAGCGGGGCTGCACCTTGGCGAGACCATGCGCGCCGCCGTAGACCTCCTCAAGAAACGTCCCGGGTTTCGGCACCTGTGGTTTGGCAATGTCATCTCTCAACTCGGTGACTGGATCGGTTGGGTCGCGGTTGCCGTCTTGGCCCTTCATAGCGGAGGCGGGCCGCTGGACGTGGCCGTGGTGTTTGCCGCTCATCATCTGCCCGCGGCGTTGCTGACCCCGGTGTCGGGTGCGCTCGCGGACCGATTTGACCGGCGTCGCGTGCTCATCGTGGTCAGCCTGTTGCTGGCAGTGACGACGGCGGCGATGGCTCTCGCGGCGGTTGCCTCGTCTTTGGCGGTACTCGAGGGGTTGCTCGTGCTGCGGTCAGCGATGAGCGCATTTTTTGCCCCCGCCGAGCGTGCGGTGCTGCCCCGCGTCGTGGAGCGCGACGAGTTGCTGCTGGCGGGTGTGTTTGATGCCGGAAGCTGGAGCGTTGTCTTCAGCATCGGGATGGCGCTCGGGGGACTGCTCACGATGCTGGGGCCCACCCTCGCGCTGGCGATCGACGCGTTCACGTTTCTCCTCGCCGCGGCGATCTTTGCTCGGCTCCCGCCCGTTCGGCCCGACCGCGGGGCGCGGCCGCCCAAGCGAGTCGCGATGGCCGCCGAGTTGGCCGAGGCACTGCGCTACCTGGGCGGCCATGGCGGCCTCCGGCAGGCGATCTTGGCCAAGGGCCCGCTCGCATTGGCGGGCGGCGCCGCATGGCTCGCGCTGACGGTCAACGCAGAGGCGCTGCTGGGCGCGGCGCTTGGCTTCGGACTTCTCAATGCCGTGCGCGGAGTCGGGGCGGGTCTCGGGCCGATGATGGTGGTGAAAACGCTGGGGCGTGGTGGCGATCGGCAACGGGTTTGGAGCATGGTGTATGCCGCTGGTCTCGCGGGGATGGTCGCCTTTGCCCTGGCCGAGACGGCCGTCGCTGGGCTGCTCGCGGCGGTTGTATGGGGAATCGGCGCGGGCGGAAACTGGGTGCTTTCCTCAGAGCGCATCGCCGCGCTGGGCCCCGACCGGCTGCAGGCACGACTCAACTCGATCGATCTCATCGCGATGCTCGGAGGCCAGACCCTGGGCGTAGTCGCCCTGGCGATTTGGATCGACGGAGGCCATTCGGCCGCGAGCGGCGTCGCGATCCTCGCCGGGTTTGCGCTGGCGAGCTGGACGTTGCTGAGCCGAGGCGCGCGCACTCCGTTGTTGAGCGCCCCAGGTGTCAACCGTAGTGCCGCCCACTAATCTTGACGTAACCGACTGGGTCGTCGGCCACTACTCCTACAAGATGGTCGTGTCTCTACAATTCGGGCGTGCGCTTGGCTTGGCGCTGATGTGCGGCATTGGAGCATGTGATGCGACCGACTCCGAACCGCTGGGGCCGCCCGTTTTTGTGCGTGTCACGATCGCAAACGTATCGGCGCCGGGTGCGTTGCAGACGACGCAAGGGGCCCAGGATGTTCTCCTGTCGGCCGGCGTTTGGTCTGTGCACGATTTGGGCGCGCCGCTCATCGATCCAGGGGCGAGCGCTCCTGCCGGTATTGAGTTGCTCGCCGAGGAAGGCGATCCGACCCAGCTGTTTGCTGATCTGATGGACGCTGAGCAAGAGGGGTCCGTGGGCACGTTTGGGTCTCGGCGCCCGGGCGAGAACTACGCGGAAAATCCCCTGTCGCCGGGCGAAGCGGTGGAGTTTTCGTTTTGGGCCGAGGGTGATCAAGCGCTTTCGTTTGGCGCGATGTTCGGCGCCTCCAACGACGTGCTTGTCGGGCTGGGCGACGGCGACGGCGTGTTGATCCACGAGCTGGAGGTGGGCGAGACCCGGGACATCTCGAGTGCCGTTCAGCTGTGGGATGTAGGGACAGAGCGCAATGAAGAACCAGGCGTGGGGGCGTCGCAGCCAGGCCAGCAGATGGGGGTCGGGGCCGGTGAGGCCGAGGGCGGAACCGTCATGGCGATCGACGAGGTCGACGTCGCTGGCTACCGCTACCCGGCTGTGGCGTCGTTTGTGCGCGTCACGGTCGAGCGGTCGGAGTAGCGCGCGCGGGTTGCGGTCCGTCGTTGTGCGGAGCCCGATCTCCATCGGCACAGCGGCTTCCCATTTTGCGTCGATGTGCGATCTTTATCGCAGTGTTCGTGACCACCAGCGCGCGCCCCACCTCGGCGGCAGAGGCACGCGCGCAGTCTGTGGCGGATCGTTGCGGGGTTGCCTACCGCAAGCGGAAACGTGCCTTGTCCGAGATGTTGACCGCGTCCGGCTCACCGATGGCGTACGTCATCCGCCGCGATCGCGAGGAACTCAAGTCACCCCATGCGAACCTGTTTGTGCACGCGGGGATGGTGCCGATCAAGCGGGACGTCGGCCGGCAGCATCCGCTCATGCGCGCGCTCGAGCTCCGGGGGCGCTGCAGCACGATCGTGGACGCGACGCTCGGACTCGCGGGAGATGCATTGCATGCTTCCCTGGTGCTCGGCGTACGCGTGCAGGGGTTCGAGGCGAGCCCGGTCATCTTCTCGTTGCTCGAGGACGGGCTGTCTCGGCTGGGTCGGGAGTCCGACGAGATAGGCGAGGCCGCGACCCGCATCGAGATCGGCTTGGGCGGCTCCTGTGCAGGGTTGGCCGCGATGCCTGCGGCCAGTGCCGACGTCGTGATGGTCGACCCCATGTTCGACACTCCCCGGCCAGCGATGCCCGGATTCGACCTCTTGCGCGAGGTTGCGTATGGAGAGCCGGATGAGGCCGAGGCGATTGTCCAAGCGGCTCGACGGGTCGCGGTCAGCCATGTGGTGCTGAAGTATCCGAAGCGGTCTTCCTATCCGGCCTGCGACGCTTGTGTGGATGGGAAGGCGGTTCGGTATCTTGTTTTTGATGCTCGGTAGACTCGGGGTGATTCGGGTCCCAGCGTCCCCGCCGCGCAAACGGTACCAACGCCCAAACAAACCACCACGCCGAACTCCCGCTCGTTCGACACCCGCACCCGTCATCGTCAACCGCTGCCGCGTCGGCTCCCGTCGACGTGCCTCCGAGTTCATCCGGTGCGGCGTCCGGATGCTCGAACGGCTCGCCATTGGGCCACAGCGTGCAGGCTTCCGGGTCCCAGCGCGCGTACCCGGTTGCCCCGACCACCTCGCAAACATAGGCGGGGCCCTCGCACTGCGCTGCGAGTGCTTCGGTGGGATCGATCTCAATCTGGCCGAGCTCGTCGCTTTGAGCACCGCCGTGGCATGAGGCGTGTGAGCTTGTCTCACCAGTTACGAGATCGAGAACCTCAAACTCCAAGCACGCGGGCGCGGAGAGCGAGCTCGACATCTCCGGATCCCCCGCCGCCGACGTCCGGCCCTTGGTGACCTCCCGGATCGTGTAGTCGTTTGGCGCGGGCGCTCCGTCGATCGCGAGCTCGGCTCCGATCAGCAAGCGTCCGACACCGACCAAATCAGCGCAGGCGTCGTGATCGTTGAGCTGCTCTTCTGGGTACCCCGGGCACAAAATCCCTGACGCCGGAGCCTCCCAGGGCAGCAGGCCGTCGCAGCACACCATCGTGTCGATCGCTCGGCGGGGATCAGCGTCGTAGGACTCGGTGACGACGACCGACCGCTGACCCACGGTGTGCACAACATCGTTGGAAACGATGACCTCATGCGTTGCAGAAACACTGGGGCAGTCGGAACCCATCCCCATGAGGTCGACCTCGATCGCGACCTCATACAACCCGGGTGTCCATACGGCTGTCGGCCGCCAGCCCGCCACCGAGAACCCGGGGTGGATCTCAAGCGCGCCAGCCACTTGCACGCCTCGGGAGTCCACGACCGTGACCGTTGCCAACGCCCACCAGCTCGAGTCCAGAACACGCTTGCGATAATCATCGAGTCTGAGCACCACGACCCCGTCGATGCCGACCTCCGTTGTTTTGACCGTCACCTCGACTGGCAGGCCATCGTTGCAGTACTCGCAATGGCTCGCGTTCGCTGTCAGAGTCGGCCCTGCAATCAAGGCGCCACCGACGACTAACCAACAGCACCAACGTACCAACCAACCCACGCGACAATGCTATCGGCTGTACGGGTGCGCCGTAAAGCCAGACGGTCGGCTCTCGCGCTGCAGGTCGATTGTGTGACGAATCCCGATCAGCGCAGAGCTTGGGACGAGTGCCCGCTGCGCGAAGCAGCGGGGCCTTCTTGCAACGCTCGGGATCAGCCGCTGGGTGCGCCGCCGCCACCGACATTGCTGAGCGCGAAGCCCGTCATGTCGCTGTAGGTGTACGCGCCGACCAAGCCGGTGAACGTGTCGACGATTCCGGTGTTCGGGTCGACGCGATACGCGTTGGAGCCCATCGCAACGCCCCAAATATTGCCGAAGAAGTCGACGCTGACGCCGTGCACGGAGCCGGGAATGGCCAGGGTGTAGTCGATGGCGAGCGTCTGCTGGTTGATGCCTCGGAGCGCGCTGCCGGCCATCCACAAGGTGCCGTTGCCGTCGGCCATGCAGCCGCCGCTGGCACCGGAGATCGCGGCGGTCATCCATGTCTCGGTGGCGGGGTCGAAACGCGAGACGGTGCTTGTACACGTCCACACGTAGCCGTCCGAGTCGACGGTCATGCCGTAGCCGCTGCCACCCATGGGCCAAGTCGAAACCTGCAGGTTGTCCAAGTTGACGTTGACGAGCTGGCCTTGGCCAAGCTGGCTTCCCCAGAAGTTGCCCTCAGAGTCGACCGCTGCGCCGTAGATCCCGAAGAAGCTGGCGCTCACGCCTGGGATCGGAATCGTGTCTTCGACGATGCCGGTCTCGCCGTCGACCAACAGCACTTCGATGGCCTCACCGCTGGCACCCGACGTCCAAACCTTCTCGTTGATGGTGCCGCAGGCTGCTTGGTCCCACTCACCCTGGGTCCACGCGACGGGACGCTGGGATGTGTAGACCATCGGCGTGTGCCAGGCCATGCAGTCTTCGCTGCCCCACGGGAGGGAGGTCGAGTTGTTGGAGGTCGAGCCGCCGCTGCAATGCTCGAGGTTGGCGTAGAACTTCGTGATGCCGCCGTTGCGGTTGGCGACGACAACATTGCCCGTCAGACTGACGGAGGTTCGCGATGGGCTGCCAGCGCCGTCGGGCCGGGTGATGTAGCGGCCCTCCTCGATCATCGTCTGGGTGTTGATCTTTGAGATCGATCCCTGGCTGCTGTTGGCAACCCAGATGTACGACGCCTCGACCTCGCCCTCGCCCTGGTTACAGAACATCGGCGCGTCGGGAATGATGCCGAGGTCGAACGTGATCGGCGGTGGCCCGCCATCGCCATCCGCATCGGCGTCGGCGTCGGTGGGTGCCGTATCGCTGTCGTCCGATGGCGTGCCCGCCGAGGTGCCATCCCCGGATCCGCCGGGTGTGTTGCCGCCGTCGCCGTCGCCGGCTGTCGCGGTGGCGCTCGTCGTGGCCACGCCGCCGCCGTCTCCAGCCCCGTCGTCGTCATTGGTGGTGGTGCCGCACGCCATCGCGAGCGTGCCGACTGCAATCCAGAATCCTTGTCCCCGCATCCCCATTACCCCTCGTAGAGTGACTGCCGAGCACTATAGCAGGTCGAGCGGGCAAACCCCTGGTTGTTGCGAATCGGCCGTACGCCGACCGCATCGGTGCTTGGACCGCGGCGCCGCGAGGTGCGCTAGGAGGCGTAGCGCACCTCCAGCGCTTTGCGGGCTCAGCCGCAGGTGGGTCCGCGAGCGCTTCGCCTCCACCCACCACCTGGGTCGCGAGCCCCGACGCCACAGGTTCGCAATCGACCGTCTGCGCCCGCAGTCCGCAGCAGTTGCGCGGAGGGGGGCCCTGCGAATTGGGCTAGAGTAGGTCCGGTGGATGGCCTTACGCGCTACCGCGACCTCGTCGAGTCTTTGTCGCAGGTGGTCTACGAGATCGACACCACCGGCCGGATTACGTACGCAAATAGGGTCGCAGCAGAGAAGTTCGGTATCACGCCGGCCGCGCTCGAGCGAGGGGTGCGGGTACCGGAGCTGCTGATCGCCGAAGATCGCGAGCGCGCTGGCCGGAACATGCAGCGGATCGCTGCGGGTGAGAGCGTCGGCACCAACGAGTACACCGTCTGCGGCCCAAACGGACGCTTGGTCCCCGTCGTCATCGACTCAACGCCGATCCTCGAAGACGGCAAGATCGTGGGGATGCGGGGTGTCCTGCTCGATATCAGTCGGCAGAAGCAACTCGACGCTCAGCTGGAGGAGTCCAACCGCCTCGCCGCGATCGGCACCCTCGCGGCTGGGCTGGCCCACGAGATCAACAACCCGCTGACCAGCGTGCTGGGCAACATTCAGGTCCTCGATCTACTCCTGGGCAAGATCGGGGCGACGCTCGATCCGAAGACCGCCACGTCGCTCAACGAAGTGCTTGCGGAGCTGGTGACGGGTGCAAAGCGGGTCGCGACGATCACTCGGGATCTCAGCGTGCTCGCTCGCGCGGACGATGGCCCGGCCGAGCCCGTCCTCATCGACACCGCGGTCGACGAGGCGATGGGCATCGCGCGCAACCAAGTGGCGCACAGTGCGACGATGCGGCGCGAGGGGGCCACGGGCCTGCTGGTCGAAGGGCGGCAGCATCGGTTGGTGCAGGTGTTCACAAACCTCCTCGTCAACGCGGCACAGCATTTGCCCGAATCGGGGCAAGAATACGAGATCGTGATCTCGGTTCGTGCCGCGGGTGAATCGGTCGTTTGCGAGGTTCGGGATACCGGCCCCGGGATACCTGAAGCTTTGCTACCCAGGATCTTCGAGCCCTTCGTGACCGGACGCCCCGAAGCCGGGACAGGGATGGGGCTTGCGATCTGTAACCGGATCGTACAGTCCATGTCGGGAAAGATCAGCGCGCGCAATCTCGAGGGCGGTGGGGCATCGTTTGAGGTTTGCATCCCGGTCTCGCGCAAGTCGGTGCCTGGCAAGCGCGAACAAGGCACCATCGAGCTGAGCGGGTTGAAGGTGCTGTTGGTCGATGACGACGCGTCCGTACGCCAAGTGTTGGCGCTCTTCTTGGCAGGCGCTCAGGTCGAGACCGCGTCGGGCGGGGCCGAGGCCATTGAGCTGCTGGCAACGGCCCACTTCGATGTCGTGCTGTGCGATCTGATGATGCCTGGGGTGAGCGGCCGCGACGTCTACCAGAGCGTTCTCGCGGATCGACCCGACCAGGCGCGCGGGTTTGTGTTCATCACGGGCGGTGCATTCAAGCCGGAGATCGAGGCCTTTGTTCGCACAGTCGACGCGCCCGTCATGAGCAAACCGATCGATCACGACGAGCTACGACAGGTCGTGCACACCACGGCGCGCGCAGACTCGCGCGCGTAGGCAAGCCAGACGTCGGTTACGCCGACCTGGGGACGTCGTAGCGTTGCTGCAAGCCGCGGACGAGCTCGATGTACTGGTCGAGTGCTTTGGGCTGCTGCCCCGCCCGCACGAGGTATACGCACTGTGTCACCACGTCGTAGACGCGGCCGACGATCTCGCTGCGTCGAGGGTCGCATTCCATCGCGGCCACGATGAGCGGGGCCGTCCGGTAGTACTCCTCGATGAGCTCGCGCCCACCAGGCAGGCCCGCGACGTAGGCGTCGCGAAGCTGGCGCTGAACGACGAGCTCATCGCAATCGTCGGGGAGGCCACGGTCTTGGACGCACACGGTGGTGAGCAGGCATCCCTTGGAGCGTGCTTTCCCGCGGCTGGGATCCAGCGCGATCTTCGTGGCTCCATCCAACACGGGCTTGAGGTTGCTCTGCGTCTTGGCGGAGCATTCCATGTATTTGTGCGCTCTGACCTTCGTCGCCAGAGCGGCCGCCATGTGGACAGGGATGGGAGAGACCTTCTGCTGCTTGCTGGTGCGAAGATCGCTCTTGGTGCCGACCAGGATGACGGGCGCGTCGGGGAGGTGGTGACGGATCTCAGGCATCCACTTGCTCGCGACGTTTTCGAAGGAAGATGAGGACATGATCGAGAACAGGACGAGCACGACGTCCGCTTGTGGGTAGCTCAGTGGACGAATCCGGTCGTAGTCCTCATCGCCCGGGGTATCCCACAATCCGAGCTGGACGGGCTTGCCGTCGACCATCACGTTTGCCGCGTAGCTGTCGTGTACCGTCGGAATGGACTCGTTGGGGAACGCGCCATTGACGTAGCTCATGAGCATGGAGGTCTTGCCCACCCCAGCATCTCCGACGATGACGCACTTGATGTTTTGCATGGCGTGTCTAGCTCCTCGCCGCGGTCAGCGGCCGGACCATTGTTTGGTCCCAAATCTCGCGGCTGGCCCGACGCAACAGCTGCCGGGGCGGCCCGCTCGGTGAGAACCCGTGCGCATCGTAGAGCCGACGCGCAGGTTCGTTGTCGCCCAGCACTTGTAGCTGAGCGCGGTGCAGCGATGGCGTTTGTTCTGCCCACGCCAATGCCGCCCGAAGTAGGGCTTTTCCGATACCGCGGCGGCGATGCTTTTGGTGCACGGTCAGCACCAAGTTCATCGTGCCCTCCGCGTCGCCCTCGGCATCAGCGACGCCAACGACGGTATCGCCCTCGCGTGCGACAAACATCGCGGCGTCTGTGCGCTCGGCGTAGCTCCCCAGCCGCGTGATGAGATCGGTCAGCGACACCTCGCCTGTTCGCGGGAAGTCCTCGTTCGCGGGAATTCGGAGGTTGGTCCAGTAATGCTGCAGCGGCGCTGCGTGGCGGACCTTGCCTTGTTCGATCGTGGGCGCGGGGGTCATCGTCCGACTATCGCGTGACCATGCTGCTGAACATCGTGTCGGCCGCAGGGAGGAATTCGTCGGTCAGTGATTCGTTCCAGAACCCAGCCAAGGCGTACGTGCGGCCGCGCTCGAGCACCACTGCGATGTAGCCCACGATGACCTCACCCTTTTTGGTCTTGGCGCGCGCGACCATGCGGCCGGCGCGACCGTCAGCGCGACGATAGGCCATCGGCATGTCAACGACCTCCCACGCCAACTTGCTCGAGCCCTTGCGGTAGCTACCGAAGCGCGCCAGTAGCTTGCGCGCAGCGTCCTGGAGGACGAGACCCACAGGGGCCTTTTCCATGCGCTTGGGCAACGCGAGGTGCGTCGCGAAGATAGCGCCCTTGTCGCCTGGCTCGGACTTGGCCATCGCAAACGCCTGCTTGCCGGCGGGTCGCGTGGTCCACCCTTGTGGGCGGCGCAGGCTCATCCGGGCGTCGTCCAAGGCGGCCAGCTCGCCGCTCAGCGTCTTGCGGGGAGCGAAGCTTGGGCGGTACTCCGCTGGCGATGGAGACTTGGCCTGCTTCTTTGGCCCGGCGAAGGCAGCCCGAGGCAAGGTGGCGAGCAGTCCGACCGCGGCGAGCATCGAACGACGAAGCATGCTCGGAGTATCCCACGAAACTTTGTGCCGCGTCTCTTGCTACGCTGCGCGTGCGGTGAGCGAAACACCCAGCCAGACGAGCACTGGGCGACGTGCGCTGGTGGACCCGAGCGAAGCGGCCGCTCCGGATCGTCAGGAGGCTGGAGCCAACGTCGAAGATACCCTCGCGGCGGATGATCTCCCGACGCCAGGCGGCGACCGTGGGTCTGGCGAACCCGCGAAGCACTACGGGCGGTACGTCGTGCTGGAGCGAATCGGGTCTGGAGGGATGGGGGAAGTGTTCGCCGCGTGGGACCCCGACCTCGATCGACGTGTGGCACTCAAACGCCTTCGCGTTCAGTCGCTGCGGCCCACGCACACAGCACGCTTGC
>Ga0316189_10002374_pt1 | contig 18591 bp, 19 predicted proteins | sample LowCovwburrow_MG_FD_204930 | JGI IMG/M metagenome (GOLD analysis project Ga0316189, IMG submission 204930) | Coastal sediment microbial communities from Maine, United States - Lowes Cove worm burrow | ecosystem: Environmental > Aquatic > Marine > Coastal > Sediment | place: USA: Maine...
TGTTCGGAATCAGTGACGATGGTATCGGTTTCGACCCGGAACAAGTTGTCTCACTCGAGCGGTCGGAAAGAGGGGTTGGGTTGGCCAGTATGCGAGAGCGGACCGAATTGACCGGCGGGCACTTCTTCATATCGTCCGGCCGGCAGACCGGCACCACAATCCGAATTGTCTGGTCCCTGGCACTCGGTAAACAAATTGTTTTTACATAGAATATGGACCGACGGAAACTAACGAATCGCCAGCCCTTTTTCCAGTGCAAAAGACGTTAAAGCGGCGGCGTTGTGAAGGTTGAGCTTCTTCATGAGATTGGCCCGGTGTTTCTGCACGGTCTTCAGGCTGATACCCAGGTACGCCGCGATCTCTTTGTTCTTGTACCCCTCTGCGATCAGCTTCAGTATTTGTCGCTCCCTCTGAGATAGTGCATCCCAGGAGGTTTCGACCCCGTCATGCTTTTTGCCGCTCAGATAGCCATCGATGACCTTTTGTGAGATGCCGGGGCTCAGGTATGGCCGGCCTTCGAGCACGGCTTTGATAGCCATGATCAGCTCATCGTGCGTGGCGTCTTTCAAAACGTACCCGTCGGCCCCAGCTTGCAAGGCGGCCAATATATACTCTTCGGTTTTGTGAACCGTCAGAACGATAATGCGGGTTTTGGGAAAGCGTTTCTTGATGTCCTTCAAAGCCGCCAGCCCGCTCATTCGCGGCATGGACAAGTCCATCAGCAGGAGATCCGGGGTCAGTTTCTCAACCCGGCGGACGGCTTCCAGCCCGTCCTCGGCCTCCCCGACGACTTCGAATTCAGGATGGAAAGAAAAAAGGGCCTGCAATCCTTCTCTAAGGATGGTGTGGTCTTCGGCAATGACGATGCGATATTTTGTTTCCATCAGCAAACACCGTGATGCTATGCAACATACGGCGCGGCACCGCCGCACCGTCCCTTGTCTCTTGCAGCAGCAACACACTATCAGCCCCTGCCGGATCTTCCATACCATCCGCAACCCCCTTGCGTAAAGACTGTTAAGATGCGACGCGCCTGACAGTGGTCGGCTTGACAGCCTTTTGATTGGTGTTAATCTGTAAAATGGTCTCATTTAACAATTCGGCATCGGAAAATCCTCTCTGATACAGTACCCACGTTGGGTTTGCCGACCACACGCCAGATGATGCGATTCCGGAGCGCTCATGATGAAAAACATCGTACTGACCGGCATCAAGCCCACGGGAACTCCTCATTTCGGCAACTATTTCGGTATGATCAAGCCGGCGCTCGACTTGGTCGATGAGGAATCGGAATAAGGAGGTGGACACCATGGGATACTCAGTCGCACACAAACTTATCGAAAGCCACCTGGTTGAGGGACGCATGCATCCCGGTGAGGAGATCGGTCTCAAAATCGACCAGACCCTCACCCAGGACGCCACCGGAACGATGGTCATGCTCGAATTCGAAGCGATGCAGATCCCGGGAGTCAAGACCGAACTCTCGGCCCAGTATGTCGATCACAACCTGCTGCAGACCGACTTCAAAAATGCCGACGACCATCTTTTTCTCCGCAGCGCCTGCCGCAAGTTCGGCCTTTGGTACAGTCGGCCTGGCAACGGTGTCAGCCATCCGGTGCATATGGAACGCTTCGGCGTGCCCGGCAGGACACTGCTCGGCTCGGACAGCCACACCCCTTCTGCCGGCGCACTCGGAATGCTGGCCATGGGGGCCGGCGGCCTCGAAGTGGCCATGGCCGGCGAGCCGTTCTATCTCAGGATGCCGCAAATCATGGGGGTAAGGCTGACCGGCAAGCTGCCGGACTGGGTCAGTGCCAAAGACGTCATCCTGGAAATGCTGCGCCGCCACGGGGTGAAAGGCGGTGTTGGAAAAATCGTCGAGTACTACGGACCGGGGTTGAAAAGCCTGACGGCCATGGATCGCCACGTGATCGCCAATATGGGGGCGGAGTTGGGCGCCACGACGACGGTGTTCCCGTCGGATGCCGCCGTGCGTAAATTTCTCAAACTTCAGGAACGGGAGGACGTTTGGCAGGAACTGGCCGCTGACCGTGACGCCGCCTATGATCTGCACGATGAGATCAACCTGTCCGGGTTGGAACCGATGATCGCCAAGCCGAGCAGCCCCGGCAACGTCGTACCGGTCAGTGAAGTGGCCGGCCGTGAAATCTATCAATCCTACATCGGGTCATCGGCCAATCCGGGCTTCCGCGATTTTGCCATCGCCGCACTCATCGTCGCCGGCCGCCAGGCCGTCGACCGGGTCTCGCTGGACATCAATCCCACCTCGCGCCAGATCCTCGAAAACCTTGTCCACCTGGGATATCTCGAAAAATTGATCCACGCAAGTGCGCGGATCCACCAACCCGGGTGCAACGGGTGCATCGGCATGGGACAGGCGCCGGCCACCGGCAAGATCAGCCTGCGGACCGTACCGCGCAATTTCCCCGGCCGTTCGGGCACCAAGGGCGACCAGGTCTATCTGTGCAGCCCCGAAACCGCTGCGGTCTCGGCCCTCACGGGCGTCATCACCGACCCGCGGCAATTCGACGCGCCCTACCCGGAATACACAGAGTCGCGCTCCATCAAGATCAACACCGATATGCTGGTGCCGCCGCTGACACCGCACGAGCGCACGGCCATCGAACTGGAAAAGGGGCCCAACATCCAACCACTGCCGGATTTCACGCCTCTGCCGGAAACTCTGAGAGGACCCGTGCTGCTCAAAATGGACGACAACGTCTCGACCGACGAGATCATGCCCGCCGGAAACCGAATACTGCCTTTTCGCAGCAACATCCCTGAAATCAGCAGATTTACTTTCAGCCGCATCGATGAATCCTTCTATGATCGCGCCGTGGTGTTTGGAAAGAAGGATTTTTTCGTCGTGGGAGGAGACAACTACGGTCAGGGATCGAGCCGTGAACACGCTGTTCTCGGTCCGCGCTATCTCGGACTCAGGGTCGTCATCGCCAAGAGTTTCGCCCGGATTCACTGGCAGAATCTGATCAATTTCGGCATGCTGCCGCTGACTTTCAAAACACCCGAAGACTGGGAGGATATCGATCAGGAGGACTTGCTGAATATTGACGACATCCGCAACATCATCCAAAAAGAAAAGACGCTGACGGTCATCAACGAGACGAAAAAACGGGACTACGGCGTCGCGCACGAGCTAAGTCGGCGCCAGGTGGAAATGGTGCTGCAGGGGAGCCTGATCGCGGTAATCAGAAAGAAATCTGGTTAACCACGAATCGTCGGAGAAACCCGAAAAGGCAGAAATCGTCGCGGTTGCGTCTACTAGACGGCGAGCTTGACGGGTTGTGGTTTGAAACTTACATTCCATCTTTACGATCATCTGAAGCTGTTGCGGCCAAAACGATAAAAGGAGGTCCATTATGTATGACAAAGCGGAACTGTGCGAAAAAATTCGCTCCATCTACCCCGATATCGGCGAATGCGGCATCGATATCGATGTCAACTACGATCAGGATCAAAAATCCTGGGTTGTCTATTTAAAAAAGGACAAACATGAGCTGAAGACCTTTCTGGAAGACAGCGACGCCGAGCGGTGTCTGCTGGGCGAAAAGTGCGTGGGCCTCGGTATTGAAATCGCACAACTGAAGGCCAATATCGACCGGATTCCGAAAGATCGATAGACAGTCATGAAATACCGCGAAGAAAAAGACACCATGGGAACCATCCTCGTTCCTGCGGAGGCCTATTACGGCGCGCAAACCCAGCGGGCGGTGGAAAATTTCCCCATCAGCGGTATACCCCTTCCGCCGGAGTTCATTCGCGCGTTGGCCTTGATTAAAGAATGCGCCGCGCGGGTAAACGCCGAACTCGGCCGGCTCGACGGCAAGATGGCCGAAGCGATTGCCCGGGCCACCCGGGAAGTTGCGGAGGGCCAGTTCGACGATCAATTCGTGGTAGATGTTTTCCAGACCGGTTCGGGCACCTCCACCAACATGAACATGAACGAGGTGCTGGCCACACGCGCCAACGAGATCCTGACCGGGCGCAAAGACAGCCGATCGCCGGTTCACCCCAACGACCATGTCAACCAAGGGCAGTCGAGCAACGATGTCATTCCGACCGCCCTGCACATAGCGGCTCTGACGTCCATCCGCCGAAAGTTGATCCCGGCTTTGTCGCACTTGCAGCGGACGTTGGACGAAAAAACAGCGGCCTTCGCCGACGTCAAAAAAATCGGCCGGACCCACTTGCAGGATGCCGTGCCGCTAACTCTCGGGCAGGAATTTTCGGGTTACGCGCGCCAGATCGCACTGGGAATCGAACGCGTAGACGGTGTTGAAAAGCGCCTGGCCGAGCTGGCCCTCGGCGGCACGGCAGTCGGCAGCGGGCTGAACGCCCACCCGGAGTTTGCCGGACGGGTGATCTCCGCCATTGCCGATAAAACCGGTCTTGCCTTTGTCGAAGCCATCAACCACTTCGAAGCCCAGGCGGCCCGGGATGCGGCCGTTGAAACCAGCGGTATGCTCAAAACAGTGGCGGCCGGCCTGGTAAAAATCGCCAACGATATCCGCTGGCTGGCCTCCGGCCCACGGTGCGGTCTGGGAGAAATCAACATTCCGTCGCTCCAGCCCGGTTCTTCCATCATGCCCGGCAAGGTCAATCCGGTGATCCCGGAGGTGGTTATCCAGGTAGCGGCCCAGGTGACAGGCAACGATGTTGCGATCACGATTGGCGGCCAATCGGGAAATTTCGAACTCAACGTCACAATTCCGTTGATTGCCCATAACCTGCTGCAATCGATTCGCCTGCTGGCTTCAAGTGTTGAAGTTTTCGCCGAAAAGTGTATAAGAGGACTGACGGCCAACCGCGAACACTGCGCCGGCAACATTGAAAAGAGCCTGGCCATGGTCACCGGCCTGGTGCCGCATATCGGCTACGACAAGGCGGCCACCATCGCCAAGACGGCCTATGAAAAAGGCCGCACCATTAGAGAGGTTGCGGTAGAGCAGCAGATAGCACCGGAAGAACTTCTGAACCGTATTCTGGGTCCTGTTGACCTCGGAGGTAGAGATGGCAAAAAGGAACTATAAGATCAAAGCGGCATGTCCACAGTGCGGGTGCAGCCTGTTAACGGTCCTCACGGAAGAGGAGATGAAAAAACGTTACGGCGACGCGCCTAATCTCCACTTGGAATGCGGCGAATGCATGCTCAAGTACGAAGCCGAGAGGAAAACCGCCTGTCCGGAATGGGACAAGGAATGCCAGTTGAAGGAATAAATTGGCAGGTGGATCTGAAAAATCAGCGGTAGGATTGCGGGGCGCCTGACCGCATCGAAGAGGTGACGTTAAAGACGATTTCGCGGCGGGCGTCGAAGCTTATTACGAAGTCGTCGGGATTGAATTTTGGAGAAGGCATCGGTCCAAAACCGTTACATCGGTCTGTCGCGTCTGAAGCTTTTTTTGGCGCTGTCCAGAACGCCGCACGGCTTGCTCGACATGACCACGCCCCTTTACGGCGCCCTTTTGTGGCTGGGCGTCTTCCCCTCGCTTTACATTTCCCTTCTCGGGCTCATCACCGTTTTCGCCGGTTATACCGCCGTCTATGCCCTGAACGACGTGATCGACTACCGGGTCGATAGTGAAAAAGCCTGTATCGCCGGCGGCTTGCGGGAATGCGACGACTATCTGGACGCTGCCATGGTGCGCCACCCGATGGCTCAAGGTCTGCTGAGCCTCAGAGAAGGCCTGGTGTGGGCCCTTGGCTGGTCGAGCGTGGCCATGATCGGCGCCTGGCTCCTGAATCCGGTGTGCGTTCTTATCTTTCTGGCCGGGTGCCTGCTGGAAATCGTCTACTGTCTGATGCACCGGGTCAGTCCGTTTCGAATCCTCATCAGCGGCGGCGTAAAAACCTCCGGGGCCGTAGCCGCCGTCTTTGCCGTCGATCCCGACCCGTCACTGACCTACGTCATCGTATTGTTTATCTGGCTTTTCTTCTGGGAAATCGGCGGCCAGAACATACCGGCCGACTGGGCCGACATCGAGGAAGACCGCCGGTTGCGAGCCCAGACCGTTCCGGTCCGCTTCGGCCTCAAGGGTGCCGCGCTGATTGCGATCTGCGCCATCGCCTTGGCCCTGCTCGTTCAGCCGATTCTGATCTATTTATCCAAAATCGGTTTTCAATCATTTATGATGGCACTGTCCTTTCTGCTCGGAGCCGGCTTGCTCTTGCCGCCGGCCTTGCAACTCTATCGCACCAGGCAACGCACGCATGCCATGGCACTTTTCAATCGGGCCAGTTATTACCCGCTGGTGATGCTCGTCGTCTTTATCGCTAACTTTCTTGTTTGAAACACATCCCGGAGGTCATTTGCCCATGCAGGAATTCGATCCCCAAACGCTCGCAGAACACAACGGTCAGGACGGCAAAAAGATTTTAATCGCCCACGAGGGCAAAGTATACGACGTCAGCGGAAGTAAAATGTGGAAAGGCGGCCTCCACATGCGCCGCCATAATGCCGGAACGGATTTGACCACCGACATTCAAGCCGCGCCGCACGGCACGGAAGTCCTCGAGCGGTACCCTCAGGTGGGTGTCGTCAAGAAGGAGGAAGAAGTGGCCGAACGCAAGATCCCGCGTATCGTGGCCTGGCTGCTGGAAACCAACCCGTTTTTCCGTCGTCACCCGCACCCGATGACGGTTCACTTTCCGATCGTTTTCTTTCTCGCCAACCCTTTTTTCAACGTTCTCTACATCATCACCGGAAACAAGTCATTTGAAACCACGGCCTTTCACTGCCTCGCGGGCGGCATCCTGTTCGGGGCCATCGCCATGGCGACCGGTTTTTTCACGTGGTGGTACAACTACATGGCCCGGATGATGAAACCGATCGCAATCAAAATTCCCCTGTCCCTGGCCCTGCTCGTGGTCGCCGTCATCCTGTTCTTCTGGCGCCTCAACGATCCCGAGATCATGGACGGCGTTCAAAGCGGCAGCCTGATCTACCTGCTCCTTTCTCTCGCCCTCTTTCCGATGGTTTCGATCGTCGGTTGGTTCGGAGCTACCATGACCTTTCCGGTCGAAAAGAAGTAGAAAGGGGACATCCCGATTATAGAAAACGCACATTTCTGGATCGGAAACTCATCCGTGCTTTCAATGAAACCGTGGATGGCAAGAACAAGCACTGCCAAAGTAAAAAACCAAAGTTTACAACATATTTTTGACGTTGTCCGATTCATCCTGATACTCTAAAATTTTGAAGACTTTTGTGAACAATGACCTCTCTATTGCCCATCAGCGAATGTTTGATGGTACTATTAAGTGTCCAATTCATAAATGAGAATTTTTTCGCTGGCCAAGGCCGCACAAAGGTTTGCGGCGAGGCGTATTTAACGTACGCCGCAGCCGGACCTGCGGAGAACACCGCCCAGCGGGAAAAAGGCCCTTTATGGATGGTCACTCGCAAACTATCTCCGATTGAGATCCTCTTCCACAAACCTGACAATCGCTTCCACCAACACCTCCCGCGGGAAGGCGTTTTTATCGACAAAGGTCGCGGCGATAAAAGAGTGAGTCCTGTTGATCGGAACGGCCACGGCCCAGTGGTCCGCGTTCAGGTAACCCAGCAGTACGCTGCCGGGTATCACCTGGTCATAAAAGATCAGCTGGCTGTCGTTACGGGAATCGACTTGACTCAACTTATCGTAACTCGATTTCAATAGGGTAGAGAGGTGCTCCGCATCGGGATAAGTGACGATCGAGTAATACCGTATCGACTCAGGCAAAGAGTGGTTGGCCAACCACCTTTTACGCACCTCCGGCTTGAGACTCTCGAGCGCGCCTTCGTCACCCAGGTTACATTCGGCATCCGGGAAATATTGCAGCAGATTCAGCATTGACTGTGTCGTTGTATTGGCCAGCGGCGTCCCACCGACCGCTCCGGCGACGCTCACAACCGCCGTGACCCTTTGCTGCAAATCCGGAAAGGTTGTAACCGCCTCGAGGATGTCCGGGACGCCCTTTGAGTACCCCACGAGCACCAGGTGTTCGCCTGTCTTGGCAGCGGGCATCGCCAAGACGGCCTCCCGGATCATACTGCTATTGCGCGCGCTGCTTGAAAGGGCCTCGACCTCTATTAGACTGGCCTCGTGACCAAACTGGGCGAGGTGGTCACGCACTGTCCCTTGAGAGTCAAGGAAGTTTTCGATACATTTAGCCCCGAGTCCGAACACTACCAGCACCCTCAGCGGGGAGCTGCTGCCACCCAGGTCAACCGGTGCACCCGTGGGCGGAGCCTCGTTCGCCAGCCTGACCAGGGCTTCTTCACACGGTCGATAATCGGGCAATTCCCGGCCCCGTTTTTTTGTGATCGCACAATAGATCTCCCGGAACCGGGCGCGGCCATCGACGACACCGGCCGTGGACGCGGGGGCCAGGATCATCGGCGGCGTGTCGGCAGAATACGAGACCAGTGGTTTGGGGGCGCAGCCGGAAAACGTCATCAAACCAACACCTATAATTACCCGGAGGACAAGATTCCGTCGGAGTAACACACCGGAGGGGCCAACAGCAGAGGATCTATTTGGTGAACTTTGGCGCTGGTTCATCGGAGTTCCCTATCGCTTGAGCGATGCATTTTGTCAGGCTTTATACCAACGGGCAGCGCGCCGACTAACGCCAATCGGGGCTAACGTACAGAATTGACTTAATTTCTAGATATGAATTCTCTCATTGTCAATAAAAATTAATAGGCTTTTGGGGTTGCCTGGCAACCTGTTTCCTTCTGCCGACATGGGCATAGATTCAGTGAATAAGAATTGGTATCCGTCGAAACGAGTTTCTGATGCCGGGACGGCGGCTACCGAATCACAGGGATATTTCTGTAGAGTTCAGTAATAGCGGCAGTATCAAATCGGTTCTCGGCCTGGTAGAATCTGACAACTTTTCGGCCGGGCAACACCTGCATGAATTTGGCTACGTACGCTTGCTTAATTTTGAGTTCGTCGCCGTCTATCCTCAGTTTTTGGTTTAGCATGTCGAGAGCCTTGGCATCGGAGAGGTCCCCGTGGTTTTGGACAAAGTTCATGGCCAACTCGATACGCTCCCCTCTGGTCTTTGACAATCCGGATTCGTATTCGGCGTAAAGGCGCCAAAACGCGTCCTTTTCTTGCGGCGTCAACTCCATGGTCTTTTCGATATAGATTTTTCTCTGGTTTTTGATAACCTCTGCAGCTGCCTGGAGATCTTCCTGGGCACCCGCCACCCACGTGGTCATGACGGCAACACCGATTAGAACGATACCCCCTAAAATAACCTTGTGAATCTGCTCCCTTATCATTGTCGTTCTCCTTAGGTAGATTTTACTTTCCCGATTGTGTTGCTTATCGATCGCTGTCGTAAAAAGAGGTTCTATTCTCGGTTTTCGATGGTATTGTTCCAAATATGGATAGTATAAAGCAACGGCACGTGGTCTCTGAATGCAGACGGGACGAAGCCCTTAAAGGAATTCCCATCTCGACCGGATCTATCCTGGCCGTATAACTCGTCACGCGGCTGATTGACGGGTCTCTGTCTTAAAGCCACAGTATCCCGGATGTTTCCGTCGTGATCGATAAACTTCAACTCGCCCACATGGACGTATGCACCCAACGAAAAAATCCTGGGAACGATGTCGTCATTGTTGACGATGCGGTAGATTTTTATGTTTAAATCCTCTTTGAAAGTTTCATTTCCCACTCTGGGGGAACCGTAGGTATAGACGCCTTGAACACTGCCATACCGATCGGCACAGAGTGTTGCTAAGGCACCGCCCAAGCTGTGTCCGGTCATCCAGATTTTACACCCCTTGTCATCAAGTCTTTTGATATAAGGCAGCAGATCTGGCAAAACTTCCTCCAAAGCTTCCTTAAATCCTCGGTGCACTTTCCCGCCGCTCTGCCAATCCGTCAGCCAAATATCGAAATCGGCTTTTAAATCTGCCATCACTTTTCCCGGATCGAACTTTCTATTTTTCTTCCAGATCTCGCTGCCCCTGAATGCGACGATAGCGAACTTATCATTGTTGGCCACATAACACTGGGTGCTTAACTTGTCGAAATATCGAACCTCCGTCAGACCGACCCTGTCAAATCGGGGCCTGACAAACTCTTCATCCGCATACACCAGGGTAGAAACCTCTGCCAACCACCAGGCGTTGATCAAGTTGAACGAGGTTGCATTGAACTGAAAACCATGTGTCTCGCTGCCCTGGAAGTAGTCGTAGTCCTTATAGGGAGGCGAGAGGTTTTTGAAGGTTATTTTAGGAATTTCTTTTCTCCCGTACGGCAATGCCGGTAGAGTATCGTTCTGCTCTAAACAGCCCAATACAGAAACCAGGATTATCCCGACAACAAGGATGATTTTGACCGATTGGTGGTGGCCTATTTTCAATACCGGGAATATCTCCTTCCCAAATCTAAACGCCTAAGCCCAATTTGTTTACGATCCTTTTGGGTTATAAGCATCAGAGTGCGTCCTCAACCAGAATTCCAATCTGTTTTTGCAACTGGTAGATAGCATCCGATGGGTCGGTAAACTCTTTGGTCTCTTCCAGGGTAATTTGCTTGCTGAAATCGAGGTCGTTATTATAAAACGTATCTGCCAACTGCCGAGATAAGTCTACATTTTCAAACACAATCGCCGACTCACTGTTAAGCGACCTGCTGCGCGGATCCATGTTGTAAGACCCAACAATTGAGATGCGGCGGTCAAAAACGGCATATTTGGCATGTATGGTCCCATCGGTTGGTTCGGTCGCATTGGTGCGACGTCCCTGCCATTCCCAGATTTGCACGCCTCCGCCATCACATGACTGGACAAGGGGCTCATTATTTACGGCCAATATATCACCATAGTACCCGCGCCCCACGATGGTCAGCAGGGGCAAATCGTTGGTTTCGGTACTGTTGGTTAATATGATCACATTGACACATTTGCGTGCTGCCTCCTTTACGGCCTGGATAAACGCTGACGAGGCAATGAAATAAGCATTTCCGATTAAAATTTCGGTTTCTGCGGCCTGTATTGATTTTAGATAGGCCTGTTCGATATAGGTTTCACCAAAACGCGGCCTGTTTTGGAAAAAGCGACTTTGAGCCCCTTCATATTTCAGGTCCAGTTTTTTATCGGCCAATTCGCGGACATTTTCGTTCAATCGTTCATCGGTGACATGTTGCATATCCATCTTTCCGGCCTTCTTAAGCAGATTGCGGGTTGCTTCCCAGTATATGTTGGTGTTTAAAATGCCGCGGCTCTTTTTGACTTTAAGAAAATACTGAAAATTGCGATCAAATGTTGTCACCATGTCCTTGACGACATTGCCCCTGACTATCACATCCTGATCGCGCCAGTACCGGCTGGGGTTTTGGGGATCAACGCGAAAATATTCATTGGCAATATTCAACCCTCCGACAACAACCACTCCGTGATCGGTTTCACCATCGATGATCCACATCTTTTCATGATAGCGCTTATTCGGATCGGTTGTTTCATCTACATCATCATGGCTTGTCACAGGCATCTCGTTTAACAACTGGAGATAAAAAGTTTCGTAACCTTCCACTTCAATACCGTGCTGTTTCAAATCAAAATACATCCACTGGGTTTGCACGCCCGAGTTGGACATGGCATCAACAATTACCTGGACATCCAGCCCCTGAGCTTTTTTCTTCTTCAATAATTCAGCAATATATAATCCGGACTCATCGCCCGTGAAAATCAGTGCCTGGATGCGAACGGAGGTATCGGCGTTCTTGAGTGACTGGATGCGGGCTGCAAATGAATCGTCGCCATTGGGCAATACTGCAATACGGCATGTTTCAGCAGGATGGACATTAAATAACCCGCTGATACCGATTTCCTCGTAAGGGCTGCCCACGAAATCTTGAGTGGGTCCAAATGCCGTGACCTGACCGGCCGATATTTGCACATCCCTCCCGGGAGGCGTTGGCCCTGCTCCACTTTTGTCCCCAGTCGACCGGGTGGATGCGCAGCTGACCAACAATACCGCTAACGCCACCACATATAAATGGGTCCAAAGATTCTTTACCATTTCCTACTCCTTTACGTTTAATTACCCTCCAGCCTGCAGCCGGAACGATTGGTTTCGCCCATGGTCAAATCCGCCCCCATGCGCCTCACCACTCAAAACAGCGTGTGCATGGTCAATCTTCACAGCCCCTTCTGCTGCTGATAGGCGTTTCCGCATCTGATTTCAGTTTGTATTCAAATGCTGCCTGTGTTCGCTGCCTCGTCGGCTTCCTCGACGTGCGATCGGTGCGCCCGCGACACCTCCTCCTGGCTGCCTTGGTATCATCATGCATGCAAAATAAAACGCGTTGGATTTCCACAGTCGCTACGCAGAGGATTCGAACATGGCCATCATTTTTTCCTGCATTCTCTGAGTGACCCTCGCTCTATCGTGTCCGTTCCTTAGCCTTTCCCCGAGAAACTGGCCGGCTTTGACGGCGGCATCCATAACCTTGGGCTGTTTGGCTACATCCGGAATGATGTCATCCGTGATAGTAACCCCTTCCCCGTGGAGCAGGTTGGGTATGCCCACCTGGCAGGTCTCGCCATGTCCGCAGCTGTAGCAGGACGCCGCACCCTGGCCGGTTACTTTGGCAACAGTTTCGACGAAGTTGTACAGGAGGAATTTTTCAATTTCATCGCTGGGAAACCGGCCGCTCGTACCGCCAACGCCGACCGATACGGCCAATTTGCCCCAAAGGGTGTCACCCGTCTGGTGTCGGAACTGAAACCAGCGTTCGAGAAAAGCGTGGGTCGTGGCGTTCAGGGTGGAATAGTAATTGGGGGCCCCAAACACATAGGCATCCGCCGCTACGATTTTATCCCTGAGAGGGGTTAAGTCGTCTTTTACCTTGCAGACATTATCCTCCACACAACCCAGGCAGGCGATGCATCCTGAAATGGATTTGCCCTTGAGCGACACAAGATCATAGTCGCAACCTGTATTTTCCAAGACGGTTCGAACGAGTTTATAAACACCTGATTGACTATCTTTCCGCGGACTACCCGAAATTCCGAGAACTTTCATATTTTTCCTCCTCCGGTTTAATTTAAAAATTTCTAAATTGAATCAAGATTGTCACATGGCACATATCATGTCGGCAACATTCTGTACACGCCGATGACAACCCGGGTCCGTTCTGTAGACTGCAGTTACAATGAATCCGGAAAGTTGGGTCCTTGACTTTGAATGATTCGTATCAATGTTGTCCGGGATTGTTCATTAATTTTCAAAGGAGTTTCCAATGGAAAAAGTTGAAAGCGGATTGTTCGTAAGTGTCGATTACACTGGGAAACTGGACAATGGCGACGTATTCGATTCCAGCGTAGGCCGCCAACCATTAGAGGTTCAAATGGGTTCCGGCAGCGTGCTTCCCGGTTTCGAATCAGCCCTCATGGGCATGTCGCTCAACGAAACGAAAACCTTTACACTCTCTCCGGAAGATGCTTACGGTGATCGGGATGACAGTCGTATGCACGACTTCCCCAAATCTGATATTCCCGCCGGAATGGAGCCCGAAGTGGGTCAGGTCTTGATGCTGAGCACGCAACAGGGACAGCAGATACCGGCCCGTGTTGACAGCATCGATGAGGATAAAGTGACCTTCGACCTGAACCATCCCCTGGCAGGTGAACCCCTGACCTTTAACATCAAGGTGATGGGCATCAGTGCTACCGCGACGCAGCAGGACGCTGGATGCGGCTCCCACTGTTCCAGCGGCGAATGCGACTGCGGCGACTCGGGCTGTTGCTGATATCCAAACTTAACCAGCAACGATCCCGTGGTTTGTCCGGGGTCAATTGTTTAGTCCTGCTTTCGGCTTTCGTGGAGAAGCGGCATCTATCGACGTACACAGCCCGGTTGAGGCTATCGTGGCTAAATGCCGTTCCCCAAAGGCTTAAACAGAATGTTGACATAATGTATGGGCCCTTAAAAACTCAGCGATGATGGATGTTAAAGTCGTAGGTGGACTTTTTCCTAAAATAAAATGAATTACTGCCCATAACGTTGGGATAATATATTGATAAATGAAAACTGTAATAAAGACTGTTGTGCTGCGCTGTTTTGCATACATTGAATGGGCGTTCCGATCAACATCGCCTATTTGTTCGGTTTCACGTTTCGTCTGCCGGTAGTTCGTTGCGGCACCAATCGAAGTAGCCCGAGACCAACAAGCAGAAGGCAGATCAGGATGGCACCTCGCCAAAACGTGCGATCGACGATCGCCTCTGCCGGATTGGTCATGAATGATATTCTCTGGTCCCACGACTTGGACTCGACGAGTTCGATGGTCCGCTCGAGCAGTTGTGTAATACGATCTGCGGCGTGTCCGGTTTCGATTGCCGCGTCGCGCACGTCGGTCATGCGAAGCGGCTCTCTTTCGTTCTCCGGATCTGTGTCAAAGCGACTCACCACCCTGTCGATGGCGTTCACCGTTTCGGTAAGTTCCTTGGCGAGCATTCCGGAAACGGAGATCGTATCGCGAAGCTCGGTCATGAGTGCAAGAAATTCGCTCTGCCGGGACGCAATGTCGTCTAAAAGCAGTGTCCGTTCTTGGGCAAACCGATCAAAGAGTTGGTTGATCGCCTCGGTACGCTGGATGTTGATGCTTTCAGCGGCCCGACCGAGTGATTCCTTCACGGTGGCTTCTATCGCGGATTGAAACTGACCGATCGCAGCCTTTCGCTCGACTGAAATCCGTGAAAAGAAGATCGCCTGCTGCTTTTCCAGATCACTTTGGATGGTTCCGATACTTTTTGTAAAGGCTTCGCTGAGTTGCTGAACGGACTTGATCGCTTCGATAAGCTGCGCGCCTTCCGGTTGGTCAATGAGCCGGTATGCCGTGAGCTCGGTCTGTTCGCCAAGCAGGAAAGGGTAGCGCCCAGCAAACCAAAGCAGCCGTTCTCCCAACAAACGCACGTCGTCAACGGCCGCGCCGGCTTCGCTGACCTCCTGCAGCAGACCTCGCGCCTTCCCGCGCAGCGACAGAGAACTGATCTTACGCTCGTCGGCGAACTCATTAAATCGCACCAGCGCAACGACCGTCCGGTCAGAATTTTCAGAGATCCATGCGTCGATCAATCCACGCAGAGTAAGCAATTGATCCTCTGAAAGGATTCCCCTTGCGGAGGTCCAAACATTCTCTTCTGCTCGTTTGAGTCGATCCAACGCGGGAATGCCGGCGTCTCCGATCCCGGCTGGGATCCAATGGGCCTCGAACGACCATGTCTGCAGAGATGTCAGTACCAGCAGATCAAGAAGGCTTACCGAAGGATTCGGTCCCACCGCGATGTCGAGAGAGGCGCCCACGCCGTTGCGGAGAAAGCTCTGGGCGAGCCAGCGGCCCTTCGAATCCAGTTTACCGCTGCGCGTGAGCAAATACACAGACTCACCGAGCGATGCGATATAGTCATCGGCCATATCCATGACAAGGGCTTGCATTTTCAGTACGGAGCTGTCGGACGGGGTTGCCGCGTTGGCGGATGGAACGGATGGTGGCGTTGCGGCGCAGGATATGACGGCTATGAGAACCAGCACAGCCGACAGTGCCGATATCGCTCGGTATATGTAGTTAAAAGTTGCCATCAGTCATATTCCGTTAATCGTTAATCAATTTTTGACGGTGTTCTGCCGCTTATCGACCAAATAGGCCATTAAGACCCCCAAAAATTTCATCGGTCTTATTTGCAACACCGCCGCCTTTATTTGAGGGCTCGCCATCAGCGGCGCAACAATAAAAAATGTCTTCCTCATTCCTGGATTGCGATTATATTGTTCCAGAGATGAACGGCATAGAGCAGCGGCACATGATCTCTAAACGGTGCAGGGATAAATCCTCTAAACGAAAATGCTGGCTGACTGGATCTTGCTTGACCATAGGTCTCATCACGAGGTTGATTGACTGGAATCTCATTTTCAACCATAGAGTCTCGTATGGTGCCATCGCTGTCGATAAACTTCAACTCTCGGATATCCACATCCGCCTTTAAATCTGCAAGAACTTCATTCAAATCGAGAGTTTGTCTTTTTTTCCAGATTTCACTGCCTCTGAAAGCGATAATCGCGTATTTATCGTTATTGGCCACAAAGCATTGCGTGCTTTGCTTGTCAAAAAACCTTACGTTCGACAAACCGGCTGCCTCGAATCGAGAACGAACAAAGTCTTCGTCTGCACAAACCAAAGTCGAAATCTCGGCCAACCACCAGGCATTGATTACGTTAAACGAGGTGGCGTTAAATTGAAAACCATACGCCTGGCTACCCAGGAAATAATCATAATCCGTGTAGGGCGGCGAGAGGTTTTTGAAGGTAATGACGGGGATTTCCTTTTTACCGGACAACGATGCCGACTGTGGTTGGTCATGGGAGCACGAGAAGCTGATAGACCCCAATATAATTCCCGCGAAAAGAAAAAATCTGATCAATTGATTTTGACTTTTACTCAAAAGCAAATATCTCACTTTTACAGATTCGCTGTGAAATTTTTTTAAAAATAACAACCATTAGAGGTCATCCTCGATGAATATTCCAAAATCTTTCTCCAGCTGGTAGACGGCATCCGCTGAATCGGTGAACGCCACAGTGTCTTCAAGGGTAATCTGCTTACTGAAGTCGAGGTCGTTCTCATAATACATATCTGCCAACTGCCTGGATAAGTTTTTATTTTCAAATACGATCGCCGATTCACTGTTGAGCGTCCTGCTGCGCGGATCCATGTTGTAAGAGCCGACAATCGAGACGCTGCGATCGAAAACGGCATACTTTGCATGCATGGTCCCCTCGGTCTGCTCGGTTGCATTGGTCCGGCGACCCTGCCATTCCCAGATTTGCACGCCCCCCCCATCACATGACTGGACCACGGGCTCACTATTAACGGCCAATATATCATCATAGAAATCGCGCCCCACGATGGTCAGCATGGGCAGATCATTGGTTTCGGGACTGTTGGTCAATATGACGACCTTCACGCACCTGCGTGCGGCGTCCTTTACGGTCTCGACAAACGTTGCCGAAGCAACGAAATAGGCATTACCGATTAAAATTTCTTTTTTCGCTGCCTTTATCGATTTCAGGTAGGCCTGTTCGATATACGTTTCTCCAAACCGGGGACGATTTTGAAAAAAGCGGCAATTTGCCGCTTCATATTTCAGCTCAAGTTTCTTATCGACCAATTTGCGAACATTTTCGTTCAACCGTTCATCGGTCACGTGCCTCATGTCGATCTTTCCTGTTTTTTCGAAAACATCGCGGGTCGCCCCCCAGTATATGTTCGTGTTTAAAATGCCGCGGCTTTCTTTGACCTTCAGAAAATACTCGAAATTTCGCTCAAATGCCGCCACCATGTCTTTAATGACATCGCCTTTAACGATCACATCCTGATCGCGCCAATAGCGACCAGGGTTTTGTGGATCGATGCGGAAATATTCGTTGGCGATGTTCAGCCCGCCGACGACAGCCACGCCGTGATCGGTCTCGCCATCGATGATCCACATCTTTTCATGATATCGCTTGTTCGGATCGGTTGTTTTGTCAGCAGCGTCATGGCTCGTCACGGGTATTTCATTTAACCACTGAAGATAAAACGTTTCGTAGCCTTCCACTTCGATGCCGTTCTGTTTCAGATCAAAATACATCCACTGGGTCTGTACGCCCGGGTTGGACATGGCATCGACAATGACCCTGACATCGAGGCCTAATGCTTTTTTTGCTTTCAAGAGTTCAGCGATATACAAACCGGACTCGTCTCCCGTGAAAACCAAGGCCTGGATGCGAATGGAGGTGTCGGCTTTTTCGAGTGCCTGGATGCGGGCGGCAAACGAATCGTCACCATTGGGCAAAACGGCGATGCGGCATGCATCAGCCGAATGCGTATCGAACAAGCCGCTGACACCGATTTCCTTATAAAGGCTGCCGATAAATTCCTGGGTTGGGCCAAACGGCGTGCCCTGTATCGCCGAAACCGGCACCTTGCTGATAGGAGGCGCCTCCTCTTCTCCAGCCTTGTTTCTGCTCGATCGGGTGGAGGCACAGGATAGAATAAGGATGAAGGCTATCGCCAGTAAAAATCGAAGGATATTTTCTCTCATGGCTATACCGCTGCAAGGTTTATCGGCAATAGATTCCGACGCACTCTCGATGCGGCCTCTTATAAGATGATCATGCACACTATCTGCGGTTCATATCCTCCTCGAGAAACCTGACGAGAGCTTCAGCCAGTATTTCCCGCGGAAAAGCGTTTTTGTCGACGAAATGCGAAGCGATAAAAGGGTGACTTCTGTTGATTGGAATGGCCACGGCCCAGTGGTCTGCGTTCACGTAGCCCAAAAGAACGCTGCCTGGAATCATCTGATCGTAAAAAATCATCTGGCTGTCGTTGCGGGAATCGACAAGGCTCAACTTATCGTAACTCTATTTCAATATTGATCTGACTATAAAAAAACATTAATCCGACAAGAAATATTCAATTGTGGAAACCACCCTGACCTTTTTTATGTACGGTGTATTGTTGTCCCTGTTGCCTATTGAAAATTGTCCCTGGCTGGCCTTT
>Ga0316189_10002375_pt1 | contig 18579 bp, 14 predicted proteins | sample LowCovwburrow_MG_FD_204930 | JGI IMG/M metagenome (GOLD analysis project Ga0316189, IMG submission 204930) | Coastal sediment microbial communities from Maine, United States - Lowes Cove worm burrow | ecosystem: Environmental > Aquatic > Marine > Coastal > Sediment | place: USA: Maine...
GCTTTCTGGAGCGCGTTGAGGAGGGCAGTCATGCCCCGCTCCGACTCTGACACCAGCGAAGGCGCTGAGACCTCGTCGAGCCCGATCCGGGTGTCCACGATGGGCCGAAATTCGCACGCGGCATCTCGGTCGTGACCGGCTTGCTCTCACATACGAAGTCGCAAAGCTCGAGTCTGTCATCCATATCCAGAGGTGCGCTTTTGCGCTATTGCCCAAGGCAGGAGCCCGGTGCGGTAGTCCCGCACGCTGGGAGCTGTGCGGGGGGCGGCCCGACCTGACCCCAAAGTGCCAAGGGCCGGCGCTACCGCGATAGCCGCACCAGCTCTGGCCCGCCCCCTGTTCGGGTCGTACAATGATCGAGAACTTGGCGATAAACTCAAAGGCCGTGCATGAACACAGACGATAGTCCTTCCCCCATGTGGGCGCGTCCTCAGACCCCGAGGCCGCCCTTTCCCTATGATCAGCGCGAAGTGCTCTTTGAAAACCCGGTGGATGGGTGCGCTCTCGGTGGCACGCTGACGATCCCCCGAGGCGGAGGAAGGCACCCGGCTATCCTGCTCATCACCGGCTCAGGACCTCAGGATCGCAACGAGACGGTCTCTGGTCATAGGCCGTTCTTTGTGCTCTCTGACTATCTCACGCGTGCCGGCTTCTCGGTGTTGCGAGTCGACGATCGCGGCATGGGCGAGAGCACCGGCGATCCCTGGAGTGCGACCGTTGAGGTTCATACTACAGACGTGGACGCCAGCCTCGCGTTTCTGTCCGAACAAGAGGAGGTTGATGCCGAGCGGGTCGGCCTGATCGGCCACAGCGAGGGCGGCTTCATCGCCACGCTCGTCGCCTCACGCTCGAGCAGGGTCGCCTTCATCGTCTCTCTGGCCGGCCCCGGCCTTCCAGGTCCTGAGCTCCTCGCCGAACAGAAGGAGATCGTCAGGAGGTCGAGCCCTGAGGGGGAAGCTCTCCGTCCGGAAGCTCTCCACGAGCTCCTGGAGAGCTACAAGAGGTACCTAGAGGCGGTGCAGCACGACGCTGGGGAGGCCGAGACGGTCAAGCTCAAGCGCGCGTACTACACCTCGGCCATCACCCACGGCGTCGACCCCGAGCTCGCCGGGCTCAGCGAGGCCGAACTCGACGCTAAGGCTGCCGCTTCAGTCGCACATCTATCTCCCTGGATGCGCTCATTCTTGAAGCTCGATCCTCGCAAAATTTGGGCCAAGGTCCGCATACCTGCCCTGATCTTGTTCGGTGAGAATGACACTCAGGTGCGGGCGAAGAGCAACCTGAGAGCGATCCGCGAGGCGGTCGCCAAGGGCAGAGATACCAATAGTGACAATAACATCACCCTCAAGGAGCTTCCGGGGCTCAATCACCTCTTCCAGCCCTGTGAGACCGGACTCGTCGACGAATATGCAGAGATCGAGGTATCCTTCGATGAGGCAGCACTGGCGCTGATCCGCGATTGGCTGTTGGAGCAAGTCCACGGAGCAGCAGAAGGCTCGACCGTGGTGGCCAGCCGCTCGGCCCCACCTCCGGCCGAGGCGGTCATGCGACCCGCCTTTTCCCTGGCGACCGATGAGGCCTACGACTTCGGCGCCATTCCGGAGTACACAGGCTCGCACCAGCGTGTGTACGACCACATCGACGCGAATATCGACTCCCACATCGCCTCGATTCAGCGCTGGCTGCGGCAGCCCTCCATCTCTGCTCAGAATGTCGGCATCACGGAGATGGCGAAGCTCGTGCTGCAAGATCTCGAGGACATGGGCTTCACGGAGGCCGAGCTTGTGCCGACAGACGGTCACCCGGGCGTTTGGGGCTACTATGACGCGGGAGCTGAGAAGACGCTCATCGTCTATCTCATGTACGATGTTCAACCAGTCAACCCCGAGGAGTGGGAGAGTCCTCCATTTCACGCCGAACTCGTCGATCACAAGCTTGGGAGAGCGATCATGGCGCGCGGCGCGACCAACCAAAAGGGGCCGGAGCGAGCCTTTCTCAACGCGCTCGAGTCGGTCCTCGCCGTTGACGGTACATTACCTGTCAACATCATGCTCACAGCCGAAGGTGAGGAGGAACTCGGGTCACCGAACTATCCGCAGATTATCGACGCCTACGAGGATCGACTCAGAACTGCAGACTCGGCGCTCTTCCCCATCAATTCTCAGCGTCCAGACGGCACCGTCAGCGTGACCCTCGGCGTGAAGGGCCTCCTCTACTTTGAGATGATGGCAAGCGGCGGCGAGCGGGGCGGCCCTAGGGTCGCCGAGATTCACAGCTCCTGCAAGGCGATCGTCGACTCGCCACCATGGCGTCTCGTGCAGGCCCTCTCGACCCTGGTCTCCGCAGACGGCAACACGATCCTCGTACCGGGATACTACGACGACATTCGCCCGCCAAACGTCGAAGAGTCACAGCTGATCAACGCGAGCATCGAGCGATGGTCGGATCAGCGGCTTCAAGACGACTTCGGCGTGAGCCGGTGGATCGACGGCATAGCCGGCGAAGACGCGGCCATCGAGTTCCTCTTCGCGACGACGATGAACATTGACGGGATCTGGGGCGGCTACACTGGGGAGGGGATCAAGACGATTTTGCCGCATCAGGCGACCGCCAAGGTCGACTCACGGCTACCGCCAGATATCGACCCTGCCGAGGCGATGGCCAAGATACGTGCTCATCTCGACGAGCGTGGCTTCGCGGACGTCGAACTCCGACCTCTGAGCGGCTACCCGGCGGCGCAAACGTCCGTGAACGCGCCCTCTGTTCAGGCTATTCTGGGAGTGTTCAAAAAGTATGTGGATAAGCTCACGGTGCAGCCACGGGTCGCAGGAAGTGCGCCCTTCTACCAGTTTACCGAGCGGCTCAACGTTCCGCTGATGCCAGCCGGTCTCGGCTTCGGGTCCGGTGCGCACGGACCGAACGAGGTCATGTTGATCGATCCTGGCGAAGGAAGTACGGCAGCGGGGCTCGCCGATATGGAGAAGGCGTACGTCGACTTCATCTATTCTCTGGCCAAGTGAGCGAGGGCCGCCGCGCATCGAGAGCGAGCGGGTCTGACCTCGGCCTTCGCAGCCCGGCTACCGTCGCGGACCCTGAGAGCGCCGAATTCCTCCCGCTCCTCTCCTTCCGAAGCGATAGGACGGCCGGTGCTTCGATAATTGGGCCGATGGCGGCTCGAGAGCTAGCCTCTTGCAGCCCTGGGAGGCTGGCCGAGATCTGGTCCTTGCGCAGCCTCTCCGAAATCGGAGATGATCCTGAGACCTGTGGAGTCTTGACCGCGGCGGACAAGGGGAACAACTGTGTGCCACACAACGACACTTGCCGCCCTGCAGGCAACCAATTCTCTCTATTCCTCCGCGATAGCGACCCTGACTGTCCCAGCCCAGATATCTGTGACAAGCCCGACAGCCCTGGGTTCACTCAGGACAGCGAAGGAGACTTCCGTCGTTCGCTCCTCATTCCTGCTCTCTGTCCTCGTAGTAGGCTCCAGCGCTTGCGCGGGCGACACCCCAGGAACCACCACCCTTGCGGAGACGAGCACCGAAACCGTCACCTCTGCGTCCTCCACGAGCGCACTTCTGAGGCCAGACCCACTCTTTTTTGGCGTCTTCCATAGTGTACCTGTGGGCTTTTCAAATGAGAGTCTACCCGAGGAAGTGCTCTATGTTGGCCCTTGGGACATTGTCACGATCGTGGACGACGACTCGCTCCGTGTAGACCGCTATACGTGCGGCGTGCTCGATGAGACTCGCGAGTATCAGTGGGTCTTCAACGCCGAGACGGAGTCACTCGACGTCATGCCGACAAGAGAGAGCCTCATCGAAGGATTCGCTCAGAACTACACCAAAGTCTCACTCACCGTTGAGCCCGCATGCGGCGCAATCACCATCGTCTACACCCGTACCGATGGAGCCGATGTCCCCGTGGCGCACTACCCCGGTATGGTCTGTGCGGAGGTTACTGACGTCGATAATTGCCGCTTTCACATCCTCTGGTGTGACGAGGGCGAGGGCCCAGCGTGCCCCGAACCCCAACGTTAGCGCGGCAGCTGCCGTGTTTCAAGCCAAGATGAACGGCGTTCTCAGAAAGTGTGAGCTCGACCTCTGAGAGCCGGAAGCTTCGGCGGGGCTGCGAGGGTCGGCGAGGGTCGGCGAGGGCAGGCGAGCGCGGGATCCTTTGGCCGTCGCCTGCGGGGGCCGAGGGCTTGGCGGTCTCCCGGTCGGGGAGGTGCGGAGCAGGAGAAGGATGGGGGGCGAGACAGGCGGGTGGCGACGCCCGTGCGGGGTTCTCCGCGCAGATGCGCTGGGAGGAGGCGGATTCGCGCTACCGCCTGCTAGGATGCAGCGTGTGAGCGCGGGAAAGACCCGGATCGAGCTGAGCTGGGGGGGTCGTGAGGTCGAGCCCGAGCAGTCGGGGATAGCTCCGCGGTTGGTCGAGGTGCCCGAGCTCGGCCGGGTCACAGAGGCGAAGCGCACCGTATTGGCCTCGGCCTCGGTTGGGGCCTCGGTTGGGGCCTCGGTTGGGGCCTCGGTTGAGCCCTCGGTTGAGCCCTCGGTTGAGCCCTCGGTTGAGCCCTCGGTTGGGCCTTCTGTCGAGCGTGCTGTCGAGCGTGCTGTCGAGCTTTCCGCCGGGGCCGGGGCAGGGCTCGACAACCGCCTCATCCACGGCGACAACCACCTCGCCCTTGCGGGGCTCTGTCCGGAGCTCGAGGGCCAGGTCCGCTGCGTCTACGTCGATCCGCCCTTCAACACCGGCGTCGTCTTCGAGCACTATCACGACGGCGATGACCACGGTCGATGGTTGCAGGGGATGGCGACCCGGGCTCAGCTCTTTCATCGCCTCCTGCGCCGTGACGGCTCGCTCTGGGTGCACCTCGACGACAACGAGGTCCACTACATGAAGGTGCTCCTCGACGGGATCTTCGGCCGCGAGAATTTCGTCGCTTCGGTGGTCTGGCAGCGGGTCTTCGCCAAGAAGAACAAGGCGCTGATCTCCGGCTCCCATGACACGATCCTGATCTACGCCAAGGAGATCGGCGCGTGGCGGCGCAACCTGATCCCGCGGGAGGCGGCGCAGCTCAAGGCCTACCGCAACCCCGACGATGATCCCCGGGGTCGTTGGCAGAGCGTCTCCTACTCGGTGCGCTCCGAGGACGCTGAGCGGCGGGCGATCTATCGCTACGCGATCCAGCGGCCCGCGGGTGGAGAGGTGTTCCCACCCGCCGGGCGTCATTGGAACGGCCTGCCCGATCGGACGGCGGCCCTGATCGCCGACGACCGCCTCTGGTTCGGCCCCAAGGGGGACAGGGCGCCGCGGATCAAGGTGTTCCTCAGCGAGGTCCAGGGCGGGATCGTCCCCGACTCGTGGTGGAGCTATCAATCCTGCGGGACCAACCAAGAGGCCAAGCGGGAGTTGCTCCGCCTCTTCCCCGGGGTCGAACCCTTCACTACGCCGAAGCCGGAGCGCCTCCTGGAGCGGATCCTCCGGATCGCCAGCGACCCCGGGGACCTGGTGCTCGACGCCTTCGCCGGCTCGGGGACTACGGGGGCGGTCGCCCACAAGCTCGGTCGTCGTTGGGTGATGATCGAGCGCGGCGAGCATTGCCTCAGCCATGTTCGTGCGCGGATGCTCCGGGTCGTCGACGGTGAGGATATGGGCGGTATCACCTCGGCGGTCGGTTGGCGCGGCGGCGGTGGCTTTCGCTTCTTTCGGGTCGAGCCGGGCGTGGAGGGTGAAGCCTGAGCTTCGCGGCCTGAGGTCGTCGGCCGCGGGGTGGTCACGGGCGGTCGCGCGATCCTCCTGGGAGGGGCGGCGACGAGCTAGAAGAAGGGGAGCGAGCCCGTCAGCGCGAGGACGAAGAGCGCGGCGGCCTGGACCAGCGCGATCTCACCGATCGCCAACGGCCGTTCGCTCGTCGCCTGGGAGAGGCGGGCGATCGGCAGGTAGCAGCAGCCGAGGAGCACGAGGCCGAGGACGGGCGCGCCCAAGAGATCGAGGATCGTCGTCGGCGAGCTGACGGCGCTTCGCCGGGCGCCCTCGGTGACCGCGAGGGAGGCGACGAGCACGGACTGCTCAGCCAAGAACGCGGCGACGTGGATGAAGGTGCGTCGCCCCGGCCTGGCGGGTGCGCTGGGGTCGAGGCGGCGGCTGGCGACGGTGGTCAGCCCCATGAGCACGAGCGTGTGGAAGATGAGGTAGGCGATCACGGCGATGATCGCTGCGCCCATCGGCACGACGATGAGCCCGAGCCCCGCGAGCCAGAGGAGGATGAAGACCAGGGCCAGGGTGACGAAGAGCGCCTCACCAACATGGCCGATAGGTCCGGTCGGGGCTGTCCGGAGTCGGCGGAGGGTCGCGGGCTCGCCGAGGACTAGGAGGCGGGCCGAGACGAAGAGGAGCCAGCCGCTGGCGAAGGCGATCGCTAGCGTCGGTGAGTCGAGAGAGAGGCGGGGGTAGAGGAGGGCGAAGAGGAGCCCGAGCGCCGCCCGCAGGCTGATGCTGTTGAGGATCCTCATCGCAGCCAGCCTCCGCGCGGACGGAGGGAGAGCACCCGCCAGCCCTCGTCACCGGCGACGAGGAGGCGCTGGCGGTCGAGGACGACGAGCTGCTCGCAGCCGTCGTCTTCGCGGTGCTCGGCGAGGAAGCGGACTTCATCAGCCGCGTCGACCCCGTAGAGCATGAGGCGTCCGTCAGCGGTGCAGAGGCCGATGAGCTGACCGCTGGGATCGTCGTCGACCGTGACGATGATCCCTCCGCCGGTGCTGAGGATCCCCGACCTCGCGGTGCAGCGCTCGCCGTCGCAGTCGAGGCGGGAGAGGCGGGAGTGGAGCCCTTCGGTGAAGAAGAAGCCGCCGCTGGTCGCGGCTGAGACCAGGCCTAGGGGTGCGGTGTCGAGCACCTCGAGCACTCGCCCTTCGCCTCGCGAGGCGAGGACAAGATCGTCGCGGAGTCGGGTCGGATCATCGGCGGCGGCGAGGCGGAGGAGGGCGACGTCGCCGCTCAGGTAGGCCAGGCGTCGCGCGCTTCGACGGGTCATGAGACCCTCCTCCGCGAGCTGAGCGTCGATCGTCTGGCGGAGGACCGGCCCCCGTGGACCCTCCCAGAGGAGGTCCTCGCTGAGGCTGTGCCGCTCGGGCGCGGCCGGCGGGGTCCAGGCGGCACAGCTCCGGGCCGAGCGGTCGCCCTCGACCCAACGCCAGGATCCGGCGGCGCCGTGGACCTGCTGGGGGACCCAGGAGCCGGCGGTCCGGGCTAGGCGGAGGTCGTCGAGGCTGGCGTCACCGTCGATGACCTCGACGATCCGCCCCCAGTCGAGGAGCCAGAGCGCGCCCCCCTCGGGCTCGCGCAGCGCGGCCAGGGCGTGGTGGCCGTCGCTCAGGCGGCGAACGCCGCGGAGGGCTGTCTCGGTCGGGAGCGCTAGGGCCTTCGAGGAGACCTCGACGATCGCTCCGGGCGCTTGGATCAGGGTGAAGTGGCCGACGACGATGGCGGCGTAGACGATGAGATAGATCCACGTCCGTAGGCGGATCCGCGGGTGCGGTCGGACGGGCTCAGGGGGCATCGCCGGGAGATCCTATCAGAGCGTCGGCGCAGCCCTTCTCGCATGAGGCGAGCTGGGCGAGCCTAGCCCGCGAGAGGGGCGAGGGCGATCACCGAGTAGGCGATCGCGGGGGTTTGGCCCCGGTTGCGGTAGCCGTGCGGTTGGTCGCCGCGGAAGGCCAGGACGTCGCCGGGCCGAAGCCGCCAGATCTGGCCGGACTCGCTGACCTGCACCTCGCCCGACTCGCAGGTGCAGTACTCGCGGGTCCCGGGGGTGTGGGGGATGCCGGTCATCGACGCCCCCGCCGGGAGCTCGAGCCGCTCGATCTCGAGGCCGGCGATCGACTCCGGGAGCAGGCGCCGGATCCTCACCTTGCCGCGCTTGCGGACCGGAAGATCGGCGGCAGCGAAGAAGCTCGAGGAGGTCCGCGGCGGTGAGATCAGCTCCTCTAGGGAGACCTGAAGCGCGTCGGCGACCTTGAGCATCACCGCCAGGGTCGGGTTTGCGGCCCCGGACTCTAGGTTGGCCCAGGTCGGTCGGGGGACCCCCGCGATCTTCGCGATCTGTGCCTGCGTCAGACCGCGGGTCTCGCGGAGCAGGCGGATGTTGTTGCCGAGGTTGGAGGCGACGTCGTCCACGCTCGGAGAATAACAATATGTTCACAAAATATCACCGAGGATGATCTTTCGACGAGAACGTCTACCTTGGTCCCAGACCTGACGGACACCCGTCAGCACGGAGAACCGACCATGAGCATCCCATCCACCGACAAGAACCCGACCTTCAACCTCCACGGGGCTGCGGCCCTGATCACCGGAGCTAGCCGCGGGCTCGGTCGCGCCCTCGCCGAGGCGCTCGCGGAGGCCGGCGCCCGCGTCGTCCTCGTCGCCCGCGCCTCGCCCGAGCTGGACGCGGCCGTCGCCGCGATCCGGAGCCGAGGCGGCGAGGCCTATGCGATCGTCGCAGACCTCGGCGACAAGCGCTCGATCCATACGATCACCGGCCGCGCGAGCGGTCTCGTGGGGCCTATCGACCTCTTGATCAACAACGCGAGCACCCTCGGGGCGACGCCGCTCCGCCTCCTCTTGGACACCGAGTGCGAGGACCTGGAGCGGACCCTCGCGGTGAACCTCGTCGGCCCCTTCCGCCTGACCAAGGTGGTCGCTGGTTCGATGGCGCTGCGCGGTCGGGGGGTGGTCGTCAACATCTCCTCGGACGCCGCCACTGAGGCCTACCCGGAGTGGGGCGGCTACGCGGTGAGCAAGGCTGCGCTCGATCATCTGACCCGGGTCTGGGCGAGCGAGCTGGGCGAGCTCGGGGTGCGGATGATCGCGGTCGATCCGGGCGAGATGGCCACGGCGATGCACGCCGCGGCGCTCCCTGAGGCCGACCCGGACACGCTGCCGCGGCCGGAGACGGTCGCCGCCTCGATCCTGTCGATGATCGGTGATCCCAGCCGAGCGCCGACAGGGGCGCGCCTGAGCGCTCCGCAGTGGGGGGAGGCAGGACGATGAACCCCGCGACGCGACCCCGGGGGCGCCGGGATGATGTCCGCCTCTTGGCGATCGACCGTCGCAGCGGAGAGACGCTCGACGGGGCTGTAGATGACCTTTGCGGGCTCCTGCGTCCGGGCGATCTTCTGATCGTCAACGACGCTGCGACCTTGCCCGCGTCCCTCCACGGCGCCTCTCTTGACGGCTCGGAGATCGAGCTGCGGCTCGCCGGCAGGGGTGAGCGAGGCCGCTGGAGCGCCGTGATCTTCGGCGCCGGGGATTGGCGGACGCCGACCGAGGAGCGGGGAGCTGCGCCGCTCCTCGGCGTCGGCGAGAGGCTCGTCTTCGGCGACGACGGCGAGTCGCTCCGGGCTCGGGTGGTCGCCGTCGACCCTCGACACCCGCGGCTCGTCGAGGTCGAGTTCGAGGTCGACGAAGAGGAGCTCTGGGCCGGGCTCTACCGGCTTGGAGCGCCTGTCCAGTACGCCTACCTCGACGGGGCGCTCGACCTGTGGAGCGTACAGAGCGTCTTCGCGGGGCCGCCTTGGGCCTTTGAGATGCCCTCTGCGGGGCGGCCCCTCTCCTGGGGGGTTCTCCAGCGCTTGGTCTCGCAGGGGGTCGAGGTCGCCCGGATCACCCACGCGGCGGGCCTCTCGTCGACCGGCGATCCAAGGCTCGACCGACTCCTCCCGCTGCCGGAGCGCTACGCGATCCCTGGGTCGACCGTCGCTGCGATCGCGCGGACCAAGGCGGTGGGCGGGCGGGTGATCGCGGTCGGGACGACGGTGATCCGGGCCCTCGAAGGTTCGTTCATCTGCCACGGTGAGCTGCGTCCTGGCGCAGGTGTCACGGACTTCCTCCTGAGCGAGGAGACCGAGCTGGCGGTCGTCGATGGGGTGATCACGGGCATGCACGGGCCGGGGGAGAGTCACCGTCACCTCCTCGAGGCATTCGCCTCGCCTGCGCTGCTCGATCGCGCTTGGGCCCACGCGGTGGAGGCGGGCTACCTGGCCCATGAGCTCGGCGACATCGCCCTCCTCGCGGACTTCGACGGAGGGGCGCTGCGGGCCGCGTCTGGGCCGGCGTGAGTGTGCGTGAGAGAGGAGGCTAGAGGAGGCGAGCGGCCTCCCGCGGCGCCGAGCTGGTACCCTCAGGGGCGATGAGCGAGCGCGACAAGCCCTGGAGCCGCACCCTCCCTGCGAACCTCCCCGGACCGGGAGGGTGGGACACGATCGTGATCGGCTCCGGCATGGGCGGGATGACGGCGGCGGCGATCCTCGCCAAGCTCGGCGAGCGGGTCCTGGTTCTCGAGCAGCACTATGTCGCCGGCGGCTTCACCCACGAGTTTAAGCGGCCGGGCTACCACTGGGACGTTGGCGTCCACGCGGTCGGCGAGGTCACCCAGCACAGCCTGCCGGGCCGGCTCCTCACCCACCTGACCGACGATCGTCTCAAGTGGGCCTCGCTCGGCCCGGTCTACGACGCCTTTGACTTCCCCAACGGTGTTCGGATCGACTTCCCCGACAACCGTCAGCACTTCCGCGAGAACCTGGTCGAGGCCTTCCCGCAGGAGGCCGACGCGATCGATCGCTACCTCGCGCGGGTCCGCGAGGTCGCCGGGGCGATGCGCTATTACTACCTCGGGCGGCTCTTCCCGGCGCGTAGCGGCGGTCTGGTCGAGCGCGCCTTCGCTGGGGCGGCCCGTCGTGCCTTCCTCGAGCGGACCCAGCCGGTCCTCGACTCGATCACCTCGAACCCCCGCCTAAAGACGGTGCTCGCGGCTCAGTGGGGCTATCACGGGTCGCCGCCGAGCCGCTCCTCCTTCGCCATCCAGGCGCTGGTGACCAAGCATTTCATGCACGGCGGGTACTACCCGGTCGGCGGTTCGGCGGAGATCGCCAAGCATCTCCTCGGTGCCGTCGCCGACGCTGGCGGCTGGACCCGGATCCGCGCCGATGTCGGTGAGATCCTGGTCGAGGGCGGGGCCGCGATCGGCGTCCGGCTGAAGGACGGCGAGGAGATCCGCGCGCGTCGGGTGATCAGCGCGGCTGGAGCCCTGACGACCGTCAACCGTCTCTTGCCCGCCTCGGAGACCGGCGGCGGCTGGGTCGACGCGATCCGCGAGCTCAAGCCCGCGCCCGCCCACGTTTGCCTCTATCTCGGCTTTAAGGGCGATATCCGGGCCGCGGGCGCGGGCTCGGCCAACCGTTGGTTTTACAGCACGTGGGACGTCGAGGCCGAGACCTGGCACGTCGGACAGGAGGGGGAGAAGCCGCCGGACGCGTCGATCCTCTACTGCTCGTTCCCCTCGCTCAAGGACCCGAGCTACGATCCGGGCCCGGAGCAGCGGCACACCGGCGAGGTCGTCACCTTTGTCCCTTGGGAGCGCTTCTCGGCCTGGCAGGGGACCCGCTGGCACAAGCGCGGCGAGGACTACGACGCGCTCAAGCGGCGGATCAGCGAGAGCCTGCTCGAGCAATTTCTCCGGCGGATGCCCGAGCTGCGCGGCATGGTCGACCACGTCGAGCTGTCGACGCCGCTCTCGACCGATCACTTTGTCCGCCCTGCGCGGGGATCGATCTACGGCTTGGAGCCGACCCCGGCCCGCTTCGCCAACCCGCACCTCCGACCGCGGACGCCGATCCGCGGGCTCTTCATGGCCGGCTCTGACGTCGCGACCGTCGGCGTGATCGGGGCGATGATGGGGGGGGTGCTCGCGGCGACCGCTGCCGAGCCGCGCAACGCCCTGGCCCTCCTCCGCGGGCTTGGACGCGAGTGAGCTCGGCTGGGCGCTCGCACAGAGGTTTGCTCCTGCCAACGCCGGCTCCGAGCGAGGGCGTAGGGCTAGTGCGAGGGCGCGCAGGCCAAGACCGCTCTCCCTCGACTCAGTCGCTTCGGTGCTCGCTCTAGAGTCGCCCGCCTATCATCTTTACGGTCTTGGGTTCCTCACTCGCCCCGCACAGGCGGCCGAGCACCTGGAGGACCTCACCGGAGCCTTGACGATCCTGAGGACGCAAGTGCCCGCAAAGGGCACCTGTGGCGACGACTAGAGCCCGCCGAGGTTGAAGACTCTGCGAGCGATGGGCCCTTCGGCGGAGATTGAGGAGTGAGGATGGCCGACCAGCGGCGATGTGTTATGCGCATTCGGCGCAAGCCTCGGATGTGGCTGTGTAGGGGCCTATCACCCCTTGATAATTCATTCCAGCACGCACAAAACAGCGTCAGTTAAAATGTGACATTGCGTCAGTCTTGATCTCGGCTTTTCTATGACACATGACGATGAGCACGGCCAACCTCAGGGCATGCATAGCGCTGCCCCCAGCCCCCGTAATGCAGGTTTGTTGCCCCCACGTGGTCGACGGACCCAGGTGTGCCAATGTCGATCGCTGTAGCGAAAAAGGTTTCGATATCCCAGGCGTACTTACAGCGAAATTGGCGGTTGACGGTCACATCCTCTGGATCTCCACTGGGGTGCAGGACATCCTAGGACACCCGCCACAGGCGCTCGTCGGCCGCGATTTGTACGTCCTCCTCACCGATGAAGACAGGGCTGCGGCGCAGGCGGCGATTGGCGAGCTCGTCGATGGCAGTGATATCTACGACCTTCGGCTCCGCTGCCGCACGGTCCGTGAGGAGGTCGTCTGGCTCACCTTCTTCGCTCGGGGCGATGCGGAGAGTGGAACGATCGTTCTGACCGCTTTCGATACGACAGTTCAGCACAAGCTCGCGGAGAGCCTCTCCCGCAGCGAGGAGCGGCTCCTCGAGTCGCAGAACATCGGCCGTATCGGCTCGTGGTGGTTCGATATCGTCAACGACGTCCTCGACTGGTCACCTGAGCATAGCCGCCTCTATGGCTTCGATCCCTTGGACCCCCCATCCAATTTCTCGGGCCTCCTCACCCGTGTCCACCCTGACGATCGAGAGCTGCTCCAGGAGCTGATGCGCCGAATCCTCGCGACCGGTCAGGACTACGATGTTGAGTTTCGAGTGCTCCTCCCCGATGGCACGATGCGCCACATGCTTGGCCGCGGGCGCTGCCACCGTGACAAGAGGAGCGGGACGATTACCCGCCTGAGCGGGACAAGTCAGGATGTTACCCGGCACAAAGAGTACGAGGCTGAGCTCTCTGTTGCGCGCGAGCGGGCGGAGGCCGCCTCTCGTGCGAAGTCCAGCTTCCTCGCGCATATCAGCCATGAGCTGCGCACGCCGATGAACGGCATTCTCGGGATCGCGGACCTCTTCGATGCTGATGAGCTCGGCGAGAGGGAGCGCGGTCACCTCAAGCTCATCCAGTCATCGGCGAGCTCCCTGCTCACGCTCCTCAACGATCTCCTCGATCTCTCGCAGATTGAGGCTGGGCGCCTCGACCTCTTCGACAAGCCGACGGACCTTCGAAAGCTCACATCTGAGATCTGTCAGCTCTTCGCCCCGACCGCAGCGCGCAAAGAGATCGGGCTTACGCGCTCGCTTGCCCAAAGTACCCCTCAAGCGGTGTTCGTCGATCCATCCCGTCTCCGACAGATCCTGACCAACCTCATCGACAATGCGCTCAAGTATACCGAGGCTGGTCACGTCAGCCTTGAGGTCAAGTGCGAGGTCTTCGACGGCCGTGCTCGCCTCCGTTTCGTCGTCACCGACACCGGCCTCGGTATTGGCGATTCGGACCTCGCTCTGGTCTTTGGCGAATTCGAGCGAGCCTCCCAGGCCCCGAACGGGGCAGGCCTCGGCCTTGCGATCTGCCGCCGTCTGGCGGAGAAGATGGGCGCCCGACTCTGCGCGACCAGTGAAGTCGGCGAGGGGTCTCAGTTCTGGCTTGAGCTCGAAGCGCCTATTGTCGTGCTGAATGACCCCTCCTCCCGGAGGGAGAGCACGGCCGAGCGACTCGGACATCGATCCCTGAAGCTGCTCGTTGCCGAGGATAATGAGGTGAACGCGATCGTTATCACGACGATGCTCGCCAAGCTCGGGCATCATACGACGCTCGCAGCCAACGGCCTCCGCGTCCTCGAGACCCTCGAGAAGGAGGAGTTTGACGGGATCTTTATGGACTGCCACATGCCGGTGATGAACGGCCTCGATGCGGTCCAGGCGATCCGCGCCAGTCCGCGGTGGAGCGGGATCCCGGTGGTCGCGGTGACCGCAAGCACGATGAGTCGCGAGCTGGATCGCTACCGCGATGCGGGGATGGACGACGTCTTGAGCAAGCCGATCAGTATCTCCAGCCTCCGGCACTCCATCGTCGGGATTCGGAGGATGCTCGACGTTCGCGCGGGCGCGGGCGCGGAGGGGGGGCGCGGAGGCTTGGTCGCGCCTTCGGGCCGCTGCGGGGCTCGATGATGTCCGCCTGCATGATCTTCGAGACTCCGCGGCGATCGACGCGACTTCGAGCGGCTGTCCCCTCCAGGAGCTTGGAGCCATCCTCGGGCACAAGAGAAGTGCCACCACCGCGCGATATGCTGACCGCTGACCGCTGACCGCTGATCGCTGATCGCTGACCGCTCACCTTCCGCGCTCCGCGACGAGCCATCCGCGCGCGCAGTCAAGCGAGGATCCCGAGGGCCCTCTTGGCCGCATTGGGCTGTGTGGCCCTCCTGACCCCCGCCTGCGCCGGTGACGACGCGGGGACGAGCGAGAGCAGCGGCGAGGGCTCATCCGGCGGGACCTCCGAGGGGGTATGCTCGGGATCGACCGACGCGTTGGTGTCGTCGACGTCTGCGGGCAGCGAGTCCGCGAGCGGTGCGGAGGGCACGGAGGGCACGAGCGAAGGCACGATGTCTGAGGGCACCTCCGAGGGGACGGCGATGGGGCCCCCACGGCTACCGGCCTGACCGCCGCGATGGGGCCCGGTCGAGGGCCGGCAGCGATGGGCGCTCGTCGGCAAGCTCGTTTGAGAGTCGGACCGGAGGGTCCGTGAGCGCCCCTGAGTTCGAGGTCGGGACATCCTTTGGACCGTGAAGATGAGATCCATAGTGACCAAGTGGAGGGAGCGTGGATGTGACCTGGACATATTCGCGCATGTGACGGCCAGGACAGGCTCTGGCTCGGCCTGCGGAGAACTTTGGAGGGCCGAGACGTTTCTGTCGCACATGCGACTGTGTAGGTGGTAGTGTTCCACGCTACCACTGCATTGAAGGACCTATGATGACGCGAAAGACTACCTGGGCACTCTCTCTCCTCAGCACTGCAGCGTTCATCGCCTGCAATGGCGACGACGGAGGTGCCGAGAGTGGAACGGAGTCGGCCACGGTGACAGCTTCGGTTTCAGTGACAGCCTCGGCTTCGGCGACAGCCTCGGGGACCGGCACCGAGACGGGCGGCGCATCGGGAAATTCTGGGACAGACAGTAATTCGGCTGGGGAGACCTCTGTGACGGCGGGGGAGACCGATACCGCGACCTCGGGCGCGACGAGTGGTGGCGAGTTCTTCTGTGCCGATGACCCGCCCAAGGGTTTTATGGGGGATGCCAACCCCGAGTGTGAGAACAAGCCCGCTGTGGGGATGTTCGAGCCGGTCGTGGAGTGGGAGAAGACTGCCTGGGCGACCGCGCCTGCCTTCAACCAAGTGATGATGGCGCCGATCGTCGCGAAGGTCGACGGCGATGAGATGCCCGACATCATCTACGTCACCTATCCCGGCGAAAACTACCAAGAGGTTGGCGTTATCCGCGCCATCTCTGGCGATGGTCAGACTGAGCTCCTGTCGATCACCAGCGAGAATGTCTTTGCCAGCTCAGGCTTGGCGGCCGGCGATATCGACGGTGATGGTCTGATCGAGATCGTCGCCGTCACCACATCGACGGCGGTGGTCGTCTTCGAGAATGACGGCACCCTCAAGTGGACAAGCCCTTCGCTCGCCGGTCATGTCACCTACCCGCTGATGGCCGCCCCGGCGATCGCGGATCTCGACAACGATGGTGAGCCTGAGATCATCCTCGGTCGCGCGATCCTGAGAAATGACGGTACGATCCGGGGGCTCGGTGAATACGGAACCGGCGCTCTGATCTACGGGAGCACCTCCTTTGCCGCCGATATCCTCAATAACGACGGGGTGCTGGAGGTTGTCGTCGGCAACGCGCTCTACGATGCCGACGGCGGCGCCTACTGGTACAATGAGCTGCCCGACGGGTACCCTGCGGTCGCGGACTTCGATCTTGACGGTCAGGCCGAGATTGTCGTCGTCGGCGACGGTGCTGTGCGTCTTCAGGACGCCGCCGGGACTGTCCTGTGGGATGTCGTCAATCCGGCTGGTCGAGGCGGTCCGCCGACGATCGCGGACTATGACGGCGATGGCCTCCCCGAGATCGGCATCGCGGGGCTCACCGGTTATGTCGTCTTTGACACGGATGGCACGGTGCTCTGGATGAGGGAGACCCAGGACGCGAGCTCCGCGATCACGGGCTCCTCGGTCTACGATTTCGAGGGCGACGGGGTCGCCGATGTTGTCTACGCGGACGAGATCAACCTCTATGTCTACTCCGGGGTGGACGGCGCGGTAAAGCTGAAGTACGAGCCTCATAACAGCGGAACATTGATTGAGTACCCGATCGTCGTCGACGTCGACAATGACGATCAGGTCGAGATTGTCGTCGGTCATAACAATCTGATCGAGAGCTCGTTCGGGTTGACGGTTCTCGGCGACATGAACGAGTCCTGGCGTCCGGGTCGGAAGATCTGGAACCAGCACGCCTACAACATCACAAACGTCAACGACGATGGCTCGATCCCCAAGGTGCCAGAGGCGAACTGGCTGACGTACAACAACTTCCGCTCTGGCGATCTGTCGGCGGCCGACGGGCTCGCGGCTCCAGACCTGGTGATGGTCTCGCCGGAGAACTGTGAGAATGAGTGTGTCGGGGCGAGCTCGATCAATATCTGGGTTCAGCTCGGCAACACCGGCGCCGTCGCCCTCACCAGCGGGGTGACGATCGAGGTCTACGGGACTTCGAAGGGGGTCGAGTCGTTGATCAAGGAGGTGCCCGTCGATCTCATCCTCCAGCCGGGAGAGTACGCAGACGCGATCTCGATCGAGGTCGACACAGCCGGGCTCGAGGAGATCCGGGTTCGGGCGGTCCCGAACGAGCCAGAGTGCAACGACGATGGGGCGAACGAGATCATCTTCAAGTCGCCCTTCTGCTCGATTGCGCAGTAGAGCACCGCAGGGGGAGTACACAGGGCCCGCTCAAGTCGCTGACGGTCGCGGCCATCGACGGTGGTGGCAGCGAGCGGTCCTTCAGGACATCCGCCGCGAGGTCAGGCACCCTCGTCGGCTCGGGATCGGACTCGGACTCAAGCGACACCAAGCCGCTCGGCTGCACGGCGCCTTCGAGGCGTGCACAGGTGAGCTCCCCCCTTCAGGGCCGCGCCGGCGCCGACCCCCGAGCGGATGACCGCCGTCCTCGGCCGAGTGCACGAGGTCCTCGCCGCCGCGGGTCACGACGCCGACGACCTCGACCTCGACCCCGCGCTCGCTCGCGGGTGGGGATGGAGCCGGATGTCGCCTCTCGGCACCGGCGAGCCCTGGGCGTGCGGTCGATCGGGGGAGCGTGCTCGTGCAACGGCCGAGCTGGATCCTCCTCACCTTGGCCTGCATCTCCGTGGCCGCAGTCGGTGTGCTCCTGACTCTCCTCGTCACTCACGGGAGAGGTGACCGGAGTAGTGCGATAGCGGCGGCGACCGGGGCGGCGAGAGCTGGGGAGAATACCCCTGAGGAGTCCGGCGCCCGCCCTGCGACCAGCTCGGTAGTCCCGCTTCGAGGGGCACACGAGGATGGTTCGGAGAGAGTCGTGGACCCCGATCTCAACGAGACGAGCAACAGCGCCGGAGAGATTCGCGGCGCCGCCATCGTGGGGGCAGAGGAGTCTCTTCAGACAGGCGCGGTTGGATCGTCTGAGGAGGTGGGCATGCCACGGTTGTATCGTCGCTGTCCTCGAGACCGAGCGCCGGGCGAGCGGCGGCCCGTAGGTGAGCCCGGGAGACTCTCCCAGTAGTAGAGTTCAAGAACGAGCTGGTCTCGCGGCTCTCCCGGCTGCGTCTACTGCTCCACGCAGATCAGACGCGCCCCGTAGAAGCAGCTAGCGGCCGCCGCGTCGGACCAGATCTTGTCTACCGCCCCGAGGACGCCTCTCAGCCCGGGATCACCCTTCTTTGAGCTCGTCCAGCCCTTGCAGGATGGCGATGCTGCTTCGCCTCCGGCGGATGTGCCGGTCCACACCGAAGTGTCGGAGGCCACCATTCCGAGCTCACCGATCGTGATCGGGTTGTCGAGCGTGCCATCGGTCAGGTCCGTCCAGGACGCCGCGATGATCGTCTTGCCGTCCAGGAGCAGATAGGGGACGTCATGATGGACCATGCGGCTCGACGGTGACCTATCGTCCGCGCTCAGCCAGGCGAGAAAGCTGCCAGCGTTCGCGACGCCTGGCCTCCATCGCCAGGGTGTTGTACTTGTCATCTGCGCCTGGGAGCCCGCCGAGGGCACCATCGTAGGCCTCGCTCGTGACGAAGACGACCTTCCCTGCGAGCTTGCAGGTCTCCGTGCAGGCCTCGCCGT
>Ga0316189_10002376_pt1 | contig 18575 bp, 17 predicted proteins | sample LowCovwburrow_MG_FD_204930 | JGI IMG/M metagenome (GOLD analysis project Ga0316189, IMG submission 204930) | Coastal sediment microbial communities from Maine, United States - Lowes Cove worm burrow | ecosystem: Environmental > Aquatic > Marine > Coastal > Sediment | place: USA: Maine...
GCGAGTGAGCAGCGTGCCTGGCGCGGCATTCGCTTCGCTCGCACTTGGCCGGCGCTTTGCGCCGGGCTTCGCCCTTCGGGCTCGCGCTGCCGCCTGCTGGCTTGGGGGGGGGGCGAGGCCAGACTTCTGGTGTCTTAGGGAGACAGCCGAGCGGGTACCCCGCGACCGAGCACGCCCGTCGCGAGCCGTTCTCCGATCGCACAGTTGATTGCTGCCGGGGTGTCGCGCCTTTTATCCGCGCCCCGATCCGCTACTCGAGCGTCTTGATCTTGAGATCCAGGAGCTGCTCCGGCTCGACCCTCGAAGGGGCAGACGTCATCAGGTCGTTCGCCCTCTGCGTCTTCGGGAAGGCGATCACGTCGCGGATCGACTCGGTTTCGGCTGCCAGCATGGCCACCCGATCCATTCCGAAGGCGATTCCGCCGTGCGGCGGGGCGCCGTACGTCAGAGCGTCCAAAAGAAAACCGAACTTCTCGCGGGCTTCTTCGTCGCTCAGGCCGATCACCTCGAAGACCTTCTTCTGGACTTCGGGGTCGTGCAGTCGAATCGAGCCGCCGGCGATCTCGAAGCCGTTGAGTACCAGGTCGTAGCGATAGCAAAGAACCTTGCCCGGGTCGGTGCCGAGCAGTTCGATGCATTCGTCGTGCGGACGCGTGAACACGTGGTGAGCGGCTTCCCAGCGCTTCTTTTCCTCGTTGCGATCGAACAGTGGCGGGTCGACGACCCAGAGGAAGTTCCAGTTCCCAGCGCTTCCGGTTTCGGGAATCATGCCGAGCTTGCGCGCGACGTGCAGGCGGAGGTTGGCCATCACGGTGTGGGTCTTCGCCGTCGGCCCGAACTGGAAGAAGATCAGGTCTCCGTCCTTTGCGCCAACCTTCTCGTTCACGGCCTTGCGGAACTCGGGCGTGACCATCTTGGCGAGCGGGCTTTGCAGCCAGTTACCCTCGCCGTCGACCTTTGCGCGCGCCAGACCCTTTGCGCCCATCTGACGCACGAACTTCTCGAGCGCATCGAGATCTTTGCGAGAGAAGCCGTGCCCAGCAGGAACGACCATCGCTTTGACGATCTCGGCAGGAAGGTCGCGTCGGTACGCACCCTCGCTGAACTTCATCGCGATCGGCTCCAGCATGCTGATCCCGCCGCCACCGTGCTCTACGGTCAGGTCTGTCAGGTCGACATGCTCCATCTCGAAACGCATGTCCGGCTTGTCATTGCCGTAGCGCTCCATGGATTCTGCATATGGAATTCGGGGGAATTCGCCGCTCGGGTAGCGCTCGAGCAGGTCGACTCCGAGCACCTCTTTCCAGAGTCGAAAAACCAGGCCCTCGAGCACCTTGAACAGGTCGTCCTGATTGATGAACGACATCTCGACGTCGACCTGGGTGAACTCCGGCTGCCGGTCGATCCGCAGGTCCTCGTCGCGGAAGCAGCGAACGATTTGGTAGTACTTGTCGTAGCCGGCGCACATCAGCAGCTGCTTGTAGAGCTGCGGGCTTTCCGCGAGCGCGTAGAAGTGGCCGCCGTAGAGACGCGATGGAACCAGGAAGTTTCGCGCGCCGCCCGGTGTGTATTTCACCATGAACGGCGTTTCGACCTCGACGAAGCCGTTCTGGTGGAAGTAGTTGCGGGTCTCGTGGTTGAGCTTGCTCCGCATCAGCAGGTTCTTCTGCAGCATCGGGCGCCGCAGATCGAGATAGCGGTACTCGAGGCGCTTGTCTTCGCCGGTGGTGATCTGGTCTTCGATCTCGAACGGTGGCGTCTCGGCCTTGTTGAAGACAGTCGCTTCGAGCGCGATGACCTCGATGGCTCCAGTTGCGAGGCGTGGATTGCGAAGGCTGGTGCCGTCGTCCTTGCTGCCCCGGTCGCGAACCTTGCCGCGCACACCGAGCACCCACTCCGACCGCGCCTTGTTGGCGGTCTCGAAAGCGGCTTTGTCGGTCGTCTCGGGGTCGAACACCACCTGGGTCAGCCCGTCGCGGTCACGCAAGTCGATGAAGATGCAGCCACCGTGGTCGCGCCGGTTCTGCACCCAGCCGAAGAGGACGATCTCCTGATCGATGTTCTCGTCTCTCAGTTCACCACAACTATGCGTACGCTTGAGCTCGTCGATAAAACGGGCCACTTTCGGCCTCCTTCAGCCCGGTTTTTTCGGGCGGTCCGGCAAGGTAGCCTTCCGGCCACCGTCGTCAAGTACGCGCCGATTCCCCCGCATGTACAGGCAGTTGCGCTCCGGCGGTCCGCCGTAGACAATGCGCCTCGGGGACAGGCTAGCTGTCGAGTGAGGGAGATATGGCTGTCGAAGAGATCGAATGCCACGTTTGTGGCGCGGGCAATCCCAAGGTTTCGGAGCGTTGTCGCTCGTGCGGAGCGCGCTTGTCGGAGCTCGCCTCTGAGCTCAGTGAAGAGGAGCTCTACGCCCGTCGGCATCAGCCAGACGAGTTCGAGCTCCGCTGGGTATTCATCTCGTTTGGGCTCTTTTTGTTGATGGCAGCGCTGGTCGTGGCGCTGCTGCCGCTCATCATCCCGGCGTACGACCCACAGGGCTTTGCTGGCATCGTCATCATCATCGTCCTTTGGTTCATTGGCGCCGGAGCGATCAACTACCTCTCGCCAGGCAAGAACTTCCTCGAGCCGCCCGTCGGCGGTTTGCTGGCGGCGATCCCGGTCATGGTGTTCCTGTCGAGCATTGCGGACGTCTATCAACTCTCGACCGGCGCCTACGTGCTCGGCGCCCTGATGGCGACGATGATGGCCCTGATGGGCGCCTTCGTCGGCAACTTGCTCCGAGGCGACGACGACAAGTCTGCGCCGAAGAACAAGCGCCCGAAGCCACGCCGATCGCGCCGGGCCAAGGCCGCCTGAGCGCCCAGGGCCAACTAGAGCCGCAGGCGAAGCCCGAAGCCGGGAATCAAGACGAAACCGCCGCGGTTGAGCGAGGCCCCTGCGTGGTCGATGAACCAGTATTCGTACGCCGCTGTCAGCTCCACCAGCGCGTGAATCCGCCGTACGCCGAGCGCCATGCCGATCACCGGCCCCAGTCGAACGCCCGCTCCACTGGCCTTCTGCTCCGAGCCCGCGACCTCGAAGTCGCCAAAGACATACTCCCCACTGCCGCGCGCGCCGAACCAGAGCTCGTATATCCCGCCGAAGTCGACTCCGTACACGAATGGAACTTCGAAGCCTACGCGCCCGCCGCGCCCGGATTGATCGCGGTCTGGAATCCAACCCCCGTAGGGAGCAAGGCCCACGACCAGGCTCGATCGCGTCGTCCCCTGCTGGAGCACCTTCTCGTATCGCGCTTCGGCTTTGACGGTCGCACCCGAGACCATCAGTCCGAGGTCCCAGTTTCGCGCGATCCCGTAGCGGCCGTAGGCCATCGGAACCACGCCGCCTGCGTCTGCTGCGTAGCGGTACTGCGACTCGCCCGGGTCGAGCACCGCTGGGTCTCTCAGGTCACCCAGAGGAACGCGCGCCGCACCGCCCAACCCGAGGTCGGTTCGATTCTTGGGCGTTGTCGAACCGCCGCTCATCGCTGGAACCGCGGTCGCACAGCCGGTGAGGGCCACGAGCGACGCGAGCAACAGAGCGAGCCCAGTCCACTTCACGGTAAGGTTCGTAGCTTAACTTTGGCTTGCCGGGGATCTTTTGCGTCAGGTGGTGCGTCCCGGCCCCCCGGGGCATCGATGAAGTCCGCCATCAGGTCGTAGTCGGCTGCGTCGGTGACCAGCACCCGCCGAATTTCACCTGCCCGAGCGGTCCCGTTGGCCAGATACACGCTTCCATCGACTTCGGGCGCCTGACCCCACCATCGGCCTTGGAGCAACAAGTCGCTCTCGTCGCTCACGCCCTCGACCAGAACGTCGAGCTCGGTGCCGACCCTCAGGTCCAAGCGCTCGCGGCTGATCGGTCGCTGTACGCTCATCAGCTCCTCGTGCCGAGCCCTGGCAACCTCTTCGTCGACCATGTCCGCCATCTCGCCGCTGCGGGTGCCGTCCTCCGGCGAATAAAGGAAGACGCCCACGTGATCGAACTCCCCCCATTCGACGAAGCTTCGCAGCTCCGCGAAGTCGCTCTCGGTTTCGCCGGGATGCCCGACGATGAAAGTGGTTCGGAACACCAGGTCGGGCATGGCCCTGCGTAGGCGCTCTACGACCTTGTACATCCGGTCGCCCCCGTGACCACGCCGCATCGCACGCAGCATCGAATCCGATGCATGTTGAAGCGGCATGTCGATGTACGGGAGGACTTTGTCGTGCTGCGCGATCACCTCGACGAGCGCGTCGCTCAACTTCTCCGGGTAGAGATAGTGAGCACGAACCCAGCGAATGCCATCCACCTCGGCGAGCGCTGCAAGCAGCTCGGCCAAGGACTCGCGCTCCGGAAGGTCTCGTCCGTAGGCAATGGTGTCCTGGCTGATCAAGTTCAGCTCGACCACGCCGGCCGCCGCGAGGATTCCAGCCTCGCGTACGAGGTCTTCGATGGTCCGGGAGCGTTGCTTGCCGCGAAACGAGGGGATCGCACAGAAGCTGCACTCGCGGTTGCAGCCTTCGGCGATCTTCACGTAGGCGCGATGGGTCTGGCCAGTCAGGACGCGCGGGTCGCTGGCGCGCATGGTGTACTGGGCCGGGTTGCCGACCAGCATGCGCTCCTTGGCGCCGCCGAGCACCGACTTCAATTTGAGCATGTCGCTCGAGCCGAGGAAGTGGTCGACTTCCGGAAGCTCGCTCGACAGCTCCTCGGGGTAGCGCTGCGACAGACAGCCGGCCACGACCAGCTTCTCGCAGCTGCCGCTCGCCTTGTGGACGCTCATTTCGAGGATCGTGTCGACCGATTCTTCCTTGGCGGGCCCGATGAAGCCGCAGGTATTGACCACGATCACCTGGGCGTCGGCCGGGTCCTCGACGATCTCGAAGCCGGACTGGTCGCTCACGCCGAGCATGACTTCGGTATCGACGCGGTTCTTCGCGCATCCGAGCGAGACGAAATGTATGGTCCGGGGCTCCCCCATCCCGGCTGATTACTGGCAAATTCAGCCCTTAGCTACCCGGCTGCCCAGGCTCGGGGCCTCGATTTCCACCTCGATTTGCCTCCCCCCGAGATTGCCGTATAAGGGCCGCCTCGCGCGGGCCGGGTAAAAACCCAGGGATTCCGTGCCAGGAGCCTTATAGATGTCTCGATACACAGGACCCCGGGTAAAGCGCATGCGAGCGCTCGGCATCGACCTTCCCGGCCTTTCGCGCAAGACCATGTGGGATCGTCCGTATCCCCCCGGCGTCCACGGGCCCAAGTCTGCTCGTCGCCGAAAGATCAGCGACTTCAAGAAGCAGCTTCTGGAAAAGCAGAAGCTGCGTTTCAACTACGGCCTCAATGAGGGACAGTTCCGACGGCTCTATCGTGAAGCGGTGCACAGCAAGGACCCATCGGGTGAGAAGCTCGTCGAGTTTCTCGAGCGGCGGCTCGACAACTTCGTGTTCCGAGCAGGCTTCGCGCCAACGATTCCCGCTGCGCGTCAGCTCGTCTGTCACGGCCACTTCCTCGTCAACGGCAAGCGTCTCGACATTCCGTCGTACCGCGTGCGTGAGGGCGACGTCATCAGCCTTCGCGAGCGCAGCCAGGAGCTGGCCACCGTCGCTGCATCTCTTGGAGACGTGCGTCTCGCCCGCCCAGACTGGATCGAGTTCGACGAGACCAAGAACACCGCCACGGTCAAGGGCGCGCCCAAGGTCGACTCCGTGCCCTTCGCGCTCGAGATCGACCTGGTCATCGAGTACTACTCGAAGCGACTGTAGTCGGGCGCTCGCGTGCAGGGCTGGGGCCGACCGGTTCACACTCCGCGATAACGGTGCCGCTTCGGCGACGTACGTCCAGTCCATGCACAACGTTGACGTCATCATCCCGGCCCTGAACGAGGAGGCCGCCCTTCCCTGCGTCTTGCGGGAGATTCCGCGGCCGCTCGTCCGGCGCGTGATCGTCGCCGACAACGGCTCGACCGATCGTACGGCTGCGCTTGCCTTGGAAAACGGCGCCGAAGTCGTCTACGAGGCCGAGCGGGGATACGGGGCGGCCTGTTTGAAGGCGCTCTGTCATCTCAGCGACGACCCGCCCGAGATCGTCGTCTTTCTCGACGGCGACTACAGCGACCACCCAAGCGAGCTCGACTTCTTGATCGGTCCAATCTTCGCCGGAGATGCCGACCTGGTGATCGGCTCGCGCGCCCGCGGTCGAAGAGAGCGAGGGGCGCTCAGTCCCCAACAACGAGTCGGAAATGCGATCGCCTGTACTGCTCTACGGCTCCTGTACGGCGTCCGCTACAGCGACCTCGGTCCGTTTCGCGCGATCCGATGGCAGACCCTGCAGGCCCTGCACATGGAGGACCGCAACTACGGTTGGACGGTCGAGATGCAGATCAAGGCTGCACGGCGGGGGGTACCCTATCGCGAGGTGCCGGTCTCCTATCGGCAGCGAATCGGAGTCTCGAAAGTCAGCGGCACGCTGCGCGGCTCCTTCGGCGCGGGCGCAAAGATCCTCTGGCTGCTAGGCCGATACGCATGGAGCTAGCGCAGCTTGCCGTTTTCGTGCGGCCGCCGACCTCGGGAACGGTGAAGACACGGCTCGCCATGCGCTTTGGTGAGGCCGGCGCCGCACAGCTGTACCAGGCCTTCGTCGAGGACACCGTCGCGCTCTGCGCTCGTGTTCGCGCCGCGGGACGCGTCGATCTGGCGCTTTGGTCCGCTGGCCCAGCTCCGATCGTCTCCGAATGGGCGGAGCGCCTCGGGACCTCGCCCCGGATTCAGCCCGAGGGCGACCTGGGGGTAAGGCTCTCCGCTGCGTTCGACGAGGGGCTTCGGCGCTACGAGCGGGTCGTAGTCATCGGCAGCGACATGCCGACCCTGCCGATCGAGCTCATCGGCGCTGCCTTCGAATCCCTGGAAGAAAGCTCGTGGATGCTCGGCCCGGCCCATGACGGCGGCTATTATGCGATCGGGGCCTCCAAGGGCGTGCAGCCTGGCTTCGAAGGGGTTCGCTGGTCTACCGAGAACGCACTCGAAGACACCGTCGCGGCAAACGCCCCAAGGGAGCCGGCGCTCATCCCACCTTGGTACGACATCGACGTGCCAGAAGACCTGGCGGTGCTGCGCGCCCATCTTTCGGTCGACGCGGTGGTGGCTCCCGCGACCTCGAAGTGCATCGCCGAGCTCGATCGCGCCTAGAGGTAGGGCTTCATCAGCCGTGCCGTGCCGTCCCGCAGTCTGCGAAAAAGCGAGCGGCCGTCCAACTCCTCGGCGTTGAGTAGCCGCGCGTCGTTCAATCTTCTCCGGACGTGATCTTCGAGATTCGACCCGAGCGTCTCGTCGTAGCACTCCAGATTGAACTCGAAGTTCAATCGCAGGCTCCGCGGATCCCAGTTCGCCGAGCCGATCGACGACCAGTAGCCATCGACGACGAACAACTTGGAATGATCGAAGGGCGGCGGAGTGAGCCAGAGGCGAAGCCCTTCGTGCAGCGCCTGTCGATAGTGACCCCACATCGCCCAGCGCACGACCGGAAGGTTACCGACTTCCGGGACGATGACGTCCACCTCGACGCCGCGCTGTGCGGCAAGATGAAGCGCCTTCAGCAAAACCCGGTCCGGCAAGAAGTACGGCGTCATGATTCGAATCGAGCGCCGGGCCGCGCCGATGGCAGCGAGGAACACCCAATGAAGCGTGTCGATGTCCCGGTCGGGTCCGTCGTTGATGCCCCGGGCCAGGGTCTCTCCGGCGGGATAAAGCTCGGGAAACCAGCGTCGCCCGGCCAGGCGCTCGCCGGTCGTGAAAGCCCAATCCCGGGAAAATGCTTCCTGGAGCTGCGCCACGACCGGGCCGCGGACCCGGAAATGAAGATCCTTGGTCGGATACTTCGGATTCGACGCCAGCACCGAGTCTTGGCGGATGTTCATGCCTCCCGTGAATCCAAGGCGTCCGTCCAGCACCAGCACCTTGCAGTGGTTCCGCAAGTTGAAATGGGTGACGGAGCGGGGCAGCAAGGCCGGCAGGAAATTCGCAACCGGCACGCCTCTTTTCGCGAGCACACGATGGATCCGCGGGCGCGCGTATCGCACTCCCACGTCGTCGACCAGGACCCGGACTTCGACCCCGCGGGCGACGGCCTCAGCGAGCGCGTCGATCAGCTCCGCCCCCACGCCCTCGGCTTCGAAGATATAGCTCATGAGCGAGATCGATTGCTCGGCATCACGTATCGCGGCGATCATGGCCGGATAGGTTTCGTCGCCGTCCACGAGAGGATCGAGGTGATTGCCGACCAGCAAGGGCCGTTCTGTTACTTCGCCGACCACCCGCGCGAGCTCGATCAATCGCGCTCGATCGCTGCCGAGCTCCCGATCCAAATCAGCCGGAGAGCGCGGCGCGTCCTCCAAGGGGACGCTGTAGTCGGTCGTGCCAGACATGAGCAGCTTCGCGCGCCGCTGGATCCGATTGATCCCGAGAAAGATGTAGAGGGAGGAGCCGAGGAACGGAACCAGCCAGATCAGCCCCACCCAGGCCGTCGCCGAACGGCTGTCACTCTTGTTCAGTATGACGTGCGAGGACGCCGCCAGTGCCACCAGGACGTTCAGCACCACACCCAACTCCGGCGCGAATTCACGCACTTGCTGCCAGTCGAGCGTCATCCAACCCCCCTATGAGGTTAGGCTCTATCAATCTGGCAGTCGACTTCGCAGCGGAGTACATTGATCGGGGTGGGGGGTATGACGGTTCAGTCGTTGACTGACAGATTTGGCGTTCGTCTCTCCGGGGGTACGACGGTTTTCCGTCAAGGCGACCCTGGGGGGTCGATGTACGTCATTCGCGCAGGGAAGGTTCGCGTCCTCAAGGAGTCGCGTGGCAAGAAGCGTGTCGTCACGACACTCGGGCCGGGAGACTTCTTCGGAGAGATGGCGGTCGTCACCGGTCGCCCTCGCACCGCCACCGCCGAAGTTCTCGAAGAAGCGGAGCTCTTGAAAGTTCCCGCGGACAAGCTCCAAGAGATGGTTGCAAAAAGCGGAGAAGTCGCGATTCGATTGATTCGGCATCTCGCTGACCGCATCGAGAACGCGAACCGGTTCATCGATCTGCTTCTCGAAGACGATACGACCGCGCGCGTGATCCTGGAGCTTCAAGCGATCCTCGAACGAGCAGAGGGATCGAGCGCGCCCGACGTCACCGACACCGACCTGGCGCTGGCGCTTGGCATCGAGAAGAAGGAAGCTCGCAAGGCCTTGCGTCGACTCACACGCGTCGGCGTAGTCGAGGTGTCGAGCGGCTTCGTGCTGATCAAGGACGCTGAGCGGCTCGTCGAGTTCCTCGACTTCATCCGCGGTTCGGGGGCTTCCTGATGCAGCTCCGCGTGCTCGGCTGTCACGGCGGCGAAACACCCAAGCATCGAACCTCGAGCTTCATCGTGGGCGACAGCGTTGCGATCGACGCAGGCGCCATCACCAGCTCTCTTTCGCTCCGTGAGCAGGAGCTCATTCGCTCGGTCCTCGTGAGTCATCCGCACATGGACCACGTCCGCGACCTGGCGACGCTGGCCGACAACCGGTGTCAGCAGGGCGGCTCGACGCTCGAGATCGTCGGAATCCCAGCGACGATCGACGCGCTCCGCAAACACTTTTTCAACGACGTGATCTGGCCGGACTTCACACGCATCGACGCGAAGGACGGGCCGACGGTGCGCTTCGTCGAAGTGCAAGCAAATCAAGTCACGGACGTAGACGGTTACGAGGTCACTCCCGTGCTGGTGAATCACACGGTAGACACCTCCGCGTTCATCATTCGTCGAGACGGCAAGAGCATCGTCTACGGCGGAGACACCGGACCGACAGAAGAGCTCTGGGAGCAGATCAACACGCTCGATGACCTCCAGGCGCTCATGATGGAAGTATCGTTTCCGAACGACGAAGCCGGCCTGGCATGGGCGTCCCGCCATCTCACGCCGCAGATGCTTGCGTCCGAGCTCGATAAGCTGACGCAAAGTGACGCTCTTCCGATCATGCTCTATCACATCAAGCCCACATTCGAGGCCAGAGTGCTACGGGAGCTTGCGAAGGTTCGCGGGCGTAATCTTCAAATCCTGCAGCTAGAAGACGAATTCCTCCTCTGAGCGAGTTCTTAGCTTGGCTCGATCCGGTGTAGCCGGTATCTTCAAAGGGTGAGTGGCGCTGCCCCGAGAAGGAGCCCGCATTTTGCGAGGCGACCTGGTTGTGACGCCAGTCATCACGGGCGGCGGTTGGGTAGATTGCCCCGCACTGGTGCGAACTCCGAAAGGAAACTCGCTGCCGTGAAATGGCCCTCGATATCCGCGGGTCTAACCACCAAGGAACGCTCCGCGTGGTCTGGGCATGGTGCCCAGAGACCCAAGAGCGCCGGCTTCGCCGGGGGAGGAATGCGCATATGGAAAGCAATTCTAGAATCGGACTCGCACCGGAGGTGCGGGCGAGTTAGCCCTTAGGCGAACTCCCCCCCTTGGTGGGAGTCCGGATCAACGAGGGCCGGCGCCATTGATGGCGCTGGCCCTATCTAATTGCGTGCAGCAATCGTTTTGCAGGAATTACTTCTGCCCGCGGCTCAGAGGGTTCCGGCTTCGTCGAACTCCAGAACTCTCTTGCTGAAGAAGCGCACCAACACGTAGAAGAGCAGCCCGACAGGGCCGATCATCAGAGTCGCGATCACGCAGGGGATGACCAGAAAATGCGAAACCCCTCGCCGCTGCGAATCCCGCGTTATCCAAGCGCCGACGAACAAGTCGAAGATCAGGTAATGGATCCAACCGGCCACCACGATGTGCGGCACCGAGAAGCCCACCATCACGCCGTAGAGCGAACGGAACTCCATGCCTTCGGGTGCCTGCCCGTAACCGAACAGCATGTAGGCGTAGATCGGCGTCAGCAGCAGAAGAACGACCGGGCCGTGCACCAATCGCTGTGTCCAGGACCAGCGCGGTGCGATGATCAGCAACAGCCAAAACGGAATGATCGCGTAGTTGGCGGCCTTGAAGAGAGTTTCGAGCGGCATCGCGGATCCTCCAAAGAGGCGCAAGACTTGCGCGAATCGTCTCACTCCGTCAAATGACTGAGAGTCAGTTGACCAACTGTTTCTCAGCTCCAGAACACACGGGATGATAAGACGAATGCCGAAACCCAGCTCAGCTTTGCTTGCTATCGGCGCGCTTTGCGCTCTGCTTTTGACCGCTTGCGGTTCGGATTCGAGCAGCGGCACGTCGGTCAAAGACTGCAACTACGCCAGCACCTACGACGCAATTCAGGTGACCATCTTCGAGGCCAAGGGCTGCACGGCCAGCACCTGTCACGGCGACGCGATGCTGGGCGGACTCGATCTGCGCGCCGGGGCATCGTTCGATGCGCTGGTCAGGCAGCCGAGCACGATCGCTCCGTCGACGCAGCGCGTGCTTCCAGCGGATCAGGACCTCAGTCTGCTGTACCGCAAGCTGGCCGCCGGAACCGAAGGCACCGACCTGGGCGCGCTCGGTCAGGCGATGCCGATCGGTCAGGAACCGCTCAGTGCCGATCAGCTCGAAGCCATGCGACTTTGGATTCGGGGCGGCGCGTCTTCGGATTCGATCGTCGGAGGAACGCTCGAGCTTCTCGGTTGCGACGGCAGCTTCGACCCGGACCCCAACAAGATCAATCCGCTTCCCGCTCCGCCATCGGACAAAGGCGTGCAGTTCTACGCCGGCGGATGGGATATCGAAGCCGAGGCCGAAGACGAAGTTTGCTTTGCTAGCTACTACGACTTCACCGACTCGGTGCCGGCCGAGTACCAGGTCGATTGCGAGCAGTTCGGCGAGGGCCGGAAGTGCTTTGCGTTCGGCCGCAACGAGCTCGCCCAGGACGGCCAGTCACACCACAGCATCATCAGCGTCTACACACCCGACTCCGATCCGCTCAGCGAGCAATGGGGGCCTTGGACCTGCCTCGGTGGCGAAAGAGCAGGTGAAAGCTGCGACCCGACGGCGGCCGATGCCTGCGGCGCTCGCAGCCAGTGCACCACCCCGGCGGTGACCTCGATTGCCTGCGTTGGATACGATCACGCTCCACGTGACTTCGGCCTTGGCGGAGGCTTCGCGGGCCCGTCGGGCGATACGCAGATACAGCTTGGAGGCGCGCAGGAATCTTCCGCGATCGACGTGCCGCCCCCAGGTGTTTACTCGATCTTGCCGCTCAAGGGCTTCGTCTCATGGAACAGCCACGGCTTCAACCTGACGAAAAAGGCGACCTCTATCGAGCAGTGGGTGAACCTCAGCTTCGTGCCCGAGTCGGAGCGCCAGTTCATTCGCGAGCAGATCTTCGAAGCCGGCAACATCTTCGCGATGAGCTCGGTCGCGCCGTTCGAGAAGCGAGAGGTCTGCATGACCTGGACGCTACCGCAGCACGCGCAGCTCATGTCGTTGAGCTCTCACATGCATGTTCGTGGCGAGCTCTTCCGAATCTGGCTGCCGCCCAACGAACCTTGCGCGGGAACGAGCGGATGCGTCCCGCCCGGGACCGACCCCGACTATGAGAGCAGGCTTTACGACGACCCGCTCTACACGTACTACGACCCAGCCCGTGGCTACGGCTCGGCGAGCGAGGCGGAACGCACGCTCAAGGCTTGCGCGGTTTACGACAACGGCGCGGACAATCCGCTCGAAGTGAAGCGCGAGTCGACCAAGCCCAACACCCCGACCTGCTCCTTGCCGTTTGCCAACTGCGGTTGCGCTGCCGGCCAGCGCGTCTGTCTCGGGGGCGCCATGCAGGGCTTGGCCTGTGGTGGAGACGACTCGGCGTGCGGTGCGGACGGTACCTGCGACGCCTGCCCGCTCTACGGTGGTGTCACCACCGACGACGAGATGTTCATTCCGCTCGGCTCGTACTTCGTCGCGGAGCCGTAGCGTAGCCCTAAAGGCTGGATAACAGCGACGACGCTTGTTATTCTGAGCACAGCTCACATTTTTCGCTTGCGCCGATACCTCAATCAGAAAGAATCCGGGACTAACTTAGGCTTAAAACCCCGTTTGGAGTGATCAATGAAACCCGTTCAATACGCGATCGCAGCGATCGCAATGGCGACGCTCGCCGCATGTGGAACCGACAGCTCGTCCGTGGCGAAGCCGAAGTGCGATACCGACAGCACCTTCGCTCAGGTCCAGCAGCAGATCTTCGATGCCAAGGGATGCACCGCATCGGCTTGCCACGGTGAGGGCGCGACCGGTGATCTCGACCTTCGTCCCGAGAATGCGTACGCGAACTTGATCAACGTGGAGGCTGGATCCGGCGACTACGCCCGCGTGTTTCCTGCCGAGCAGGATCTGAGCTTGCTCTACCAAAAAGTCGCCTCGAAGACCGAAGGGTTCGACCTCGGCCCACTTGGTATCTCTGGTGGCAAGATGCCGACGGGTGACGGCGTCCTGAGCGAGGACGACCTAGGACTTTTGCGCACCTGGATCCGTGGTGGCGCGCCCGAAACCGGAATTGTCGAAGGCTCCGAGGAGTACGCATCCTGTCAGCTCGAGGGAGACATCGCCCCGAACAAGATTCAACCGCTTCCGGCTCCGGCTGTCGACAAGGGCGTGCAGTTCTACTCCGGCGGCTGGGACGTTCCTGCTGAACAAGAGGGCGAGGTTTGCTTCGTCACCTACTACGACTACTCCGACCGCATTCCGGCTGAGCTCAAGGTGCCTTGCGGCGAGCCACAGGGCGGCCCGGACCGGGATTGCTTCGCCTACAACAATGTGTTGCTCGCGCAAGATCCGCAGTCGCACCACAGCATCGTCGAGTTTTACGTCCCGCCGGAAGGTGAAGAAGACCAGTACGACCCGATGAACGAGGAGCACTGGCAGAATTGGAACTGCCTCGGCGGCCCGAAGGCTGGCACGAGCTGCACGCCCGGAAGCGACGAGTGCGGTGATCGCGGACAGTGCGCGACCACGCCCACGACGACCGTCGCTTGTATCGGCTACCCGAACGGTCCCGATCAGATGGGTACTGCTGCAGGGCTCTTCGGCGCCGCGGAGACCAGGCTCAATCTGGCCACCGCCCAGGAGGCGACGTTCCGTGAAGACTACCCGCCCAACGTGTATTCGCTCATGCCCGTCACGGGCTTTGTCATCTGGGACAGCCACGCGTTCAATCTCACCCAGCAGAACACCTCGGTCGAACAGTGGATGAACCTCGAGTTCGCTACCGCCGACGAGACCATTTACCCGCGTCACCAGATCTTCGACGCGGGCGACCTCTTCGGGATGGGCCGCATCGACGCATACTCGTCGAAGGAAGTCTGCACGACCTTCACGATTCCAAGGTACGGGCAGTTGCTCACGCTCAGCTCGCACACGCACCGCTTCGGCAAGGAGTTCCGCGTTTGGTATCCGCCGAACGCGGTCTGCGACACCGACGATCCGGACTGCGGACCCGTCGATCGCGAACCGGAGTACCGCAGCTTCGACTACGAAGATCCGCTGTATCAGCGCTTCATCGGCGATGACATTCTCAGCTTCGACAGCGAGAACGAGGAAGATCGTACCTTCCGGTACTGCGCCCTCTACGACAACGGTGAGAACAACCCGATGGAAGTTCGCCGTGAATCAATGAAGCCGGAGGCCGAGACTTGCGATTTCGTGGATGGCATCGTTCGCTTCGCCCAAGCGGCAGGTATCCAGCTTTTCGCTTGCGGCTGCGAGCCCGAGGAACGCACCTGCTTTGGCGGCCCGAATCAAGGCCTGGCCTGCAACGGTGATGACGCAGCCTGCGGCGCGGGCGGCGTCTGTGATGCCTGCCCGGCAGGCGGTGGTGTCACCACGGAAGAAGAGATGTTGCTTCTTCTGGGCTCCTACTACGTGAAGACGCCCTGACTGTAATAGTACTGTAACCGAACTGGCCCATTGTTCGGCGGTGCGCTACATCGCCGACGATGCCCAGGTACGACGCCTACAACTCCGAATGTCTCGTGTTCTCGTTCAAAGACGGGCTTCTGGCCCGGGTGGCTCACGACTTGAAGCTACAGGTCGAACGCTTTTCGATCGAGGTCGACGAGGAGACCCGTCAGATCAAGGCGACCTTCGACCCGAGCAGCATTCAGGTCGTCTGCGCGCGGGTCGATGGGCACGACGACCCCTCGACTTTGAGCAAGGGCGACAAGAAGAAGATCTACGACAACGTCACCAAGGATGTGCTGAAAACGCGCAAGCATCCGGAGATTCGATTCGACTCGACCAAGGTCGTGGAACGGGGCGACGGCTTTGCGGTCGAAGGCACGCTGCAGCTGTTCGGCAAGTCACGGAGCATCCAGACCAGTGTTCGCGCCGAAGGCGATCGATGGCTGACCGAGGTAACGATTCACCAGCCGGACTACGGCATCAAGCCGTTCACGGCGGCGCTCGGGGCCTTGAAGGTCAAGCCCGACGTGCAGGTTCGCGTCAGCGTGCCGCGCGAAAGCTAGTCACGCCGGCAATCGGCACGTATCCTGGGAGCCAAGATGCTTAGCCGACTGTTCTTAGTCTTGTGCCTTTCCTGCGCCATTTCGAGCTGCTCGAGCAGCAGTAGTGCGACTGAGAGCGAGCCGGGCCCCCTCGTCGACAACACACAGTGGGTTCCGTCTGAGAGGGGCGAGGAGTTCTTCGGCTCTCCGCCCGAGGGCTCGTTCTGCGAGACCAGGCCGATCGACTGTCCCGAGTTTCCCTGGCCCGAGGATGACTGTGTAGACTTCGAGCCGACCTCGACCTGCGTTACCGCCTTCGTGCCTGAATGCCTCGACACCTTCACGGTGCTCGCGGTCTACACGCGGATGGATGACGATCGGCTTCCGCTCTGCAACTGGCTCACGCTCGAGCAGCCCTCGCTGCGCGCGATTCGAGCTGGCGATGAAGTCGAGGTCCGGGCACGGCACTCGCAGCTCACCGCTCCGGTTCCCGGCACGGCAACGATGGGCTTCGTCATCGGCGATGAGCAGGTGCTCGAGTACAGCGTCGCGATCCCAACCGACTTCGCGTTTCCCAGTGAGACTTGGACCGCGCCCAAAGACTACCCGGCGGGGACGCCACTGCTCTTCCACGTCGATAACCACGGGGCGAACGAGTACATGCTGATCGAGGTCAACATCCTCTAGCCCCTTGGAATCACGAGACTTTGATGTCGCTTCGGCCCCGATGGGGACACGGTGACCATCCGCTTGCCCGAATACAGCCGATAAGGAATCTTATGCCCATGCGCCTGATAGCTCTATCAACGACCCTAACTCTCCTCCTCGTCGGGTGCGGCGACAGCAGCACACCGGAAATCGGCGGCACTGCTGGCACCGGGGGAACCGGCGAGTTCACCACCACCCTCAGCCACACCTACGAGCCGCAGATGCTCGATCGCGCCGAGGAGACTTCTGACGTTTGTCAGAGCTGGGTGCTCGGCAATGACGAGCCGCTCTACGTGACGAAGGTTCGACAGACCAACGAAGGCGGCTGGCACCACTCGAACTGGTTCTTCGTGCCAGAGGCAGCCTACGCGCCGAACTACGATGTCGAGGGGCCCGACGCCAAGCTCGAAGGAACCTGGAAGTGCAGCGACCGACTGTTCCGCGAGTACCTGGCGGCAGCGGCCGGCGGCGTCTTCTTCGCTCAGTCGACCCAGACTTTGGAGGAGCTGCAGGCTTTCCCCGATGGCGCAGCGCTCGAGATTCCTGCGCGCAGCGTGATTGTGGGCAGCACCCATTTGTTGAACATTACCGCCGGACCCTTAGAGACCGCGATGACGATGGACGTTGAGACCGTGCCGGCCGAGGAGGTCGAGATTCGCCTCACGCCGTTCAGCTTCGCCATTGGGGACCTTGCGATTCCGCCGGCCGTCGATGGTGTGGCGACCAAGTCCAGGACTTCGATGATGTGCGACCTGAGAGAGCCGTTTCAGGAGTACCTCGGCAAGGACACCGTCGACTACAACATCTATTACGTGCTCGGCCACTATCACCAGTGGGGCAACGCTTTCAACTTGAGCTTCGTTCACGACGATGGGCGCACCGAGACGATTTTCGACATCAAGAACAAGATCGGTGAGCCGATCGGTTCGATCATCGACCCGCCGATGAACAACGATGGCGCGTCGAGGCTGCGTTCGGAGTGCGGCTTCATCAACAACACCGATGAAACGCTTCGACGCGGCCTTCAGTACGGCGAGATGTGCGACTTTCTCGCCTATACCGATTCGAACCTGAAGATCGGCGCAAGCGGCATCGACAACCGCGACATGGGCGTCGACGAGGACGGTATGGCCGTATTCGAGACCGACTGCGGTCCGATCACCGGCTTCAAGGCCTACAGCGACGGGCCCTGATTTCTGAACTAGACGTTGAACCGGAAGTGCATGATGTCGCCATCGTGCACGACGTACTCTTTGCCTTCGATCGAGAGCTTGCCGGCGGCCTTCACGGCCTGCTCGGAGCCGAGCTCGAACAGGTCTTCGCACTTCATGACCTCGGCGCGAATGAAGCCGCGCTCGAAGTCGGTGTGGATCTTGCCGGCGGCCTGTGGGGCCTTGATGCCCCGGTCGATCGTCCAGGCGTGAACCTCGGGCTCGCCCGCGGTAAAATAAGTGATCAGGTCTAGGGTGGCGTAGCCGGTGCGAATCACCTTGTGGAGGCCGGGCTCATCGAGGCCGAGCGACTCGATGAACTCGGCGCGCTCCTCTTCGGCAAGCTGCATGATCTCGGATTCGATCTCGGCGCTGATCACGACAACTGGGACGCCTCGCTCGGCGCCGAGCTTGTGGACCTGGGCTACCAGGGGGTCGTTGTCGAGGTCGGCGAGCTGATCATCTTTGACGTTGACCACGAAGAACGAGGGCTTGTTGGTGAGCAGGAACATGTCGCGGATCACCAGGGCTTCGTCCTCGTCGTTCGGCTCGATCGCGGTCGCAGGCTTGCCTTCGTCGAGGGATGCCGCGAGGCGCTGGCAGAGCGCGAGCGCCTTCTTCTCGAACGCGTCCTGTCCTTTGGCGGCGCGCTCGGCCTTGTCGAGACGCTTCTGAACCGTCTCCAAGTCCTTGAGGATGAGCTCGGTTTCGATCGTCTCGATGTCGGCCAAGGGGTCCACCCGATTGTCGACGTGCAGGATGTTCTCGTCTTCGAAGCAGCGAACCACGTGGGCCACGGCGTCGGCGTCCCGGATGTTGCTCAAGAAGGCATTGCCCTTGCCCTCGCCCTTGGAGGCGCCCTTGACCAGTCCGGCGATGTCGACGAACTCTACGCTCGCCGGCACGACTTTCTTCGGGCCGTAGAGCGCGACTAGCTTGTCGAAGCGCGGGTCGGGCACAGGGACGATCCCGACGTTCGGGTCGATGGTGCAAAACGCGTAGTTCGCCGCTTCCGCTTCCTTCTCGGAGAGCGCGTTGAAGAGGGTGGATTTCCCGACGTTGGGCAGGCCGACGATGCCGACTGACAGAGCCATGGGCCGTGCTTAGCGCGTGCGCGCGGGGGCGGCCACTAGGGCAGCCAGAGCCGCCCGTTGACGAAAAGCAAAGCGGCCAGGATGGCGGTGAAGGGCACGGTAATGAACCA
>Ga0316189_10002377_pt1 | contig 18570 bp, 18 predicted proteins | sample LowCovwburrow_MG_FD_204930 | JGI IMG/M metagenome (GOLD analysis project Ga0316189, IMG submission 204930) | Coastal sediment microbial communities from Maine, United States - Lowes Cove worm burrow | ecosystem: Environmental > Aquatic > Marine > Coastal > Sediment | place: USA: Maine...
CTCAGCTTCGCATTGCTGAAGTGGTTGCCGTGGGTGTGGGAGAGCTTCAGCAAGCGGGGCTTCTGGCGCTCGAGGAACAGCGATGCGCTGCAGTCGTCGGGAGACGCCAAATGAACTTGTCGAAAGGGGCCTGGCTGTGGGTCGCGATTTTCCTTGGCGTTCTTGTCTGGTCGGGAATCAACCCGAAAGACACCACAACCTGGCTGCTCGAGGTGACGCCGGCGCTCATCGGTGGTGTCGTCCTGTGGTTTACGCGTGAGCGCTTTCCACTGACCACGCTGGTGTACGTGCTGATTCTCGTGCACTGTCTGGTCCTGATGCTGGGCGGACACTACACCTATGCGGAGGTGCCGCTCGGCGAGTGGATGCGCGACACGTTTGACCAGTCGCGTAACAACTACGACAAGATCGGTCACTTTGTACAGGGCTTCATTCCCGCAGTGATTGCACGCGAGTTGATGATACGGCTCGACGTATTCAACTCGGCGGCTTGGCGCAACTTTTTCATCGTTTGCTTTTGCCTCGCGTTCAGCGCTTTCTACGAGTTGATCGAGTGGTGGGTGGCGTTATTGTCGGAGGAGGCCGCGGACGCATTCCTCGGCACACAGGGTTATGTCTGGGATACGCAATCGGATATGGGCTGGGCCCTGTTCGGCGCCGTGCTTGGGCTGTTGTTACTGGGTCGCTGGCATGACAAGCAGATGGCCGATAAGGGAATGTCAGGAAAAGCATGATCAAGAACTGTTTCTATTTGCTGATACTGCTGACAGCGAGCGCAACTGCGCAGGCGTCTGAATGTGTGGTGTTGTTGCACGGTCTTATTCGCAGCGCGTCATCCATGGAAGCGATGCAGGAAGCGCTCGAGGAAGAGGGCTTCGAGGTGGTTAACATCGACTATCCCTCGACCGAAATGACGATCGAGGAGCTCGCACCACTGGCCGTCGGTGAGGGCGTGCAGTCGTGTCAGAATATCGAAGGCGTGACCACGATTCACTTCGTCACCCATTCGCTCGGCGGCATCCTCGTACGGCAATACCTCTCTGAAAACGAGCTGCCGATGCTGGGCCGTACGGTCATGCTTGGGCCACCCAACCAGGGCAGTGATGCCGTAGAGGCGATGGGCGGTGTACCCGGTTTCGATTTGTTGAACGGGCCCGCAGGTCAGCAGTTGGGCAAGGACGACAACAGCGTGCCGCTGAGACTGGGCCCGGCCGATTTTGAGGTTGGCATTATTGCCGGCAATCGCACGATCGATCCGATTACCTCGTCGATGCTACCCAACCCGGACGACGGCCGTGTATCGGTTGAAGATACCAAGCTTGAAGGAATGACCGACTTCGTTATCGTGGATCACTCACATGCGTTCATGATGAGTCGCAAGCGCGTTATAGCACTAAGCGTTCGCTTTCTTAGAAACGGCAGTTTCGCCGAGTAGCGGTTTCAGGTAGGCGCCGGTGAACGAGGCCTTGTTCGCGGCAACATCTTCGGGCGTGCCAATGGCAATAATCTGGCCGCCGCCGTCGCCACCTTCGGGACCCAGGTCAATCACCCAGTCAGCCGTTTTCACGACGTCCAGATTGTGTTCGATGACCACGACGGTATTGCCACGGTCGCGCAGTCGATGCAGCACACCAAGCAACTGTTCGATGTCATGGAAATGCAGGCCTGTCGTCGGTTCATCGAGGATATAGATGGTGCGTCCGGTGTCGCGTTTTGACAGTTCCTTGGCGAGCTTCACGCGCTGCGCCTCACCGCCCGACAGCGTGGTCGCGTTCTGTCCCAGCCGGATATAGGTGAGCCCTACGTCCATTAGCGTTTGCAGTTTTTTGAACACCACCGGAACGTTCTGGAAAAAATCCGCCGCATCCTCAACAGTCATCTCGAGGACCTCGTGGATGTTTTTACCCTTGTAACGAATCTCGAGTGTCTCGCGGTTGTAGCGCATGCCGCGGCATACGTCGCAGGGTACATACACGTCCGGCAGGAAGTGCATCTCGACCTTGATGACGCCGTCACCCTGGCAGGCCTCACAGCGACCGCCCTTGACGTTAAAGCTGAATCGTCCTGGCATGTAGCCGCGCGAACGCGCTTCCTGGGTACCCGCGAACAACTCGCGAATCGGTGTGAACAGGCCGCTGTAGGTTGCCGGGTTGGAGCGCGGAGTGCGACCGATCGGGCTCTGGCTGATGTCGATGACTCGATCGACCTGATCGAGCCCCTTGATCTCGTCGTGCGGGGCCGGGTTGCGGTTGCTGCGGTTCAGTTCGTCGGCGACCGCCTTGTAAAGCGTGTCGTTGACGAGCGTTGACTTGCCGGAACCGGAAACGCCGGTGACGCAGGTCATCAGGCCCAACGGGATTTCTGCATGCACGGACTGCAGGTTGTTGCCCCTGGCACCGACAATCTCAATCAGGCGCTCCGGGTCGAAAGGTGTGCGCTCGTCAGGTACGGCAATCTTGCGTTTGCCTGACAGGTATTGCCCGGTCAGCGACTGCGGATTGTTCTTCACCTCTTCAGGCGTTCCAGCGGCAACGACTTTGCCGCCGTGTACGCCGGCACCAGGGCCAAGATCGATGACGTGGTCAGCGGCGAGGATGGCCTCTTCGTCATGCTCGACGACGATGACGGTATTGCCGATGTCTCTGAGGTGTACAAGCGTGCTGAGGAGTCGCTTGTTATCTCTCTGGTGCAGGCCAATAGATGGCTCGTCCAGAATGTACATCACGCCGACCAGGCCCGAACCGATCTGGCTGGCCAACCGAATGCGTTGCGCTTCACCACCCGACAGCGTGTCGGCGCTGCGGCTCAGCGACAGGTAGTCGAGGCCGACGTCAGACAGGAAGCTCAGGCGATCGCCAATTTCCTTAACGATCTTGTCGGCGATAGTCGCGCGCCAACCCTCCAGCTTAAGATTCTCGAAGAACTCACGCGCGTGTCCCACGGACATTGCGGAGATCTCTGGCAGTGGCCTGCCGCTGACAAACACATGCCGCGCCGCCGTGTTGAGTCGCGTGCCGTCGCAGTCAGGGCAGGCCTGGCTATTCAGAAAGCGTGTCAGCTCTTCGCGCACGGCACCGGAATCGGTTTCCCGGTAGCGGCGATCGAGGTTGGGGATGACACCCTCAAAGCGATGCACTTTCTTGATCTGCATGCCGCGCGAGTTGGCGTAATGGAATTCGATTTTCTCTTTGCCGCTGCCGTACAGCACGATGTCCTGCAATTTCTTGCCGAGCTTGTCGAACGGCTGCTCGATATCAAACTTAAAGTGATCCGCCAGGCTCTGGATCATCTGGTAATAGTAGGTTGTCTTTCTGTCCCAGCCGCGGATCGCGCCGCCGGCGAGCGACAGGCTGCTGTTGACCACGACACGTTCCGGATCGAAAAACTGCTTCACACCCAGGCCGTCACAGGTGGGGCAGGCGCCGGATGGGTTGTTAAAGGAAAACAGCCGCGGTTCGAGTTCGGTCAGGCTGTAGCCACAGATGTTGCAGGCGAAGCGGTCGGAGAACAGCAGCTCTTCGTGCTTGCTGTCGTCCATCCAGGCCACGCGAGCGACGCCGTCAGCGAGTCGCAGCGCTGTTTCGAAGGACTCCGCCAGTCGCAAGCGCAGGTCGTCTTTGACCTTGAAGCGATCAATGATGGCCTCGATGGTGTGTTTCTTGCGCAGATCGAGCGCTGGCGGCTGGTCGAGCTCATAGATTTCGCCGTTGATGCGCGCGCGAATAAAACCCTGCGCCTGCAGGTCCGCCATGAGCTGCACGTGCTCGCCCTTGCGCTTGTCGACAACGGGCGCGAGCAGCATGAGCTTGCTGCCTTCGGGCAGTGCCAGCACCTGGTCGACCATCTGGCTTACGGTCTGCGCCTCGAGGGTAATGTCGTGGTCCGGACACCGCGGAATGCCGGCACGGGCATAGAGAAGACGCAGGTAGTCATAGATCTCGGTGACGGTACCCACCGTCGAACGAGGAGTGTGCGAGGTGGATTTCTGCTCAATCGAAATGGCGGGCGACAGGCCGTCAATATGATCGACGTCTGGCTTCTCCATTATTGACAGGAATTGACGTGCGTAGGCCGACAGCGATTCGACGTAGCGGCGCTGGCCTTCGGCGTAAATGGTGTCAAACGCGAGCGAGGATTTGCCCGAGCCCGACAGGCCCGTGAACACGATCAATTTGTCGCGTGGCAACTTGAGGTCGAGATTGCAGAGGTTATGCGTTCTCGCGCCGCGAATATCTATGTACTTCAGCATCAAAAAATTCTGGGAGTAGCGACCAACCTGCTAATATACGCCGCCCTTGGACTGTGGCGCAAAGCGGCATGACTTCAGATACTGACAAGCAGAACGCCGGAATGTTGCCGGCAGAGCGCCGCACGGTCGGTGTCGTTGCCGCGCTGGCCATGTTGCGCATGTTCGGATTGTTCGCACTATTGCCGGTCCTGTCTCTGTATGCCGCAGAACTGGAGCACTCCACGCCGATGCTGATCGGTCTTGCAGTCGGCGCCTACGGCCTGACTCAGGCCGGTTTGCAGGTACCTTTCGGCGCCTTGTCGGATCGCATCGGGCGCCTGCCGGTGATTGTCACAGGCCTCGGTATCTTTGCAGCAGGCAGCATAGTCGCCGCGATGAGCGATACCATCTATGGCGTTATCGCGGGCAGATTACTGCAAGGTGCAGGCGCAATTTCTGCGACCCTTGCCGCGCTGATTGCGGATGCAACGCGCGAGAAAGTGCGCACCACGTCGATGGCTATCTTTGGTGTTGGCATCGGCCTCGCGTTCATGCTGGCATTTATCGCGGGCCCCATCATTGCCGCACAATGGGGCGTCAAGTCGCTGTTCTGGCTGGCGGCGGCGCTGGCCGTGGTTGGCGCAATGCTGCTGAAAGCTCTGCCCGACGGGATAGAGCGGCAGAAGAAGCCTGAACAATGGGACCTGAGGCCGGCGTTTCGCAGTGACCTGCTGCGCCTGGATTTCTTCGTATTCCTGTTGCACGCGATCATGACGGCGACCTTCGTGGCATTGCCGTTCGTGCTTATCCAGCGTCTGCAGCTTCCGTTGAGTCAGCACTGGATGATGTATGTCGGGGCGCTGCTGTTGTCGCTGGCAATTGCGATCCCGATGATCGTCAAGGATGAGCACAAGGGTCGCAAGCGATTCATCAGCCTGGCGGTCACCCTGATGCTTGTATCCCAGGTCGTGCTCGCGTTTGGCGGTTTCGCCAAGGCCACCGTGTTTGCAGGGCTGGTGCTGTTCTTCGCTGGCTTCAATTTCCTCGAGGCCGGTCTGCCGGCGCGGCTGTCTGTGCTGGCCAACGAAGATGTGCGTGGCGCCTCTCTGGGCGTGTTTTCCAGCTCACAGTTCCTTGGGGCCTTCGCTGGTGGCCTGCTGGGCGGGCGCTTTCTTGGCTCAGGCCGCCCGGCCGACGTCTTTATTGTGTGTGCACTGCTGGCCGCCATCTGGCTCGCGCAAATAGGCCTTGCCCGCAAATAATCTCCGAGAATTTGCGCTTCAAAGGGATAATTGAGGCTGGCATTTGCGAGGGCAGGCTCTACAATAGTGCCCCCTCAGAACAATCAGAATAGGAAGCCTCAATGGCCCGCGGAATCAATAAAGTCATCGTTGTTGGCAATCTCGGAAACGATCCGGATACGCGTTACATGCCCAGCGGCGGTGCGGTAACCAACATTTCCATTGCAACCAGCGAATCCTGGAAAGACAAGCAGAGCGGCGAACAGAAAGAGCGTACCGAGTGGCACAAGGTCGCCATGTTCGGTCGTCTCGCCGAAATCGCTGCCGAGTACTTGCGTAAAGGTTCGCAGGTATACATCGAGGGCAAGCTGCGCACTCGCAAATGGCAGGATCGTGACGGTAACGACCGTTACACAACCGAGATTATTGCCGACGAGATGCAGATGCTCGGTGGACGCGGCGGTGCCGGCGGTGGTGCCGGTTCTGGCGGCGGCAACTTCGGTGGCGGTGGCGGCCAGCAGTCGTCGGGCGGCGGCCAGCAGGGTGGCAATAATCCACCACCGCAGTCATCTCCGGATGACTTCGACGACGACATTCCGTTCTAGCGACGGGCGCCGTCGAGGCGCGTCAGCGATATGACCAACAAGCTCTACATTAAAACCATGGGCTGCCAGATGAACGAGTATGACTCGGAGAAGATGGCGGACGTATTGCGCGATTCCCATGGTTACGAACTGACCGACAAGCTCGAAGATGCCAACCTGTTGCTCGTCAACACCTGCTCCATACGTGAGAAGGCGCAGGAAAAGGTGTTCTCCGAGCTGGGTCGCTGGCGTGCGCTGAAAGAAAAGAACCCTGACATCATGATTGGTGTCGGCGGCTGTGTTGCCAGCCAGGAAGGCGACGGCATCGCGAAGCGTGCGCCATTTGTGGATGTCGTGTTCGGCCCGCAGACACTGCACCGTCTGCCGACGCTCATCGATGCGGCGAAGCAAGGCGGCGATGCAGTTGTCGATATATCGTTTCCCGAGATCGAGAAATTCGATCGTCTTCCTGAACCGCGTGCCGATGGGCCAACCGCGTTTGTCTCGGTCATGGAAGGCTGCAGCAAGTACTGCAGTTTTTGCGTCGTGCCGTATACGCGCGGCGAAGAAATCAGCCGGCCGCTTGATGACGTCGTCGCCGAAGTCGTTTCGCTGGCAGAGCAGGGCGTCCGCGAGATCAATCTGCTGGGGCAAAACGTCAATGCCTATCGCGGCCCGATGCACGATGGCCAGATTGCCGATCTCGCAACCCTTATCTACTACGTCGCCGCCATCGATGGCGTTGAGCGGATTCGTTTCACGACATCGCATCCTGTCGAGTTCACGGACAGCCTGATCCAGGCTTACGCCGAGGTGCCGCAGCTGGCCAACTATCTGCACCTGCCGGTGCAGCACGGTTCCGATCGGGTGCTGGCGCGGATGAAGCGTGGCCACACAGTGCTCGAGTACAAGCAGAAGATTCGTAAGCTGCGAGAAGTGCGCCCGGACCTGTCGCTGTCATCTGACTTCATCGTCGGCTTTCCTGGTGAGACCGACAAGGATTTCGAACAGCTGATGAACCTGATTGCGGACATTGGCTTCGACCAGTCGTTCAGTTTTGTCTACAGCCCTCGTCCCGGCACACCGGCGGCGAGCCTTGAGGACGACACGCCGCTGGAAGTTAAGAAACAGCGCCTGCAACTGTTGCAGGCACGCGTCAACCAGCAGGCGATGGAAATCAGCAGGCGCATGGTTGGTACGACCCAGCGAGTGCTGGTCGAGAAGCTGTCGAAGAAAAGCGACCAGCAGGTCTCCGGACGCACCGAGAACATGCGCTGGGTCAATTTTGACGCCGATCCGTCCTGCATCGGTGAGTTTGTTGATGTCGTGATTACCGAGGCGATGCCCAACTCGCTGCGTGGCAGAATGGCCACCCTTCCAAAGGACGTCGCCACGGGGTAATCTGGTGAAAACCAACCGAGGCCTTTAGTACACCTTTTGAACGCTGTTGAGATATCTCGAGATGTCATGCTCGAGCCCGCCGATAATGACCGCCTTGCCAATCTTTGCGGTCAGTTCGATGAACATCTGCGGCAAATAGAAAAGCGCCTGGGTGTAGAGATCGCGAGTCGCGGAAATCACTTTCGAGTAACAGGCCGACCGGGCGCCGCTGAGGCGGCTGGCAACGTACTGTTGTCCCTGTTTGAACTTACAGACACTGAGCGCGTCGATCAGGAACGCGTACATATTCTGCTGCAGGAGTCAGCAATGACCGAGACACAGCCGAGCGTAGTGGATGAGTTGGCCGTTAACGACGAACTCGAAGATGTTGCGATCCAGACGCGGCGCAAGTTGATTCGGCCGCGCGGTGCAAATCAGCACGGTTACCTCAAGAACATTCGCGACCATGACCTTGCCTTCGGCATTGGCCCTGCCGGTACAGGCAAGACCTATCTTGCCGTGGCGACTGCGGTGGATGCGCTTGAAAACGAACACGTGCGACGCATCGTGCTGGTGCGACCGGCGGTCGAGGCTGGCGAGCGGCTGGGCTTTCTTCCCGGTGACATGTCGCAAAAGGTCGACCCGTACCTGCGCCCGATGTACGACGCGCTGTACGACATGATCGGCGCCGAGCGGGTTACCCGACTGATTGAGCGCAACGTGATTGAAGTTGCGCCGCTTGCATTCATGCGCGGTCGTTCGCTGAACGAGTCGTTTGTCATTCTCGATGAGGCGCAGAACACCAGCATCGAACAGATGAAGATGTTCCTGACGCGCATCGGCTTTGGCTCTCGCGCCGTGGTCACCGGAGACATCACACAAATCGACCTGCCGTCGGGACAAAAGTCCGGCTTGCGCAACGCCATGCAGATTCTGGAAGGGGTCACAGGTATTGCATTTACCCTGTTCGAGAAGAAGGACGTGGTTCGGCACCCGCTCGTGCAGCGGATCGTCGCAGCCTACGAAGCCGCGGATGGTGACGGCCGCTAGCGGCGCCGTCGTCGTTGAAGTTGACGACGTATCTGGCGCCGATAATGTCCCAGGCGATGAGCGCATAGCCGACTGGGTAAACCAGGCTGTTGTCGCGGCCTCTGGCGACAGTCAGCGTCCCCGCGAGGTGTCGATCCGGATCGTCAGCGCCGATGAAATTCACACACTCAACCGTGACTATCGTCAACGCGACACGCCCACCAACGTGTTGTCATTTCCCGCAGGCGAGATCAGCGGGCTGCCAGACGATGAGTCACTGATGCTGGGCGACATCGTCGTCTGCGCCGAGGTGGTGGCCGCAGAGGCCAAAGAGCAGGGCAAGGACATTGACGACCACTGGGCGCATATGCTGGTGCACGGCACGCTGCACTTGCTTGGCCACGACCATATGAATGACGAAGAGGCCGAACACATGGAATCGCTGGAGATTCACGTACTTTCGGGTTTCGGCGTCAGCAACCCGTATTTATCCACTAACTGATACAATTCGAACATGAACGACAAACCGCCAAGTACCAGCGGCTCCGGGCAGGCCGGCTTGCTGGCGCGCATCAAGCGCGCCGTGACCGGTGAGCCCTGGAGCCGTGAAGAAATCCAGGAACTCATCCAACAACCCGAGATTGACCTCGACGCTGACGAGATCAGCATGCTCTCGGGCGTGCTCGAAGTGTCCGAGACGCAAGTTCGTGACGTCATGATTCCCAGGTCGCAGATGGTCTGCATCGATATCGAACAGGATTTCGACGACACCCTGGCGCTCATTGTTGAGTCGGGCCATTCACGCTTCCCCGTTATCGGTGAAGATCGCGATGAAGTGCTGGGCATCCTGTTGGCAAAAGACCTGCTGCGATTTTTTGGCAGCGACGACGCCAAGGACCTGCAGGTCAGGAAGCTGCTCCGACCGCATGCGGTGATTCCGGAGTCCAAACGACTCAATGCGCTCCTCGGGGAGTTTCGGGCGAGTCACAATCACATGGCTATCGTCGTTGATGAGTACGGCGGCATAGCCGGGCTGGCGACCATAGAAGACGTGCTCGAGGAAATCGTCGGCGAGATTGACGATGAGCACGACCATGAGGAAGAGGAAGACATTCGACCGGACGGTGATCGTAACGGCCGCCCGAGTTTTGCAGTGCGCGCGCTGACCCGGGTCGAGGACTTTAATGAGTACTTCGAGTGTGAACTGGATGACGAGGAGTACGACACCATCGGCGGCCTCGTGATGCACGCGCTTGGACGACTGCCGCGTCGCGGCGAGTCCGTGCAGTTTGGTGGTTTTGATTTCTCGGTTGTTCGCGCTGACAAACGGCGCATCGATGCGCTGCAGGTCCAGCGCGAGAATATCTAGGCAGTCATGGCATACGACAGGGGCATACTGCATCTCGCAGCTGATCGACCGCGCACAAGCCGCGCGTTTGCGGCGTTGCTTGGTGTACTGACTACGTTCACGTTTGAGCCGGTCGGCTGGGGGCTTATCGCGCCGCTGCTGATCACGCCGCTGCTGTTCATCGCGCTTACGGTCTCGCCGCGAGACGCAGGCGGACATTTCTTCTGGTATGGCCTTGGTTTGTTCATCAGCGGCACTTACTGGATACAGATATCTGTCGCCGGTTTTGGCGGTGCCCCATGGTGGGTCGCAATCGTATTGATGCTCGGTCTCGCGCTGCTGATGTCGACGTGGTTATGGATCGGCGGCTGGGCCATCAGCCGCTTTTCGCACGGCGAGCCCTGGGTGTTATTGCTCGTGGGCCCGGCTGCCTGGGTCCTCATTGAATGGCTCAGAGGCTGGGTATTCACAGGCTTTCCATGGCTTGCGCTGGGCTACAGTCAGGTCGACACCTGGCTTGCTGGCTGGGCACCCGTGCTCGGCGTTTACGGCGCGTCATTTGCGGTTGCGATGAGTGCGGCGGCCCTCGTCATCGTGATCATGTCCCGTGCGCCACAGCGCTGGTTCGGGCTTGGACTCGTCGTCGCGCCGTGGATACTCGGCTTGATGCTGGGCGCAATCGACTGGACCGAGCCGTCAGGTAAGCCGCTACGCACGACGATAATCCAGGGTGGTGTCGCACAGGACCTCAAGTGGTTGCCACAGCAGCGACTACCCACGCTCAATTTTTATAGAAGAGCGACTCGCGACGTGCCCGACAGCGCGCTCGTTGTATGGCCGGAAGTTGCTGTGCCTGCTGTTCTCGACCAGGTGGAAGACTATGTGACCATGTTGCAGTCCGACATCGCTGCAAACGATCAAACGGTGTTCTTCGGGGTCCTCGAACGGATAGAGGGCGATGACAAGCCACTGGTCTACAACAGTGTCGTCGCAATCGACGAATCCAATCGGCAGATTTACCGCAAGCGGCACCTCGTGCCCTACGGAGAGTACTTCCCGGTGCCGCAGTTTGTGCGTGACTGGATGAAGTCGATGAACCTGCCCTATAACGACCTGAGCAAGGGCGATCCGGTACAGCCGCTGCTGGCGACCGCGAGCGGTCTGCAGGTGGCCACGGCAATCTGCTACGAAGACGCCTATGCCTCTGAAATGCTGTACGCCTTTCCGGATGCCGGGCTCATCATCAATGTCAGCAACGACGCATGGTTCGGCGACTCGATTGCCGCACACCAGCACCTCGAAATCGCACGCATGCGCTCACTTGAGACTGGCAGGCCTTCGATACGCGCGACCAATACCGGTATCAGCGCCTTCATTGACCATGAAGGCGAGATCGTCAAGCAGGGGCCGCAGCACCTGCCGGTGTCGCTGAGCAGCCAGGTTCAGCCGCAGAGCGGTGCAACACCGTTTGTACGCGGTGGTAATACGCCAATCGTTGTCCTGTGCCTTCTGATTCTCGGAGCCAGCTGGATGCGCAGCAGGGCCTAAGGAAAGCTGCGAATCGCCGGAGACTCATGTACGCTTGCGGGCTTCCCGGAAACACTGTCAGAAGCGCCTGAAATGAGTACCGAATACAATCCCGACGCCGTCGAAAGCAACGCCCAGCAACACTGGGACGAGTCTCGTTGTTTCGAAGTCTCCGAAGACGAGTCGAGGGAGAAATTTTACTGCCTTACCATGTTCCCGTACCCCAGCGGCAAGCTGCACATGGGGCACGTGCGCGTCTTTACCATTTCCGATGTGATTGCCCGATACCAGCGCATGCAGGGCAAGCACGTGCTGCAACCGATGGGATGGGATGCGTTTGGCATGCCGGCGGAGAACGCGGCTATTCAGCGTGGCATCCCGCCCGCCAAATGGACCTACGACAATATCGATGACATGCGCGGTCAGCTGAAGCGTCTGGGCTACGCTTACGACTGGACCCGCGAGGTCACGACCTGTCGCCCCGAATATTATCGCTGGGAGCAATGGCTGTTCACCAAGCTGTTCGACAAGGGCCTCGTGTATCGCAAGAACTCTGTTGTGAACTGGGACCCGGTAGACCAGACAGTGCTCGCCAATGAGCAGGTCATCGATGGTCGCGGCTGGCGCTCCGACGCGATCGTTGAACGTCGCGAAATCCCACAGTGGTTCATGAAGATCACCGCCTACGCAGACGAGTTGCTGACGCAGCTCGATGACATGCCGGGCTGGCCGGACTCTGTGAAGACGATGCAGCGCAACTGGATCGGCCGCTCCGAGGGCGTGGAGCTCAGCTTTGAGGTCGAGGATGAAGATGAACCGCTGACCGTGTTCACCACCCGACCCGACACCCTGATGGGCGTCACGTACATGGCCGTTGCCGCCGAGCACCCGCTGGCTGAGAAGGCAGCAGCGAACAATGCAGGCGTTGCCGCGTTTATCGAAGAGTGCAAGCAGACGGATGCGGCAGAAGCAACGCTGGAGACGATGGAGAAGAAGGGCATGCCGTTGGGCATCTCCGCAATCCATCCGATGACCGGTGAGGAAGTGCCGCTGTGGGTCGCGAACTTCGTGCTGATGAGCTACGGCACAGGTGCGGTCATGGCTGTGCCTGGCCACGACGAACGCGATTGGGAGTTTGCCAAGAAGCACGACCTGCCAATCAAACAGGTCATCGCGCCGTCGGATGGTTCCGAGATTGATATCGACGAGGCTGTCTTCATAGAGAAGGGCGTGCTGGTCAACTCGAATGAGTATGACGGCATGGACTTCGAGACTGCGTTCAATGCGATTGCCGACTGGTTTGACGAGTCGGGTCGTGGCCGACGTACGGTCAACTATCGCCTCAGGGACTGGGGCGTATCCCGGCAGCGTTACTGGGGCGCGCCGATCCCGATCATCTACTGTGATGACTGCGATGCGGTTCCCGTACCGGAAGACCAGTTGCCGGTCGTATTGCCGGAAGATGTCGAGTTCACAGGCGTTGGCTCGCCGTTGCGAGACATGCCGGAGTTCTACGAGACGACGTGTCCGAAGTGTGGCAAGGCAGCACGCCGCGAGACCGACACCTTCGATACCTTTTTTGAATCATCATGGTACTTCGCGCGCTATGCCTGCCCGGACGCTGATGACCGCATGCTGGATGATCGGGCGCGTTACTGGGTGCCAGTCGACCAGTACACGGGTGGCATCGAGCACGCGATCCTGCACCTCCTGTACGCACGCTTTTTTCACAAGCTGATGCGCGACGAGGGCTTGCTTGATTCCGACGAGCCGTTCACCAACCTGCTGACGCAGGGCATGGTGCTCAAAGACGGCGCCAAGATGTCGAAGGCGAAGGGCAATACCGTTGACCCGCAGGCTCTTATCGAGAAGTACGGCGCCGACACCGTGCGCCTGTTCATGATGTTTGCCGCGCCGCCGGAGCAGGCCCTGGAATGGTCTGATGACGGCGTCCAGGGCAGCTTCCGCTTCCTGAAGCGTTTCTGGACAGCCGTTCACGAACACGCCCAGGCTGGGCCCGGCGAGCCGCTTGATGCGACGTCGCTGAGCAATAGCCAGAAGGAGCTGCGCCGTAAGACCCATCAGACGATCCAGAAGATCTCGGATGACCTGGGTCGCCGGCATTCGTTTAACACGGCCGTGGCGGCTTCAATGGAGTTGCTGAATGCGGTCAATCGTCTCGATGACGACAGTGCCAGTGGTCGTGCTGTTGCGCGTGAAGCGCTGCAGGCCGTGGTATTGATGTTGTCGCCGATGGTGCCGCATATCTGTCATGAGTTATGGCAGGTGCTGGGCAACAAGACGCCACTGATCAATGAGCAATGGCCGGAGTTTGACGAGTCGGCCCTGGAGCTCGATCTGATAGAGATCGTGGTGCAGGTTAATGGCAAACTTCGCGGCAAAATCTCGGTTGCTGCGGACGCCGATCGCGATACGGTCGGCGAATTGGCGCAGGCCGATGAGAATGTCCGGCGCCACATCGAGGGCAAGGATATCCGCAAGGTCATCGTTGTACCCGGCAGGCTGGTGAATATTGTTGTCTAGAGTCGCGATACTGCTGTTGCTGACGTCACTTGCAGGCTGTGGCTTTCAGCTGCAGGGCGCCTACCAGACACCGGAGGCGATGCAGCGAACGTATATTGCAACGGCCGATCAGCACAGTCTTTTCTATCGTGAGCTAAGGCTGCAACTGCAGGCCGCAGGCGTCGAGCTCGTCGAAACACCGGATGCCGCAACGGCGACGTTTTCGATCATGCTCGACAACACCGATCAGCGCGTGTTGTCGGTCTCGGCGCGTAACGTGCCGACTGAGTACGAGGTGTTCTATACGATTCAGTATTCGCTGTCGAACGCGCAGGAATCGTTGATGTCCCCGACCGTGCTGACGCTGACTCGCGATTACACCTACGATTCGACGCTGGTGCTTGGCAAGGCGCGAGAAGAGCAGATGCTGCGCGAAGCAATCGTCGATGACCTGGTTCGAATTGTGATGAAGCAGATCGCCACGTTGTGAGCACGCATCACGGCGACGTCATGCGCGTCGCGGACCTGCCCAGTTCCTCCCTGCAACAGCTGTTTGGTCGTTACGGTCTGCAACTCGTCGAGCAAACCACGAATTCCGCTATAGAAGGCAGCTACTGGGGCGACTCCGAGGCCGGCGTTGTCGGTGTGTCGGTCTATGTACGGCCTGATACACCGGTGCACTCGGTGCTTCACGAAGCCTGCCACGTCATCTGTATGGATGAGCAGCGGCGTACGGAACTGCAAACGGATGCCGGCGGCGACGATCTTGAGGAGGCGGCCGTGTGTTACCTGCAGGTCGTGCTAGCGGATCATCTAGCAGGCGTCGGCCGCCCGCGCCTGATGCGCGACATGGATGCCTGGGGCTACAGTTTTCGCCTGGGCAGCACGCATCGCTGGTGGCATGACGATGCTGAAGATGCGCGTACCTGGCTGATATCAAAGGGCTTGCTGAGCGAGTCAGGTGAGCCGTTATTTGTCCTGCGGGGCGGTGTATAGTCCGGTATGGCCTGGTTCCGCTACCTCATTTATTTTGTCGCTGTCGCGTTCGTCACGTGGTTGCTGACCAGTATGGAAATCTGGTCGCCGGGAAGCCTGCAGCTGCATGTGGTCCGTGAGGGTGACGTGCTCGGCACCAGCGAATTTTCTCCGATCGAAATTATCCAGCCACTGATTCTCGCCATCTGCGCTTTGCTGATGCTCTGGGTGACGCGGAGCTACCCGCCGCAGCGTCCGCTTGCGGCGGTGTTCGGCGGCCTGGCAGTGGTCTTCGCTATTCGCGAATGCGACTATTTTCTTGATCGTTATTTCGTCGACAATCTCTGGCAGGTGCTGGTCGCGATCAGCGGAGCGTTCATCATTGCTTTCGGTTACCGGAATCGTCGTCGCCTGCGCATTGCACTGGTTCGCATCTGGCCATCGCCGGGACTTACGCTGCTATTTGCAGGCGCGCTCGTCCTGTTCGTGTTCTCGCTGCTGATCGGGCATGAACCGCTATGGATGTCGATTCTCGGCGACGACTACCAGCGCGTATTCAAGCTGGCTCTCGAAGAGTTCATCGAGCTGATTGGCTACTTCCTGTGGCTGATCGGCGCATTCGAGTACGCCTGGCAGGCGCGCAGCATGGCCAGCGTCGAACCGCAGCACGTTGCGCAGCGACGCCGCGAGAAGCGCCGTAGCGGATCGGGATATAGCTAGAGAATCGTCGGGTTTGGCGCGTCGCCGTAAACGTCGAGCGGGTCAAAGACCTTTTCTGTCTCGGTCCAGCTGAGTTCTACGTGGCCCTGTTGCTGGCCCTTTTTGAAATCCGCACCAACCGGCACGCTGCGGTAAAAGCAGCTGCGGTAGCCGACGTGACAGCTCGCCCCACCGGCAACATCGACGCGCAACCAGACGCAATCCTGATCGTCATCGATCAGCAATTCCTTCACTGTCTGTTTCAGGCCGCTGGTCGCGCCCTTGTGCCACAGCACCTGGCGACTGCGGCTGTAGTAGTGCGCTTCACCTGTTTCGATTGTCAGGCTCAGAGCTTCTGCGTTCATGTAGCCCTGCATCAGCAATTCGCCCGAAGTGGCGTCCGTGGTGACGACTGTGATCAGGCCTCGATCGTCGAACTTCGGCGCAAGGTCATTGCCTTCCTCGACCTGCTCGATGGACTGGCGGTCCTTGAATCTGACAGCGGACATGCTGTTTCCTCGAAAAAGATTTTGCGGGTCGGGGAGAATACCGGGGTCTAAAGCTTGCGGCAATATTGCTATCATTGCGGCCTTTCGCCAGTCGGACCCCGCAACAATGACGATCAAGCTGCACGATACCCTGCAAGGCAGGAAAGTCCCCTTCGAGCCCATCAATGAAGGTGAGGTGACGATGTACCTGTGCGGGCCGACCGTCTACAACTATGCGCACATTGGTAATGCGCGTCCGGCCGTCGTCTTCGATCTGCTGGCGCGCCTGCTGCGAACTCGTTACAAGCTGACATTTGCACGCAATTTCACCGACGTTGACGACAAGATCAATGCCGCATCGATTGAGAGCGGCAAGCCCATCAGCGAGATTACTGACCGCTTCAAGAAGATTTACAAAGACGATATGGCGGCTCTCGGCGTCCAGGACCCCGATATCGAGCCGTGCGCAACCGACCACATCGCCGAAATGATCAGCATGATCGAGAAGCTTATTGCCAAGGGGCATGCCTATGAGGCTGACGGGCACGTGCTGTTTGACGTCGATTCCAACCCGGACTATGGCGCTCTGTCGAAGCGCAATCTGCGCGAAATGATCGCGGGATCCAGGGTCGAGGTAGCCCCTTATAAGAAAGCGGCGCACGATTTCGTGCTGTGGAAGCCGTCAACACCGGAGTTGCCGGGGTGGGAGTCGCCATGGGGTCGCGGCCGACCGGGCTGGCATATCGAGTGCTCGGCGATGGCGGAAAAACACCTGGGCGATACGATCGATATCCACGGTGGTGGCCTGGACCTGGTGTTCCCGCATCACGAAAACGAGTTGGCCCAGTCCAGCTGCGCGCATGACGGCGCACCCTTCGCGCGTTACTGGCTGCACAACGGTTTTCTCAGCATCGATCACGAGAAGATGTCGAAGTCCATCGGCAACGTGTTGCTGGTCCACAATCTGATCAAGGAGATGCCTGGAGAGGTTATCCGACTGGCACTGCTGTCAGCGCACTACCGCCAGCCACTCGACTGGTCGGATGAGACGACCGACTCCGCCCGCAAGATGCTCGACAGGCTGTATGGGGCATTGCGCGGAATTGATGTAGCTGCGGACGTCCTCGCTGCGAGCCAGCCGCCGGCAGGCGTCATCGCCGCGCTGGAAGATGACCTGAATACGCCGAAAGCGCTGGCCGAGCTGTTTGCCGTGGCTCGAGAACTCAACAAGACAGCAGACGATGCGCAGCGGCAAGCGCTCGCTGCCACCCTGCTTGCTGCGGGAGAATTGTTGGGTCTGCTGCAGGAAAATCCGGAGGAATGGTTCGCCGGTCATGCCGAGGGCGAACTCGAAGCATCGGAAATCGAGGCCTTGATTGAGAAACGTGCCGCGGCAAAAGCCAACAAGGACTTCGCGACCGCCGATGCGATTCGCAACCAGCTCGCGGAGGCTGGCGTCACCATCCAGGATGGTCCGGATGGCACCAGCTGGCGCAGGGGATAGTTTGTGAGCAACGAAGTTCAGGCCGCCCAGCAGGAAGTGATTGAAGAGTTCGCGTTCTTTGATGACTGGATGGACCGCTACCAGTACCTGATTGATCTTGGGCGACGACTGCCGGAGATGCCGGACAGCGAGAAGGTGGATGCAAACAAGATCCGTGGTTGCCAGTCACAGGTGTGGCTGGTCGCCGAACAGGAAGACGGTCGACTGCAATTCAGGGCGACCAGCGATGCCGCTATCGTGTCCGGGCTGATCGCCTTGTTGCTGCGCATATACAGTGATCGAAAACCGCAGGACATTGTCGACACTCAACCCGAGTTCGTTAAGGCACTGGGCCTCGAGAGTCACCTTAGTCCGACCCGCAGCAACGGCCTCGCGTCGATGCTGAAAGTCATACACAACATGGCGACCGAGGCGCTACAGGCGGACGGATGAGCAACGCCGTGACTCGAGCGCTGGCGTGGCCGCTTATCGGCCTTGTAAAGCTGTACCGCGTCGCCCTTTCTCCCTGGCTCGGCACGAACTGTCGCTACCAGCCGACCTGTTCCGAATATGCGATCGAAGCGCTGCGTGAGCATGGTGTTTTTCGCGGTACCTGGCTCGCCGCCCGACGTATTGCTCGCTGCCATCCCTGGGGAGGCTCGGGCTACGACCCGGTGCCGCCGCGTAAAGAAGGTGATGATGAGCCCCGTTAGGGTGCTGCAGGCAATCCTCTATCCGCTGACCAACGGCGTTGTTCTGGCCGCTATGTTTTTTTTCTGGGCGTTGCTGGCGTTGGCCAACGCGGCCGGTCTGTTCGGGCTCTGGTTGCTGATTGTCATCGTGCCTGCGTTGTTACGTTTTCAGGTGCTGCTTCTCGGTCACAGGTTGCAGGATCGTGATCCGGACGCGCCGGGTATCGAGTTTTTCAGCCTCGTTGACAATGTCTGGTCGCTGTTCCCGGCGGTATTCCTGTTTGCCTCGATAATACTCATGCTGTTTGCGGCGAAGCTGCTGGGTACTGCAGGCGCGTTAATGGCGAGCGTGCTTATTGCACTGGTCTATCCC
>Ga0316189_10002378_pt1 | contig 18566 bp, 18 predicted proteins | sample LowCovwburrow_MG_FD_204930 | JGI IMG/M metagenome (GOLD analysis project Ga0316189, IMG submission 204930) | Coastal sediment microbial communities from Maine, United States - Lowes Cove worm burrow | ecosystem: Environmental > Aquatic > Marine > Coastal > Sediment | place: USA: Maine...
CTCGGCGTTCACGCCGGTGTCATACAGGATCAGACCGTTGTCCCCCTCGATGACCGTGGCGTTGCCGAGGTAGCCCAGCGGGCAGTGCACCGTCCACACCGGGAGTTCCCCGCACTTGTACGTGCCCTGCATCTCGACCGTCCTGCGACGATGCTCCAGGAAGTAGTCCGGCCAGGAACGCTCAACGTCATACGGATTGCTCATGTCTCTCGACCTCCTTGTGATTGTGGCCCGGTCCCGGTGGCGTCGTTGGTGTCCTCAGTTCCGGCCTCAGCTACGTCGAACAGTTCGGTCCGCACCCTCGTATCGTCGATGTCGACCACCGCCTGATCGGTCGGCAGCCCAAACCAGCCGAGGCCGGCCGTCAGCGTGTATGCAGTCAGAACCGCGATCCCCGCGGGCACCGTCTCGACGGCGCCGATCCCGACGGTGAGAGTTGCGAGCAGCATCATGGTGAACGGTGTTCCGAGCGAGACACTGGGCACAGCGACGAGCATGGCTGACACCGCCAACGCGATCGGGATGTCGGGGAACATGCCATGAACCGCGAGCCCCGCGGTTCCGCCGATGAAGAGCGTCGGCATTACGGGCCCCCCGATGAAGCCGGTCGTGAGACTGATTCCTACGGCGAGGATCTTGGCGAAGACGACCACGACGAGCAGCGTTACGCCGAGCGTCTCGACCTCTCCGATTGCGGTGCTCAACTGCGATTTGCCGGATGCAATCGTCAGCGGAACCGCAACCGCGATGAACCCAAGCAGGAGACCGCCGACGGTCGACCGGAGCACGATGTGTCCCACGAGCGGGACGACCCACCGCCGGAGGAAGAAGACCGTCAAGCCGAGCAACCACGACAGTGTCGCGGCTGCGAATCCAAGTCCCACGGCGAGGGGGAAATGCCATACTTCGACGTCGTAGCTGGGCAGCGCAAAGACTCCGAGGAATGTGTCGCCGAGGATGGCGAAGTTCAGTACGAAGCCGAACGTTGCCGCCGTGAAACCGGGGATCAACATGCGGAAGTACTGCCGCCGCTCCGGCCAGCGGAACTCGATCACCATCAACGTTGCGAGGAAGGGAGCTGTCAGAAGACCGCCGAGCGCGCCGTTGATACCGCTGAGCACGCCGCTTGTGCGCTGGTCTTCGGGGAGGTTTCGAATCTTCGCGTACCAATCGCCGACCATGGCCCCGGAGCGGATGCCACCATCGAACGGACCGAGGCTCGCACCGCCGATGAGCGAGACGGCCGAGACGGCGATCGCCTGCAGTGCGTTATCCCGATCGATCGACCCGTTCTGCACGATGGTGAGCGATCCCTCGAGATCCTCCGGGACGTGGAGGGCGCTCCGGAGCACGCCAACGAGGAGCCCGGTGCCGGTGAGCAGTGCGATCCACCACCACTTGCCCCCCATCAGGGAGTAGTCGATGTCGGTTCCCCAGGTGAACTCGGTGCCGTACCGAACGGTCTGCGTGAATGCCAGAGTTGCGGCGCCGGCAAGGAATCCGATGATGACGGCGCGTCCCACGTTGAGCCAGAAGACACGGTCCCGTGCGAACAGATCGTTCATGCCTTCCTCAATTGCCGCTGTCGAAATCCCGCCGAAACGCTAGTCATCGTCGTTGGATCCGTCCGTCGTTGGCATGGTGAACGGGTTCGGGAGTTGCCCGTCGCTGATCTGACGCCGCCACAAGCCGACGCTCACCCAGCCGATCGGTATAGGTAGGAACCATTGAGCGAGGCGGAAGAGAACCACACCCGCCGCGATCAAGTCGGCGTATTGATCACCGGCAATCTGGCTGAAGAGCCCGATGTATGCGAGTGCGGCGATCCCGACACCACCAGGGGTTATCGGAATAGAGGTGATCAAGAGCACGATCACCCACACGATGAAGATCTGCCCGAGAGAAAGAACGTCCGGTCCAAGGCCCACGATCCGAAGTGCGAGCGTCAACATGACGAACGCCCACAGTTTCCCAGCCGCAGAGAACAGGAGGGCTTTGACACCGCTCTCGCTAACGATCCCGATGGCGAGGTCGCGGAATCCGACGACCCGATCGGAAAGACCCTCAACAGGATCGCGTTTGATCTTGCCAAGGCCCCAGTTCGCAAAAGACTCCGCCTTCTCCGCAAGCCACTGCGTGAACGCCTCGGATCGCACCATGCCGATGATGACAATCGCCATGACGATCAGGACAGCGAGAGCGATGATTGCGATCCACACGAAGTCGCCAAGGTCGCCGACGCCCAGCACGAGGAACAGGATCACGGCGATCGACGGGAGGCTGAACTTCACGATGTTGTCGAAGAGGCCGCTGAGGACGATCCCGAGCATCGTGCGTTCCACCCCGAACCCCCACGAGCGGTACATGCCGTAGCGCACGACGAGGTCGGCACCAGGGATCGTCGTACTGACCGCCGTGGACGCCACCCACGCCGACATGCCGCGCCGCAGCCCCATACCCGGCATCAGCGATGCGTACAGCGCTCCCTCCGGTACGTACAGCAGAAGCCCCGCGCCGATCATCACGACGTAGTCGATCGGATCGAGTTCCTTGAGGATCGTGAACACGGTCTCGTAGTCGATCACCTGCGGGAGCAGGAATCCGAAGATGAAGATGACGATGAGCAACCCGACGCCGGCGGCGATCAGGGAGTTGCGGCGGTCCTTGGATGTCCGCTGCGGGGGTGCGGGCGGCGTGAATTCGTCCCCGGGAGTCTGTGGGTCGGTCATGAGGTGGTGTGCTCCTTGTCAGTGGCCGGTCGGCCCGGGTGTTCCGTTCGGGGGGATTCGTGGTGGTCGCTCACAGTGGCCTCAGATCCCGGTCACTTCGATGATCACGGCGAGCCCGATCGTGTAGATGCCGTAGAGGAGCACAATGCCGAGCCCCATCCACTTCGCGAGTTCCTTGCGACCGATGCCGGCAGCAAGGCCGATGAGCACGGTGACGGTGACGCCTGGGAAGATCGGTCCGATGAGACCGAGGCCCTCCGTTCCGTACTTGCCGAGCATCTTCGTGCCGCCTTCGAGCTTCTCCTCCGAGATATTGAGCCTGTCGACGATCCATCCACGGAGGCCGGAGCCCACGAATACGAAGACGATCATCCCGAGCAATGCCCCGACTGCGGCAGCGAGATAGGTTTCGAGAGCCGGCAGGTCGAGCAGGAACCCGACGGGGATGGCGAAGCCACCGCTGATCACAGCCACGATCGCAACGATGAGATGGTCGGTCATGCGCTACCCCGTCTCCCTCTCCGCGGCGGCCTCTGAGCCCTGGCCGTCAGATCGCAGCGCCCTCTCCGCCGGTCGGAGCCACAGGAAGAGGATCACAAAGGATCCCGCCCCGGCGATGGCGGCCATCCAGTTCACCGAGTTGTAGCCGACCTCTTTCGCCAGGTATCCGCCGAGCAGTGCACCGATGAAGCTGCCGAAGGCGCTTGCAGCGATGACCCATCCGTTCGCCTGGCCCGCGGGGAATGATGCGAATCGAACGGCGAGACCAGCCTGAGGGAGTCGCACGAACGGCGCAGCGTTGTACATCAACTGCATGAACGCGGCGCCGAGCAGCACCTTGTTGTCGGTCATGAGGCCGACGGCACCCATGCCGAGGCCGGCGAACATGCGGGCCGCGATGCCGGTCATGAACGGCGGGAAGCCGCCCTTGCTCGCCATCCACCGCCCGGCCGGGAAGTACAACACGATGTTGAGGAGTCCGGCGAGGGAGATCAGGGCCGACGTTGTCTTCGCATCGATGCCGTAGACCTCCGGCATGATGTTCGCGATCTGGGCGTTGACCCCGTTGTTGGCCACCGACGTCAGCACGAGAACTGCGAAGTAGATCCCGAACGTCGAAAGCAGGACCTGCTTCAGACCGATCTTCTGCTGGGGCGGCCTGTCCTCGGCATCCGCATCGGGGGTCGTCGCCTGCTTGAGGCGCTCGCTCACCCCACCGGAACTGAACCAGACGACCACGAACGACAGCGCCACAACCGCAGCACCGAGCCAGAATCGATTCGAGAACGACCATGCGGCAGCGACCGCGAGGAGGAGACCTCCGACGAGTTGACCCGCCGGCATCATCAACTGGAGCGTCGTCATCTGCTTGGCCTCGGTGGCCTGATCGAGCTTGGATCCGACGATGAACACCGGGGCTGTAGCGCTCACCGCGGCTACGGAGATTCCCATGAGGATCGCGTCGAGAGCGTAGAGCGCGGCGTTATCGGCCGACAGGGCGTAGGCAGCGAACGACAGGGCCATGCCTGCGATGCCTCCCACCATCACGAGTCGATGCGCCGAGTACCGGTCGGCGAACGATCCGATGGGTGGCCCGCCGAGCGCGCCAAGGGCGATGATCCCCATCACGATGCCCGCTGTCGCGGCATCACCCCCGGTTTCAGTGACGTAGGGAGGGATGAGCAACGAGACGAAGGCGCTGTAGGAGATCCCGATGGTGAACATCGAGAGCATCCACCACTCGAAGGTCTTCGGCGTCGGTGATGCTCCGGCAGTCATGCTGCTTCCCTAGGCATCTGATGATCCGTCTGCTTTGTTGGCCTCCACCATCTTGCGGCGCCAACCGATGAGCGGCGGGATGCCGATGAGGATCGGGAGCAGCCACGTGAAGATCCGATGGACGAAGGCACCCGCGGTGACCGCGTTGGCGAGGTCCGGGTTCGAAGCAGCGTCGCCTCCAACGATGATGCCGACGTAGGCGAGTTCGACCACCCCGAGTCCGCCGGGGAAGATCGGGATCATGCTGAGCAGCAACCCGACGGCATAGGCATCGAAGATGAGTCCGACCGAGGCTTGATCTCCGGTGACTCCCATGAAGCGCATCGACAGGACGAGCGCCACGAAGAAGATCGCCTGGGCGGTGAGCGTCACCACCAACGCCGGGAACCAGCGTGCCTTGAGCGTGCCCTGTACCTGGCCTCGGAACTCTGCCAGCTTGGCCCCGAAGCCCTCCGCTTCGGGGAACTTCCACCGACCGCCGACCATCCCGTTGTACCACCGCTGCCCGATCTCGCCGATCCGAACCGCAATCGACTCGCGGTACAGGACCAGTGCCGTCAATCCGGCACCTCCGATGATCGCCGCCAGGCCAATGATCGTGATCGTGACGAACAGGTCGTCGTCGAGGCCCTCAGCGATGAGCACCCATGCGAGAGCGATGATCGGGACCACCAGCTTGTACCCCGTGGCGAAGAACCAACTCAGGATGAGGCCGGCACCGGCAGCCTCTCCGTTGATCCCGGCAGTGCGGTACATGCCGAACCGAATGGCCACGTCGGCCCCGGGAGGAGCAAGGAATGCCACTGAGTTGGAGGCTGCCCACGCCTTCCACCCCTCCCACCAGTTGAGGCCCGGGATCAGCGTGTTGTACACGCCAGCGCTGAACCAGGTGAACATCACACCGAAGACCGACAGCAGCAGGATCTCCTGGATCGACAGCTTCAGCATGGAGTCGATGACCTGGCCGTAGTCGATGAACTGCGGCAGGAAGACAACAAAGATCAAGAACAACACGATGGCGACGAGGATCAACTCGCGTACCGCCTTCTTCTTGTTCTCCTTGGCGTCTTCTTCCGGGGTGTCCTTTGGACCCGGAAGGAGGGCTTCGTCGCTGGCCTCGCTCATCCTTGCCTCCAAGTCGTGTCTTCACGTTCGGTGCGTTGCATCATCGGATTCCGTTCTCGAGGTCGAGGTCGGGGAGGATGGCGGTGAGTTGGTCGGTGTCCCTGAGGAGTTCCGTCCTGTCGAACTCGTTTGCCAGACTCGATGCGTCGTCCCCGCCGATGATCAGAACCCGTCGTGGCGTTGCCACGGTCTCGAGGTCGCCGAGGACCTCGCGTAGCGACCGGCCAGGAAGCCCGGTCTCAACGATGGCGACATCCGGGAGGAAGGCATGGCAGTAGCTGACCAGTTCAGCGGTTGATGCCGCTGTGGCGACGACCGTGACATCGAACGTGGCGTTGAGCGCGAGGTAGAGCGCCGTCTTCACCTCTCGGGTGTGGGCGGCGAGGACGATGTTCATGAACAGAATGTATCGAGGAAGCTGGTCGTCGGCTACGGGGCACCCTGTGGGTTTCGAGACCTGGTGGAACTACCAGGTCGACGGGCGGCACGCTCACTCAGACATCGATGAGACCCTCTCGCGACGCGATGACGACCGCCTCGGTCCTTGTCTTCGCCCCCAGTTTGTCGAGCACGTTGTGTACGTGGAAGTTGACCGTGGAAATGCTGATCATCAGTTTGCCCGCGATCTGGCGATTGGTGAGTCCGCGGGCTAGGAGTTCGAGCGTGGCCTCCTCACGGTCGGTGAGGCTGGCCGCGTAGTCCGGGTCCTCGTTGACGGAGCGCGCAACAAGGGCCCGCATCGCTGCGGGCGCTACGACGCCGCGCCCTTGATTGGCGAAGCGAATCGCGGCCATCAAGTCATCCTCCTCGACGTCTTTGAACAGGTACCCGATCGCACCGGCTTCGAGCGCCCGTTGGGCGTACCCGTCCTCGTCGAAGCTTGTCAACGCGACGATCTGCACCTCGGGGAAGCTCTCGCGGATGCGCTCGATGGCGGTTGGACCGTCCATCACCGGCATCTTCATGTCCATGAGAACGACGTCGGGGTTGAGAGCGGCGCATTGCTCGATGGCTTCCGCTCCGTTCCCGGCTTCGCCGACCAGTTCGAGGTCGTCATGGACGGAGATGAAGGTGCGAAGCCCATTGCGGACCACTTTGTGGTCGTCGACGGCCAGGATTCGGATCGGCGCATCTTCGGTCATGAAGGATCTCCGCTCGGTTCGCCGTGCCACGCTACGTCGACTCTGGTGCCGATGTCGGGCTGGCTCGCGACCACCAGGCGGGCTCCGATGTCGTCGGCGCGCTCCTGCATGATATCGAGGCCCATGGCCCCTGTCCGGACGTCCGGTAGATCGAATCCGTATCCGTCGTCGACGACGGAGAGGTCGACCCGAGCATCGGTGCCGACCAGCGTCACGGTCAGGCTGCTGGCGTTTGCATGCTTGGCAATGTTGGACATTGCCTCCTGAGCGATACGGTAGATGGCGACGTGGACGTTCGGCGGAAGCCTGCCGTCCATGTCGACGCGGACCGTCGCCGGGATGTCGTGTCGGGCTGCAAGGCCGTCGCTGAGGTGCGTGACGAGAAGCGCCAGGTCGGTCTCAGCGATTGTATGGGGGCGCAACTCGCGCAGCAGCGTCCGCATCTCGGCGAGGGCTCCACGCGTCATACGCTGCAGTTCGGCGGTGCTGCGCCTCGCTATGTCCGGGTCGCGTTCCCAGAGTTGCGGCAGGCTGCCGGCTACGAGGTTGATGGAGAAGAGAAGCTGGGTCACAACGTCGTGGAGTTCACGGGCCAACCGGCTCCGTTCCGCGGTAGTGGCCTGCTCCTCAGCCTGGCTGAGGAGTTGTGCCTGTGCCTCTTCGAGTTGTGTCGAGCGCTCGTTGACCATCGATTCGAGGTTGCTGCGGTAGTTGAGTAGTTCCGTCTCCGTCTCGATCGCGTTGTTGACCATCTGCAGGCTCATGGCGACCACGAAGCCGAGGAAGCCGAAGTCGGAGAGGACCACGAAGTCGAGCGTCGTGAGCCTGACGGCGAGTTCTTCCACGACCGTGAAGATGAACCAGCCGACCCCGATCGCGAGAGCGAGTGCCTCGGCGTGTTCCCCACGCCGGAACTGCTGCACATCGGCAACAACGACGTAGATGATCGTCGCGATCAGCGCCACGCTGAGCAGGGGGAGCAGTGCAGGCTCCTGGGTCTGGAGCATCAGCAATGTCTCATCCCACGGCAAGGTCACGGTTTCGACGCCCTGTGTGACGTTGGCGACGAGGTCGGGGGTGAAGATTGCTGCGAGTCCGTAGATCCCGAACGCGGCGGTGGCAGCCCACAGAAGGATGGTGGGGCGCACTCTGGTGTAGGCCGCCACGAACCATAGCAAGGCGGTGAAACCCAACGCCGCGAAGACTGCACTGATCCGACTCGCTGCGGCGAACTCATCGAGTGTGTCGGCCATGAATGCCGACCGCGCCGTCATGATCGCCCCCGCATAGAACAGAGCGAAGAGAGCGAAGACGAGGTTGAGCGTCCGGTCAGATGGCCGGCGAATGCCGATGAACAGGTAGAGGATGCCGAAGGCGAGACAGAGACCGGCGACCACCGCAATCGATGTGGTGAAGTAGGGCAACGCGGTGTCTCCCGTCGGGTCCGATCGGTATCGAGAGATCAGGCTAGCGACGGCGCACACCCGGGGGCCGATGCCGTGTCACGACCCTCACAGTTCGATCAGGTAGGAAACCGACAGGGCTGTCTGTGGATCGGCATGGCACCAGGCAGCACGCTCGTTGGCGAGGGAACCGAGCAACGATTCGCCGGAGGTAGATGGTGGAGACCATCTTCCGCACGCGATATCTGAGCTTGGTCGCGGTCGTGTTCGCCGCGATCGGAGCCATCCTGATGTTCCTGATCGGGGCCGTGACCACGATCGACGGGATCGTCACCTACTTCGGCGGCCACGAGGACAAGGCATTCAGCAGCGATGCCGCTCTCGCAGCAATGGTGGAGATCGTCTCATCCCTCGATCAGTTCCTCCTCGGCCTGGTGCTCTTGGTCTTCGCCTACGGCGTCTACAGCCTCTGGGTCGTGGCGGACGCGACGGTCTGGGAGCAGGAACGAGCGAGACTCCACGCCCCGGATTGGCTGAACGTCACGAGCGTGACCGATCTCAAGGTGAAGCTCATCGAGGTCATCGCCGTTCTGTTGGCCGTGCTCTTCCTCAAGGGAGTACTCCTCAACCCCCAGACGACCTGGCCCGATCTCGTCGTCCCGATCTCCGTCGTCCTCTTCGCTCTGACCGTGTGGCTGATCCGTCGGGCGGGGCATTGATCCTGGAAGCCACGACGGGCGCGCTTGCGTTTCGGCAGATAGGCTCGATCTAGTGACCACCCATACCGGCCTTCCGTGGCCCGTTGTGAACACCGAAGCCGTCGGCTTCCATCCTCTCGAGCGCGCCTGGTCTCCTGAAGCGTTCCACGTGCTGGCAAAGCCGACCGGCGCGATCTGCAACCTCGGCTGTTCGTACTGCTTCTTTCTGGACAAAGAGGAGTTGTACGAGGGAAGCCGGTTCCACATGTCGGACGAGGTGCTCGAGCGCTATATACGGCAACTAATCGACGCACACTCCACGCCGATGGTGACCGTGGCGTGGCAGGGCGGCGAGCCGACGCTGATGGGTCTTGACTTCTTCAGGAGAGCGATCGAGATTCAGGAGCAGCTCCGCAAACCGGGCACGACGTTCGAGAACACCATTCAGACGAACGGCACGTTGCTCACGAACGAGTGGTGCGAGTTCCTCATGGAACACAACTACCTCGTTGGTATCAGCATCGACGGGCCGCAACCACTCCATGACGTCAACCGCGTCAACAAGCGGGGCGAGGGCACGTTCGACAAGGTGATGCGCGGCCTGCGCCTCCTCCAAAAGCACGGGGTCGAGTACAACGTTCTGACGACCGTGAACTCGGTGAACGGTGCATTTCCGCTTGAGGTGTATCGCTTCTTGCGCGACGACGTCGGGACGGATTGGATGCAGTTCATCCCGGTCGTCGAACGCGTGGACGAAGACGGGAACCCGGCGTTCCTGAACGGAGCCCACGCCTCTGAAAGGTCGGTCGGACCGGAGCAGTTCGGCCAATTCCTGAGCGAGATCTTCGACGAGTGGGTACGCAACGACGTGGGGTCGGTCTTTGTGCAGACGTTCGAGGCCACGGTTCGCAACTGGATGGGCCTTCCATCCTCCGGCATGTGCGTGTTCAACGAGACCTGCGGTCTCGGTGTTGCGTTGGAACACAACGGCGACCTCTATTCGTGCGATCACTTCGTCGAACCCGAGTACCTGATCGGCAACATCGGCGACGTCGAGATGGGTGACCTCGTCGCTTCCAAGCGGCAGCACGAGTTCGGGATGGACAAGCGAGACAAGCTCCCGCAGTACTGCCTGGACTGCGATGTGCGCTTCGCATGCCACGGCGAGTGTCCGAAGAACCGGTTCATCGAGACGCCGGACGGCGAACCAGGCTTGAACTACCTGTGCGCGGGGTTCAAGGACTTCTTCCACCATGTCGGCGATCCCATGAAGGTCATGGTCGAAGCGATCCGCGCCGGCCAGACCGCCTCACCGGTCATGGCCTCCATGGCGCAGCGCGACGCAGCTTTCGATGCTGCGGTTGCGAACGCCGGTCGGAATGACCCTTGTCCATGCGGGAGCGGCATCAAGACGAAGCGATGCCACGCCGCCGCCGTACAGGAAGCGCCGGAACGTCCTCAGATGCCAAGCGGACCGGGTCGCCCGCGCGCACGAGTCGGAAAGAGAAGCGAAGAGCGAGGAGGCTCGTCATGACCAAACGCCCGAACATCCTCATCCTGTGGGGTGACGACATCGGTTGGTTCAACATCAGCCACAACAATCGCGGGATGATGGGGTACGAGACGCCCAACATCGACCGTGTTGCCCGCGAAGGGATCGAGTTCACCGACTACTACGCCCAGCAATCCTGCACGGCCGGTCGTGCGGCCTTCATCACCGGCCAGAACCCGGTGCGGACCGGACTCACCAAGGTAGGCGTTCCGGGAGCGGACACCGGGCTACAGGCGGAGGATCCGACCATTGCCGAACTCCTCAAACCACTCGGCTATCGGACCGGCCAGTTCGGCAAGAACCACCTCGGGGACAAGGACGAGTTCCTTCCCACGAATCACGGATTCGACGAGTTCTACGGCAATCTCTACCACCTGAACGCCGAGGACGAACCCGAGCATCCGGACTACCCGAAGGACCCGGAGTTCCGCGAGCGCTTCGGACCCCGTGGTGTGATCCACTCGTTTGCCGATGGTCGGATCGAAGACACGGGTCCGCTCACCAAGAAGCGCATGGAGACCGTCGACGAGGAGATGACGGACCGAGCCGTGGAGTTCATTCGCGAGGCCCACGCCGCGGACGAGCCGTTCTTTGTCTGGTGGAACGCAACACGCATGCACTTCCGAACGCGTGTGAAGGAAGAGTCGCTTGGACTCTCCGGCCAGGGGTTCTACAACGATGCGATGGTCGAGCACGACGGATTGGTGGGCCAGATGCTCGACATCGTCGACGAATTGGGTATCGCCGAAGACACCATCGTCGTGTACTCGACGGACAACGGACCCCACTTCAACACCTGGCCCGACGCGGCGATCACGCCGTGGCGGAGCGAGAAGAACTCGAACTGGGAAGGTGCTTACCGGGTCCCCTGTTTCGCTCGTTGGCCGGGGAAGTTCCCGGAGGGTGTCACACTCAACGGAATCGTATCCCACCAGGAATGGCTTCCCACCCTTCTGGCTGCGGCAGGCGAACCCGACGTGGTCGAGAAGCTGGAGTCGGGATACCGGGTCGGTGACAAGGACTTCAAGGTGAAGATCGATGGCTACAACTGCCTGGATTACTTCACCGGAGCGACGGACGAGTCGCCCAGAAACTGGTTCTTCTACTCGAGCGACGATGGCCTGATCACCGCCATCCGGTACGGCGATTGGAAAGCCGTGTTCTTCGAGCAGCGCGCCAAGACGATGCAGATGTGGGCCGAGCCGTTCGTGGCGCTTCGTATGCCGAAGATCTTCAATCTCCGAAGGGATCCGTTCGAACGCGCCGACGAGAACGCCAATGTCTATTGGGATTGGATGCTCGACCACGTGTTCGTCATATATCCGATGCAAGCCCTCGCCGCCGAGCAGCTCCAGTCGTTCCGTGAGTTCCCACCGCGACAGAAGCCGGCTGCGTTCAACCTGGACTCCATACTGGCTTCCATGGACGACGCGAGTGGAGGTGGCCTCCACTAGGCATTCGTCATTGGTTGGGGGCGGGGTCGCTAGCCCGCCCCCAACTCGACGTTGCAGCTAGGAATTGGACGACTGGAGTTCGACACAGTTGGCTGGCAGATCGTTGCCGCTGACTTTGAAATCGTCACACGCCAACAACACATCGTTGCGCGCCCTGATCCCGTATCCGGCGGCGAACGCAACCACGACCACCGCTCCCACGACGATCTTGTAGCTGCGGGTGAGGTCACGGAAGTCCGGATTGATGGTCGAGACGAGTATCCAGGCAGCGAAGGGGAGCGCGATGACGGTGGTCATCAGGGTGAGCCAGAGCAGGGCGCTCTCACCGGCGTCTTCCGTCCTCGGATTGTCGATCCAGGCGACCAGGATCCAGACTGTCGGGAGCAGCAGAACGAATCGCGGAGGCCAGGTACTCGGCGAGAGCCGCGTGAAGATCGAGCCGAGGAGGATGAGTGTTGCCACGATCCAGACCGTGAAGATCTGATCGAAGAACACCTCTCCGTGGGCACCGAGGTTGAAGGCCAGCATGAAGGCCACGCTCGCGCTCGCCACCGATATGAGCAGCGTGGCGCGCTCGGCGGGTGTTCCGTAGCGGTCTGCGCTGTCGTCGATGGGTTCTGGGTCGCTCATGGCCACCTCCGGCACGAGCGGGCCATGGTGGCACGAAGGCGGCCGGTGCCCTGTGCTTTGCGCGGCGCTCTGCATCGGCTGATCCGGTCCGAGACAGATAGGATCCTCTGGCGAACTCAGCCAATCAAGAGACGCCGCGTCCCCGGAGCCAGATCATCGATGGCGTTGGCATGGCCATCGGCGGAGCGCTCGTCCTCCTCGGCTCGGCTATCACCGAATGGTTCCCTCAACTCGTGGGATCGGGACTCCTCGTGCTTGCGGTCGTCGATGTCCGTCGCGTGCAGCGGACACACGCACAGGCCGCGGCGTGGGCTCGCCCGATCGCCTATGCAGCGGCCGGCATCGCATTGTTCCTGGTCGATCCAGAGGGAACGAGAGCCTCTGGCGTCGTGATCGGTACGGTGCTGGTCGTCGTCGGTCTGGTCTCGCTGTGGCGAGCCGTGCGTTCATCGGTGGCGAGGGGAGAGCACTTCGTCACCGCTTCGGTGGCGTTCGCCTTGGCGGCTCTCGTGCTCCTGTTCCCCGGGACATCGCTTCGAGCGGTGACCGCCTGTCTCGGATTCGCAATCCTCGCCGCCGGATTTGCCCTTGTCGTGTTGACCCTCAGCGGTCGCATCGGCGACGACGCTCTTCCGTGGCAGGCCTTCGTTGTCTGGGTTCGTGAGAAGCAGTACTCGGCGGACGAGCGCAAGGAGCTGGTCGACCGCCTCTACTTCGCCGGCGACGATGCCGGGGCGCGCCTCACCCGGTTTGCGACCCTGCTCCTGTTGGCGGCGATCATCGCAACTCTCGGTGTCGCGGCGGACAACGTCGCCGTTGTTGTTGGAGCCATGCTGATTTCGCCGATCACCGCTCCGCTCATGGGGATCGCCGCAGGGATCTTGCTTGGCCTCAGCCGTCGGACATTGTGGGCACTCGTGACCCTGGTCGGTGCGGCCGTGGGCGTGGTTGCCCTTGGTGCGCTGATGGGCGTCGTGATGCCGTCGTTCTTCCTCGACCGGAACAACCTCGTTTCGACGTTCGCCACTCCCACGTTGATCGACCTTGCCGTAGCCCTCGCCGCCGGTGCGGCAGGCGGATTCGCAACGGCCAGAAAGGACGTCTCGAACTCGCTTCCGGGCGTCGCAGTATCCCTGACGTTGGTCCCGGCCCTGGCGACGGCCGGTCTGTTGTTCGAGAACGGCGCCTTTGCATTCGGGTTTGGAGCCCTGCTGACATTCTTGCCGAACGCGGTTGCGAACGTGCTTGCGGCCGCCGCCGCGTTCGTGTTGACGGGGTTTGCGCCGCTTCGCCGGATCGAGGAGAGCGGCCAGTCGGTGCGGTTCGGACTCGGGATTGTGGTTCTCTTCGTGGTGCTTGTGACGATCCCCCTGGCATGGACGGTCGAGGAGATCATCGACCGCAACGACCTCGTGTCCGGCGTCGAGGTAGCGACCCACGAGTGGCTCGGCGAGAACTCGGGGTACGAAGTGCTGGAAGCGACGCTCCTCAAGGAAGCGGTCGAGGTCAGGATCGCCGGTACGGGCGACCTCCCCTCTGTCGACGAACTCAGCGCCAAGGTCAACGAGACCGCAAACCGTGAGGTCGAACTCGTCGTGAAGGTGATGGAGCAGAAGACGCTGGTCCCTGGTTCGCCTGCAAGGGGCGGCGGGTAACTAGTCCGTCCGATGGCGACGAGTTTGGTTCTCTACCCAGCTGGCCAAATGCCGATCAAGGGGAGATGAGCAACCGTTCGACTCTTGGCCGATGGACCCGAGCAAGCGGGGCAGCCACGGCAGATCACGAGCCAACGTCGTGGCAGTCGGACCGTACTTCGGGGGTATGCCGATGACATTCCTGACGATGGGCAGCAAAGCGGACGATGGCTATCTCGAGCGTACCGCCGACCGCCTGCGCACGATGGCTGAGCGCACGAGGGGCCTCGACGGGGCCGATCCCGTTCGGGTCCGCGAACGCCTTGAGCACATGGACCGCCACGCCAGGCGTAACGGGGCGCTCTCCCACTCCGCCGCGTAGACCAACCCACTGTCCTTGGACCGCGGTGCAGCAGGTCCTGCCTGTGGGGGACTAGTCCCTCGGACACCCCGTGACTTGTGTCCAACCGGTGACCATAGGGCCGGGGATACTGGCACCTACACAAGGCGGAGCGGTCCTGTCGACCGTGGGGGTCGGCGAATGGGAATCCTGCCGGTTGGGAACTGCAAGGAGTGGGGAATGCGGGCGTTTCGGTCAAAGAAGAACGATGAGGATGCAGCGCGTTATCAGGAGCGGACGGTTGGTCGTCTCCGCGCCTTGACGTCGGAAGAAGTCAAGGAAGCGTCCTCGCAAGCGGACCAGATCCGTGCCCGCATCGAACGTATGACCACCGAGATCGCCAATGAGCCGTTCTCGGGGCGGCAAGTCATCTAGCCGAAGCCGCCAATGTCGTTGTGGGGGATCTTGCCGAGTCGACCAGCCTGATAGTCCTCGTACGCTGCCACGAGTTCGGCCCGCGTGTTCATCACGAACGGTCCCGCCCACGCGACCGGTTCCCTGATCGGGAGGCCGCCGAGCACCAGCACATCCATGTCTGGGCTCCGCGACTCCTGCACCTCGCTCGCGCTGATGGTCACGCGGTCCCCGGCGCCGAAGACCGCAAGATTCCCCGGCTCTGCCGGGCGCCGTTCCAGGCCGAAGGTCCCGCGTCCGTTCAGCACGTACGCGAGCGCGTTGAAGTCGTGACGCCAGGGGACTTCGAGACGAGCGCCGGGGCTCAAGGTCGCGTGAAACATCGTCATCGGCGTGTGCGTGGCCCCGGGGCCACGATGGCCGGCGAGTTCTCCTGCGATCAGGCGAACCAGTGCTCCCCCGTCCGGGGTGGTGAGCAGCGTGACCCGCTCGGCGCTGAGATCCTGATATCGCGGAGCGAGGAACTTGTCGGCTCGCGGAAGGTTCACCCACAATTGGAATCCGTGGAACAACCCACCGCTGACGACGAGTTCCTCGGGGGGTGCCTCAATGTGCAGAATCCCAGAACCGGCGGTCATCCACTGCGTGTCCCCGTTGGTGATGACCCCGCCGCCGCCGTGCGAGTCCTGGTGCTCCATGGTGCCGTCGATCATGTAGGTGACGGTTTCGAAGCCCCGGTGGGGATGCCACGAGGTGCCCTTCGGCTCACCCGGTGCATACTCGACCTCGCCCATCTGGTCGAGGTGGATGAACGGGTCGAGATCAGCGAGGTCGACGCCACCAAACGCGCGACGCACCGGGAATCCCTCGCCTTCGAACCCAGTCGGTCCCGTCGTTACGGACCGCACAGGGCGATCGATCGAATCGGGTGCCCCAGAATCGATTCGGGGTAGGACGAGCGTGTCGTCGACGGTCACAGCAGGCACGGCTTCTCCTCATGGTGTTGGGTACCTGTAACACATTCGGTGCTGCGCCGATTCCGGACGCCAGAACCCGACACTTCAGCCAGCTGGGCTATTGCCGGTCGAGGACCCCGACTCGGCGGTCTCGTTCTCGTCGGAGGCCCGATCGTCGTTTGGACTGTGATAGACGACGTCGTAGCTCTTCGTGAAGTTCGACGCGAACGACATGATGAGTGCCGCGACCGGTAGCGCCATGAACGCACCCATCGGGCCCGCGATGGCACCGCCGGCGAGTGCCGCACCGAATGCGACTGCCCCGTTGAGAGCCATCGTCTTCGAACTGATCTTCGGACTGAGCCAATAGTTCTCGATCTGCTGGTAGACGAGCGCATATCCCAGCACCACGAGGGCGCCGAACAACCCCTGGATTGCCAGTGTGAGCAGGATCGGGATGGCCGCTCCAATGTAGGTACCGATCGCAGGAATGAAGACCGAGACGAACCCGCCGAACACCGCAAGCGGGAGAGCGATCGCTACCGGCATGCCGACGAGGACCATGGTGAAGAAGAACCCGGTGCTGTTGATGAGCATCAGCAGCGTGCGGGAGTAGAAGTAGCCGCCCGTCTGCTTGATCGCCTCATCCCACGTCCAGCCGACCCGCTGCTGCGACTCGGGGCTCATGTGCGAGAGCACGGTCCGCTGGAATCGGGGGGCGTCAGCGGTGAAGTAGAACGTGAACATGGCGATCGTGGCAATGTTGAAGATGAAGGCGACGCCGCTGGTCGCAATACCGACGAGGTTGCCGATCGCCCCCTTCGCCCAGTCCTCGACGATCTGACTGGTGCTCTGGGCTACGTCGTCTCCCGTTCCGGGAGACGGGAACTCGACGCCGAACGTGTCCGACAGCCAGGCGCTTCCGTTGGCGATCCATTCGCTGCCGCTCTCGCCGATGGACTGGGCGAGTTGGGTGATCGCCGGGATGAGGATCAGGATCATGAGCGCGCCGGCCAGGAAGCCGATGCCGTAGATCGCTCCTACCGCCGATCCCCGACGCCACCCGAAACGCTGGACGCACCAATTCACGGCCGGTTGCAGCGCCAGGCTGAAGAAGAACGAGAGGATGAGCATCCACAGCAGGCTGCGCATCTGTCCCATGGCCCAGAGTCCGCCGAGGGTGAGCAGCACGGCGCCGATCACCTGCCAGATCGTCTTGCCGGTGAGTTGGATGCGCGTGACCGGTCTTGTGCCGTCCTTCGACATGGTGTCTCCCGTTGGTCGTCGCGATCCGTCGATCTGTCACAGTGGATACGGCGCCATTCTGACGCGAGGACGGGTCGAAGCGACGCATTTGGGGTCCGGGGAGTGAGTACCGTCGAGAGTCACCAGACACGGAGGCAGTCGATGTCGGAACAGATCGGGTTCGTCGGGCTCGGGATCATGGGGTCGGGGATGGCCAGGAACCTCGTGGAGAAGGGGCATACCGTCGTCGTGTGGAATCGGACCGGATCCAAGATGCAGCCATTGGTCGAGATGGGAGCCGTGGCGGGGGCCTCGCCGTCCGACGTGGCCAGGCGCTGTTCGATTGTGATGATCTGCGTCTCGGACACGCCCGACGTCGATGCTGTTCTTCATGGAGAAGATGGCCTGCTAGAAGGGATCTCCGAGGGATCGCTGGTCGTCGACCACTCGACGATCAGTCCGGGAGCAACCGCCGGGTTCGCGGAGGAGGTTCGAGCTCTCGGCGGCGCATGGATCGACGCTCCGGTCAGTGGCGGCTCCGAAGGTGCGGCGAAGGGCACGCTCTCGATCATGGTCGGCGGGTCGGAGCAGGACGTCGCTCGTGCGACATCCGCCATGGAGGCGTTCGGGACGACGATCACCCACGTAGGACCGGTCGGCGCCGGTCAGCAGGCGAAGATCGTCAATCAGATCCTGGTCGTCGTCAACCAACTCGCGGTGTCCGAGGCACTCCTGTTTGCCCAGGCGGCCGGTCTCGACCTCTCGGCAACGCTCGACGCCGTCAAGGGCGGAGCGGCGGGTTCGTGGATGCTCGCGAACCGCGGTCCGCAGATGATCGAGCGTGACTGGCGGCCCGGGTTCACCATCGACCTCCAGCAGAAGGATCTACGTCTTGCACTCGAGGCAGCGGATACTGCGGGAACGCCGATCCCCGGTACCGCCCTCGTCTTCCAACTCTACCGAGCCCTCCAGAACGAAGGCCTCGGTGCAGAGGGCAACCACGCGTTGGTCAAAGCCCTGGAGAAGATGTCGGGCATCGAGATCGGCAGCTAGCGGCGCGTCCCGCTCCTCGCCTCTCTCACGAAGTGGGGGAGGCGCGAGCACCGGCCGCGAGGCCGGAGCGCAGCGGAGGGGGCTGTCCTCAGCGTTCTCGATTGAGCGGATCCGGCACGGACGCCGGGTCTTCAAGAGCAGGGGCGATCAGATGGAGCGTGTCGTCCATCTGATCGAGGACGTAATTGTCCCAGAAGCGCAGCACGAACCATCCGTTGCGTCGGAACCAGAGGTCGCGACCCCGGTCTCACTCGCGTTGCTTGTCGGTGTGCGTGTCGCCGTCGACCTCCACGATGAGCCGGGCCGGGAGACACGCAAAGTCCGCGATGAACGGCCCGATCGGCTCCAGCCTCCGGAACCGGACACCCATCTGTCTGCGTCTCAGGTGATAGCAGAGGCGGTCCTCAGCAAC
>Ga0316189_10002380_pt1 | contig 18553 bp, 20 predicted proteins | sample LowCovwburrow_MG_FD_204930 | JGI IMG/M metagenome (GOLD analysis project Ga0316189, IMG submission 204930) | Coastal sediment microbial communities from Maine, United States - Lowes Cove worm burrow | ecosystem: Environmental > Aquatic > Marine > Coastal > Sediment | place: USA: Maine...
CGGATGCTGCCGTTGTCTTTGTGATCAACCATCGTAGCAATATGGACTATGTGCTTGTCACCTATCTGGCGGCGACTGCGGGGACCCTATCTTATGCGGTTGGCGAATGGGCACGGGTTTGGCCGCTTTCGCCGATTATTCGTGCAATGGGTGCTTACTTCATCCGCCGCCGATCCCGTGGGAACTTATACCGCAAAGTCCTTGCCCGCTATGTACAGATGGCGACACGCGGAGGCGTCAGTCAGGCTGTGTTCCCAGAAGGCGGGCTGAGCTTGGACGGTTTACTGGCGCCGCCGCGTATGGGGCTTTTGAACTATATCGTGGATGACTTTGACCCCGAGGTGCGTGAAGTTATCTTTGTTCCTGTCGCTGTGAACTATGATCGCGTACTGGAAGACACGATCCTGATTGCTGCGGACAAATCAGGCACCCGAAAATTCAAGCCGCCTTTGACAGGTATTCTTTGGCGTGTCGCCCGTCATGTTGGATTGCGTCTGACCGGGCGCTTCCGCGGGTTTGGCGTCGCGTCAGTCAGTTTTGGTGAACCGCTAGAGCTGTCAAAGTACAATGTGGATGGCGCTGATGACCTGACAAAGCAGCTGGCGCAGGAACTTATGAAGCGTATTGCCGATGTCACACCTGTCGTTGGTGTGCCTTTGGTAGCGCGGCACATCTTGCAGGCCGCTCCGGTGCAGCTGTCCGATCTTGAAGCCGCTGTTGCAGGATCTATGACATCATTGAAAGAACGGAAGCTTCCTTGTCCAAGGCGTTCTGCAGGCGAAGTTGTCGAGGATGCGCTGAGCCGACTGCGCGCCCGAGATTTGATCGCCGAATCTGATGCAGGGATTACGGTGACTGACACTGGCCTAGATATCTTGACCTTTTACGCCAACTCAATCGCGCATCATTTTGATGCGGTTGCAGCAAATTCGGGCGAAATTTCTGCAGTTGCAGAGTAATTAAATTACAAAAAAGTACTTACTTGGGTTGCAAAGTTGCTCTGCTATCGCGTATTCAGGCATCAACAGCATCGATTCTGCGGTGCGGCAACACTGAAGCTTGAGTTACGGAGAATGAGATGGCCCTCGATCAAACTGCTTACACGGCACCCGAGAAAGACCTGTATGAAGTCGGCGAGATGCCACCCATGGGCTATGTCCCTGCGCATATGCATGCGTGGACTATCCGTCGCGAGCGTCACGGCGAACCTGACAAGGCATTCCAGCTTGAAGTTGTGGACTGCCCCAAGCCTGACAGCCATGAAGTGCTTGTTTTGGTTATGGCGGCTGGCGTGAACTACAACGGCGTTTGGGCCGGTCTGGGCATTCCGATCAGCCCGTTTGATGTGCATAAGGCCGAGTTCCACATTGCCGGTTCAGACGCTGCCGGTATCGTTTGGGCGGTTGGTGACAAGGTGAAACGCTGGAATGTTGGCGATGAAGTCGTCATCCACTGCAACCAAGACGATGGCGACGATGAGCACTGTAATGGTGGTGATCCGATGTATTCCGAAAGTCAGCGGATTTGGGGTTATGAAACCCCCGATGGTTCTTTTGCCCAGTTTACCTGTGTGCAGTCACAGCAGTTGATGCACCGTCCCCAGCACCTGACTTGGGAAGAGAGCGCCTGCTACACGCTAACGCTTGCGACCGCATATCGTATGCTTTTTGGCCACGAACCACATGACCTCAAGCCCGGTCAGAACGTTTTGGTTTGGGGTGCGTCAGGTGGTCTGGGTTCATATGCGATCCAGTTGATCAACACGGCAGGCGCCAATGCAATCGGCGTCATCAGTGATGAAAGCAAGCGCGAGTTTGTTATGTCGCTGGGCGCAAAGGGTGTCATCAACCGCAATGATTTCAATTGCTGGGGTCAGCTGCCGACCGTGAACACGCCCGAATACAACACGTGGCTGAAAGAGGCGCGCAAGTTTGGCAAGGCAATTTGGGAAATCACTGGCAAAGGCGTCAATGTCGATATGGTGTTTGAACATCCGGGCGAAGCCACATTCCCGGTTTCATCGCTGGTTTGCAAGAAGGGTGGCATGGTTGTGATTTGCGCAGGCACCACAGGATTTAACTGCACCTTTGACGTGCGCTATATGTGGATGCACCAAAAGCGTTTGCAAGGCAGCCACTTTGCGCATCTTAAGCAGGCAAGTGCGGCCAACAACCTGATGTTGGAGCAGCGTTTGGATCCTTGCATGTCTGAATGCTTTGAGTGGGGCGCAATTCCGGATGCACATACCAAAATGCGCAAGAATGAACACAAGCCGGGCAACATGTCCGTCTTGGTTCAGGCGCCGAAGATGGGCCTGCGTACCTTTGAGGATACGCTGGAGGCTTCGCGCAAAGGTTGATTTAAACGGTATTCCCAAGAAGGGCGCAGCTGGGGACGGCTGCGCCTTTTTTTGTTTTTTGGTAAGTATTTAGCGAATTTCAGCAACGCGCTTCGCTAGATATGACACACGCATAAGGTGTTAAGTCTTCTTTAATGATTTTATGGTGACGGTGACACATGGGACGCGTTTGGATCATCGATGTACTGGCCGACCTGCGCAGTTTTGCGCGCGATAATGATTTGCCGCTGTTGACTGCGCAATTGGAGGAAGCCGGGCTTATCGCGGCTGTGGAAATTGCATCTCATCCAGAAGAGCTGCAACGCATACCGCACAATGACGACGAGGTTAGGCCGGGTACTCTGTCGCGAATGGGCGCGCATCGACGCCCCTGAAATTGTGACTTTCGCATGCAAATGCCCTAGCGACCTTTGGGCTGTCCAGCTAGTGTCGCGCTATGAATGCGCCTTCCATCAAATTCTCGGAAGATCAGGCCGAAGCTTGGGACAACGTGGCCGCCGCCCTGCGTCAATCGGGTGTTGATTTAGACGACAGTCTGCTTCAGCCACCGCAATCTGACACGTCATCTGTGATGGCTGTGATCGGCAAGGCGGGTTCTGGCAAGACTATGTTGCTGGCCAAGCTTTACCACGCGTTGGAAGAAGCCGGTGTCGATGTCATCTCTGGCGATTGGGAGGGGCGCAAGCGCAAGGACAGGCGGACGCTCGCCATTCTTGCACCGACTAACAAAGCCGCCAGTGTGTTGCGCAATCACGGAGTGCCTGCGACCACGATCCACCGCATTCTTTATACTCCGGTCTATGATCCAGAGTACGAAAAGGTGGCAGAGTGGTTGGCCGGGCAGGGTGAAAAGCCAGAGATCGAGGGCCTGACCGAAATTGCGCTGGATCGCGCCTTTGTGTCTTACCAGGTCCATAAATCGGTCCCTGCTGCTTTGGCCGCTGCTGGTCTGCGTGGCAGTGATTTTATTACCGGATGGAAGCGGCGCGAAGAGGCGTTGGACATCGGCTTTGTCGATGAAAGCTCGATGCTGGATGAAAAGCAGTTCGAGGATCTGAAGGAGATTTTTCCGACCCTTTTGCTGTTCGGTGATCCAGCGCAGTTGCCCCCTGTGCAATCATCCGGCGGTATGGTGTTTGAGACACTGCCTGCGGCACGTGTCCTGACGCTCAACCGTATTCACCGGCAGGATGCGGGTAACCCTATTCTTGATCTGGCTCATGCACTTGCTGATCCGCAGCTCGATTTCTATGCGTTTGAGCGGATGGTTGAAGAGGCGTCGAAAGAGGATGAGCGCGTTGTGATGGCGCAGCGGGTCGAGGCGGATTTGATGGCCCGTTCGCCTTGCTTAGTGTGGCGCAATGCAACGCGGATACGGCTGATCCACGCTTTTCGGGCCGCTTTTGACGCGCCTGCGGACGAATTGCTTGCTGGCGAACCTTTGATTTGTGATGGCATTGAACTGCCGCTCAAGCACCGTAAGAAGCGCCTTGATCTGGAAGCGCGTGGCCTGATCAAGGGTGCGCAAGTCATCTACCTTGGACCGGGCCGCAAACCGGGGTTTTCGCGGCTTCATGTGATGGGCGCCGAAGACCCGCAGGTGAGTGCTGCTAGCATCGTGAAGATTGAGCAGGAAGGTGATGAGGAGCCGTTTATCCCCTTTGCCGCCCGTATGGGGGCCACGTTCCTGCATGGGGCTGCTGTGACGATCCACAAGGCGCAAGGGTCGCAATGGGACACCGTGCAGGTCTTTGCCCCCGATATTTATGCTGCATCGCGCATGGGACGCGTTGAGGCGGGGCAGCCGCTTTGGAAACGGCTGGCCTATGTGGCGATCACGCGCGCTGAGACACAGTTGCGGTGGGTAGTGCGCAATCGTTTGGCGCGTCCGCAAGGTGTGTTGCGTGTGGATGATCTGGAGGTTCCGGCAGCACCTTTGGAATTAAGGAGCGAAGAGATATGAAATCAATCATCATCACAGGGGCCAGCAGCGGTATTGGCCGGGTCACAGCAGAGTATTTCCTAGAGCAAGGCTGGCGGGTGGGCCTTATCGCGCGCCGTGCGGATGCGCTGGCAGAAGTGACCCATGAAAATGCAGTTCTGATACCCTGCGACGTGACAGATGAGGTAGCAGTGGATGCCGGCTTTACCAGCTTCGGCCATCTTGATGTGCTGTTCAATAATGCGGGTATGTTTGGCCCCCAGACAACCATTGACCAGATCGCTCTAGACGACTGGAAGCAGGTCGTTGATGTGAACCTGACTGGCATGTTTCTTTGCGCACGCGCAGCCTTTCGTCAAATGCGCGGGCAGACCCCGCAAGGCGGGCGGATCATCAACAACGGATCTATTTCAGCCTATACGCCGCGCGAAGGGTCGATCTGTTACACGACGACTAAGCACGGGGTGAGTGGGCTGACAAAGACGCTGTCACTGGATGGCCGCGCCTTTGATATTGCCTGTGGGCAGATTGATATCGGCAATGCGCGGACGGATCTGGTGGTAAATCTGGAAAAGACTCGTGCCGCGCAGGGGCTAGAGCCGCTGCCCAGCATGGCAGTTGAGGATGTTGCACGTTCAGTCTTTCATATGGCGACTTTGCCGGCGGATACGAATGTGCAATCCATGATGATAATGGCGACAAAGATGCCGCATATCGGCCGTGGTTAGCGGCGGAACATGCTGAACGCGGCAGACGCGCCCCAACCCGCAGCAATCGCGATAGACAGCGACATCAACCCGTAGAGGAACGGGTTGTCATGCGCGAGGTTGAAGAGCCACCGCTCGAGCCCTACCTTTTTCACCGGAATTGTCGTTGTATAGAGATCGACAATTTGCTTGCCTCGGGTCAGATAAATCTCGGCCTTATAGTCACCTTCGGTCAGGTTCGCGGGCATTGGGATCAGTGCGCGAAATAGGGCCTCTTCAGCAACGGAAACGCCTTCGGGAATTGTCTGGTACAGCCCTTCCGAGGCGCGGATGCGGATGAGAGCATCAGTGAAGCTTTGCGCGCTTTCGACCGTCGCCCCAACAGAGCGGATAGCACGTTGGGTGCTGATGCGCGTGTTCAGGTCTTCGGTAAAAGTCAGAATTTCTTCCAATGGCCGGTTTGTCGCAACGGCGTAGAATGTGGGTGCGACATCCACATCGACGGATTCCGTATTCACCCAGATGCCAAGGCGGCGGTCTTTCTTGCGGACAGTCACCGGTTGATCGGGGCCCGCAATAGTGACGATCACGCCAAGATCGCCCTCGACCTCGACCGGACCATCACGCTTGATCGCGCCAAAGATCAAGATTTCCGAGCCTTCGAAAGTTGCCGTGATTGCGACCTCGTCCTGGCTCAATCCCAAAACAATTTCTTCAGCATTCGCTGGCATGGCGAGCAAGAGCAGCAGTGAAACAAGACGGATCATGAGTGCCCCCCTGTGCCCAGAGAGAAGAGTTCTGTTGGCATCACAAGCAGATCGAACGCCAGCTTGCCACAAACAGCAAGAACCATGATGGCAAGCCAGATACGCAACTGTTCGGCCTTCATTTTCACGCCGATGCGTGTGCCGATTTGCGCGCCGATCACGCCGCCGACCAAAAGTAGGACTGCCAGCACAACATCAACTGTGAAGTTTGTTGTTGCGTGAAGCATGGTAGTGAAAGCGGTCACGAAGATAATCTGGAACAGGGATGTGCCCACAACCACTTTGGTGGGCATGCCCAACAGATAGATCATGGCGGGAACCATAATAAAGCCACCGCCAACCCCCATGATGGCGGCCAGAACGCCGACAAGGACGCCAACCAGCAGAGGAGGGATGACTGAGATATAAAGGCCAGACACCCTAAACTTCATCTTGAAAGGCAGGTTGTGAACCCAGTTGTGCTTGCGCCGCTTTGGCACTCCACCGCCAGGTTTAGAGGCTTTGCGTATGGCGTTCAGGCTCTCGATAAACATCAAGGAACCGATCATGCCGAGGAAGACGACGTAGCACAGCTGAACCAGCAGTTCGACCTGCCCCAGCGCTTTGAGGTAGTTGAAAAGGAGAATACCAAAGCCCGAACCGACGAGACCGCCGATAAGCAGCACAGTGCCCATCCTGAGGTCCACTGTCTTTCGCTTTAAATGCGCGAGTACGCCTGAGAAAGAAGACGCGACAATCTGGTTCGCTTCTGTAGCGACGGCGACCGCCGGAGGAATGCCGATAAAGAACAAAAGCGGCGTCATCAGAAAGCCGCCACCGACACCAAACATGCCCGATAAAACGCCCACGATTCCGCCCAGTCCTAACAAAAGGAAGATGTTCACCGAGACTTCGGCGATGGGAAGATAAATCTGCATGAGCTATTCCGGGCGCTTGTGCCGCTTGCATGCACCAAAAACCTATCGGACGTTCATGTCAAATGATGAGAGTCGAATTGTTATGCAATCGCAGCAATTCTGCCACGTGGACTTATTGTTGCGAAAGGATTGGACTTAAGAAACCGAGCGCAAATAACCGCGCAGAACTTTCTCTAGCTTGGCTGCACCGATTGGGGCCATTGCCTTGGTGTGTTCGTGACTGATCGACTCGTCGCTCATACCTGCTGCCATGTTGGTAATCGTAGAGATTGCAGCCGCTTTGAGCCCAAGGAACCGTGCCAGGATTACTTCGGGGACAGTTGACATGCCCACAGCGTCCGCGCCTAGCATTTTGATTGCGTTGATTTCTGCAGGTGTTTCGAATGAGGGACCAGAGTACCAAGCATAGACACCGTCAGCCATTTCGACGTTGGCGGCGTCAGCAGCGGCGCGCAGCCCTGCGCGCACCTGAGGGTCATAGGCGTCTTTCATAGGGACGAAGCGTGCGTCAGTCGGTTCGCCGATCAAGGGGTTCAGGCCAGAAAAGTTGATATGGTCAGACAGACACATGATAGAACCGGTGGGCATCTCTGCCTGCATTGAACCTGCCGCGTTGGTCGCGATCATGGTGCCGGCACCCAATTCCTTTAGCACTTCAAGCGGCAAACGCATCGCGTCGCCACGTCCGCTTTCGTAATAATGCGCACGGCCGCCAAAAACAGCGACACGCACACCTTCAAGGTTACCGATCACAAGGTTGGGATTATGGCCTGACACCCCAGCATGCGGAAAGCCGGGCAAGTCGCCGTAAGGGATTGCTACGCCGTCCACCTCATTGGCGATATGTCCAAGTCCGGATCCAAGGATCAGGCCGATCTGAATTGGGGCGTCTCCAGCGATCGCTTTGATCTGCGTGGCGAGGTCTTTAGCGTTCTTTGACATAAGGCTCTCCTCCAGCACGCGGAGGGATCGCTTTGCCGACAAAACCGGCCAGAATGACAACCGTGAGGATGTAGGGCAGCACGTCAAGGAACTGGCCGTTCACCTGGAAACCGATCACATTTTCGATCACGTCCGAACGCAGCGACATCGCTTGCAGGAAGCCAAAGAGCAAGCAGGCGTAAAGCGCATACCAAGGTCGCCATTTCGCAAAGATCAGGGCGGCAAGGGCGATGAACCCGCGTCCAGCGCTCATGTCTTTGACAAATCCAGCTTGTAGGGCCGTTGCAAGGTAAGCGCCTGCAATGCCGCAAAGAATGCCGCAAATGCCGACGGCGGCAAAGCGCAGCCAGATGACAGAGACACCTGCCGTATCAACCGCCGCTGGGTTTTCGCCCACGGCCCGCAAACGTAGGCCAAAACGTGTGCGAAATAACACCCACCACGTCAGCGGCACCATCAAGAGGGCGACATAGACGAGGATCGTGTGGCCTGAGATGAGTTCGTAGTAGATAGGCCCTAGGATAGGGACGTTTTGCAACGCCTCTGCAAAAGGCAGTTCAATAGGGTTAAATCGCGCGTCACCTGACAGCTGTGGGGTTCGACCACCTTGGGAGAACCAGCTTTGCGCGATGACGACCGTCAATCCTGCCGCAAGAAAGTTGATCGCTACCCCTGAAATCAGTTGATTTCCACGGAAGGTGATCGAGGCGAGGCCGTGTATAAGCGACAAAAGCATAGACGCGCCAATGCCCGCCAGAAGCCCAAGCCACACACTTCCCGATACGGCGGCTATTGCCGCTGAAAGGAAGGCGGCTGCCAGCATCTTTCCCTCTAGCCCGATATCAAAAATACCGGCCCGCTCGGAATAGAGCCCGGCCAAACAGGCCAGAAGAAGCGGGGTTGCCAGACGCAACGTGGCGTCCAGCATCTGCAAAAGGGTCGCGAAGTCCATTTAGGCAGCTTTCTCCATCAGGAATGGGAAGAGGGTGAAGAAACGATCTGCAACCTCGGGATTGCGGTTCAGGGCTGCTTCGGCCTCTGCTTGGGTGATGTCCACAGCCTGCGTGCGATCATTGCGCAAGAAGAATTGCAAACCCAGCATCGCGTCAAACCGCTCGTCCGTGATGAATGGGTCATGCGGGACCCGTGGCATCACGTTTTCTGCGGGCATCAACACGCTTGTCGGCTTCTGCAACGCGAGCATCGCCACCAAATGGGGTGGCACATCGCCCGCTGGGGCTTGATCTATGACATGGTGCACCCATTGATGCAGCTCTTCCATCGTGATCATTCCAAGTGCCAGACAACTGAGCACAAAGCCCAGATCTGCTCCGGTGTCGTCATCGACACCGACTTTAAACTGTCCTGCCATCATTTTTTGCTCTCCTCATTGCCAGGAATAGCCGCTCGAGCGGCATGCGCACCATATTGTCTAGTGCACCCGTAAAGAGGATCACCAATGCCTGTATTACGATGATCAACTCACGGGGGATCGACGTCCATAGGGCGAGTTCTGCGCCGCCTTGATATAGAAAGCCGAAAAGAAGGGCCGCCAGCAATACCCCGAAAGGATGGCTGCGACCCATGAGTGCGACGGCGATGCCAATAAAGCCCGCCCCCTCCACTGCGTTCAGGACCAGCCGTTCGGCCTCGCCCTGTACGTTGTTGATGGCCATCATACCGGCAAGAGCGCCTGAGATAAGCATGGCAACCATGATAATTTTGGTCGGACTGATGCCCGCGTATTTGGCCGCGGATTCCGAATGTCCGAAAGACCGGATTTCATAGCCAAGCCGCGTCTTCCAGATCAGCGCCCAGAGGGCGACACAAGCGGCGAGGGCAACAAAGAAAGTGACGTTTGCAGGTGCGCCACGGAAGAACGTGGTTTCGCCGAAATTAAACATATCTTGGAAGGAGGGCAGGTGCGTCGCCTCGGGGAATTTGGCTGTCGCAGGTTCCATGCCGGGGGCCTTCAGCGCGCCGATCAAGAAGTAGTTCAACACTGCGGCGGCAATGAAGTTGAACATAATCGTAGTGATCACGATGTGGCTACCGCGTTTGGCTTGCAAGAAGGCAGGGATCGCCGCCCATGCCGCGCCAAAGATGGCAGCGCCGATTGTAGCGCCCAGCAAAGCGAGAGACCAATGCGGCCAAGGGATGTAGAGGCAGATAATCGCAACGCCAAGGCCGCCAATCAACGCTTGCCCTTCGCCGCCAATATTGAACATCCGCGCATGGAAGGCGATGGAAACAGCCAAACCAGTGAAGATAAAATTCGTAGCGTAATAGAGCGTGTAACCCCACCCGTAGGTCGAGCCCAAGGCGCCATCAACCATTAGCTTCAGCGCAGCCCACGGACTTTCGCCGATAGCCAGAATAACCAAAGCAGAAAGGATCGCAGCAAACAAAATCGAGATCAAAGGGATCAAGATCACATCCGCCCACTTTGGCATAACATCCATTACGCCGTCTCCCCGCTCATACCTGCCATCAGCAGCCCGAGTTCTTTTTCATCTGTTTTATCAGGCATCCGCTCGCCCATCATTTTTCCGTCAAACATAACTGCGATGCGGTCCGAGAGCGACAAAATCTCTTCCAACTCCACCGAAACGAGCAAAATAGCTTTGCCCTGATCCCTAAGTGCAACAATTTGCTGATGAATAAATTCAATGGCACCGATGTCTACGCCGCGCGTTGGTTGGCCAATCAGCAACAAATCAGGATTCCGTTCGATTTCGCGGGCCAGCACAATTTTCTGTTGGTTACCGCCGGAAAAACTCTTGGCGGTCAGGCTTGGGTCAGGCGGTCGGACGTCAAAACGCGCCATCTTATCAGCGGTTTCCTGGCGGATGAGCGTATTATCCATCAAGAGTCTGGAACGTTGATAATGGGCGTCGTGGTGATAGCCGAAGATCATGTTTTCCCATGCGTGGAAATCCATGATCAGGCCTTCGCGTTGTCGGTCCTCAGGCACATGGCTGATCCCACGCGCCCGCCTGCTTTGGCCATCTGATTTGGCGCCGGTCAGGTCGATTTCCTCGCCGTTCACCTTGATTGAGCCTGTGGCCTTTTCATAGCCACCCAAAACTTCGAGTAATTCGGACTGCCCGTTTCCGGCGACACCGGCAATGCCAAGGATTTCGCCGGCGTGCACATCAAAGCTGACGCCTTTCAGGCGATGCACACCTTTGTCGTCTGTAACGTTCAAGTCTTTGACTTCAAGTATCTTTTTGCCAATCTGTGCCGGGGCTTTGTCGACCCGCAGTAATACCTTTCGACCAACCATCAGTTCAGCCAACTCTGGCGGGCTGGTTTCAGAGGTTTTGACCGTCGCAGTCATCTCGCCGCGGCGCATCACGCTGACAGTGTCAGTGATTTCCATGATTTCGCGCAGTTTATGCGTGATCAGGATAATGGTTTTGCCTTCGCGCTTGAGGTTCTCAAGGATGCGGAACAGGTGATCTGCTTCGGCGGGTGTTAGCACGCCCGTTGGTTCGTCGAGGATCAGAATGTCCGCTTTGCGATAAAGCGCTTTGAGAATTTCGACGCGCTGCTGCATGCCGACGCCGACCTCCTCGATCAACGCATCGGGATCGACGTTAAGTTCATATTCTTCTGCAAGATTTTTGAGTTCGCGGCGCGCGCGTGCAAGTGAAGGGCGTAGCAGACCACTGTCTTCGGCACCAAGAACGACATTCTCTAGAACAGTAAAGTTTTCGACCAGTTTAAAGTGCTGGAACACCATTCCGATGCCGGCAGCGATTGCAGCCTGGCTGTCCGGAATTGCAGTTTTGCGACCTGAAATAAATATCTCACCCGCATCAGCCTTATAGAACCCGTATAAAATCGACATAAGGGTCGATTTGCCTGCCCCATTCTCACCAATGATCCCGTGGATCGTACCGGGCATGACCCGAATGGAGATATCTTTGTTCGCTTGAACAGGTCCGAAGGCTTTGGAAATGCCTTTCAGCTCAATGGCGGGGGCTTGATCGGTCATTGGACACCTGTTCCTTAAACGCAAAAGGCCGCGCGGATTGCTCAGCGCGGCCTTGTCTTTTGGCCTGGGCGTCGACTTAGAAGTCGAGCGCTGGGCAGCTTTCGTCGGATGTGTAATCGTGAACTGCAAGCTCACCGGACGCCATGGCCGCTGCCGCGCCATATGTCGCCTCGAGCATGTCGTAGGACACGATAGGCTCGTTGTTGGCATCCATTGCAAAGCCAACACCACGGTTGGCAACGCTCATCACGTTAAAGCCAGTCTCAAGCTCTGTACCCGCTGTCATCGCATCATAAACCGCGTTATCGACGCGCTTCATCATGGATGTCAGAACCTGACCGGGGTGCAGGTAGTTCTGGTTCGCATCAACACCGATCGAGAGCATGCCCTCATCAGCAGCTGTCTGCAGAACGCCAACGCCTGTGCCGCCAGCGGCAGCAAAGACAACGTCAGACCCTTGGCTCATCTGTGCCAATGTCAGCTCGGAGCCCTTCACCGGGTCATTCCAAGCGGCAGGTGTTGTGCCTGTCATGTTTGCGATGACGTTGATGTCCGCGTTTACAGCTTTTGCACCCTGTGCGTAGCCACAAGCGAACTTGCGGATCAGTGGGATGTCCATGCCGCCGACGAAGGAAACTGTGCCAGTTTCAGACGCCATCGCCGCCATCATGCCGACAAGGTAAGAACCTTCGTGCTCGTTAAACACAACTGAACGGACGTTTGGTGCGTCAACAACCATGTCGATGATTGCGAATTTTGTGTCCGGATAGTCGGCTGCAACTTCTGCCAATGGTGTAGCCCATGAAAAGCCTGCCATGACGATCGGGTTTGCACCGGATTCAGCGAAGCGGCGGATCGCCTGCTCGCGCTGTGCGTCGGATTGGATTTCAACTTCAGCGTATGAACCGCCAGTTTCGGCTGCCCAACGCTCTGCACCGTTATAGGCGCTTTCGTTGAAGGATTTGTCGAACTTGCCGCCAAGATCGAACAGAATGGCAGGATCTGCAGCAGCAGTACCGGCAGTCAAAGCCAGTGCAGCAGATGCGCCAAGGAATTTGTGCATAAGTGTCATAAATATTTCTCCCAGGTCGTTACGCGAGGTTTTTTGCGGGCGCACTGCGCCCCCTCATTTAAAGGCAGAGCCGATCTAAGGTCGGTCATCGTGTGATAAGGCCTTGCCTTGCGGGGAATATCAACCGCTTTTTGGCCGTTTAGGTAGGCATATGCCGCAAAAACAGGTGTTATCCACAGCGTGACGCTGGGTTAGCCAGTGGCGAGCGACTTGCGTAGAACCAGCGCCGCGATGGGTGCTGCGTCTTTGGGCAGATAATAGCCCGCGCGCCGCCCAATTTGGCGGTAACTGGATGATGCATAAAGCGAGATGGCGGCTAAGTTGTCTTCGGCTACTTCGAGAAAAATCTCTGTGGCGCCTCTAGCAGTTGCAAGCTCTTCGGCGCTTTGTAGGACATCCCGCGCCAAGCCTTTCCGGCGCTGCGCTGGATCGGTTGCAATTGTCAGAACTTCGGCTTCGTCGAGCACGGTGCGGATCAAGCAAAAACTGTTGGAATCGCCAACAGCAAATGTGCCGGGGTGGGCCAGCAGGTCTGTGAACTCTTGCGTTGACCATGCCCGCGTGGCGCTGAACGCGCGGGCGTGCAAAGTGGCAAGGTCTTGCGGCGTCATCACAGCAGGACGGGCGCAGGATCGCGCGGTGGGGCCGCATCCGCGCTGCGGATGTAGAGCGGGGCAGGGCGTTCGGAGCTGTCGCCTAGGCGGGACCCTGCAATGCGAGCAACTGCTGCGATGAGGTCGGCCGCTGACTTTTGAGGTTGCGCTGGCGTGGCGAGTTGGATTGGATCGCTTGCTTCACCCACGCGAAACTCTTGCACATAGGATTGTTCGCGCGGTGCCGGGATGGTGGCGGTAAATGGCAAGGCCTCACCAAAGGCGCGAGCGTCAAAACCATTCACCCCGACCGCAGGTTTTCCCAGCCCCAAAGCCAATCCGCGAGCGGCAGACAATGCAATGCGGATACCCGTGAAATTACCTGGCCCAACGCCCACACCGATGCCATCAAGATCCTGCCATGTCAGGTTCTGAGCCGCTAGCATACCTTCAAGCATTGGCATTAGATGCTCTGCTTGTCCTTTGGCCATTTCGTCGACGCGGGTCACAATCCGGTCGCCCAACAGCAAAGCGGCGGCGCAATGCGCCGCCGATGTATCAAATGCCAGAACGATAAGTTTAGGCTGCAACAGGCCGCACCTCGACCACCTCGGGGATGTAGTGGCGCAGCAAGTTTTCGATGCCCATTTTCAGCGTCAAAGTTGACGATGGGCAACCGGCACAAGCGCCTTGCATGTGGAGATAAACGATACCGCGCTCAAATCCGTGGAAGGTAATGTCGCCGCCGTCTTGGGCGACGGCAGGACGTACTCGTGTGTCGAGCAATTCTTTGATCTGGCCCACAATCTCGCCGTCTTCGCCGGTATGTTCGGCGTGACCACTGACGGGTTTGTGATCTTCGGCCATAACAGATTGACCGGACTGGTAGTGTTCCATGATCGCGCCAAGAATACCTGGTTTGATATGGTCCCATTCAACGTCATCCGCTTTGGTCACAGTCACAAAGTCGAGACCAAAGAATACGCCGGTCACGCCGCCAGTCGTAAAGATGCGCTTGGCTAGGGGCGAATTTTCAGCCGCTTCCGCACTTGGGAAATCGGCTGTGCCAACCTCAAGTACGTTCTGTCCGGGCAGAAATTTGAGAGTTGCGGGATTTGGTGTCGATTCAGTCTGAATGAACATAGGGCCAACCTTTTTTGTCAGGCTTTAGATATGCGCACGACAAGGCCGAGAGTCAAGGTTTGGAATGGTTCTAAACTGCTAAACGCAGGATCAGGTAATCGCTTCCAGCCGCTCTTTCGACAAATCGCCAGGCACGATTGTGATGGGGATTGGCAGGCTGCCCGATTGTTTGCTGAGTTGCGTCACCAATGGGCCGGGGCCCTTGCTGTCATCGCCAGCGCCCAAGACAAGGACACCGACATCAGGGTCTTCGTTCACATAGGCAATGATTTCGTGCAATGGCTCGCCTTCACGGATAACCAGTTCGGGGTCGACGTTTTGTTTGTCGCGCATCCATTTGGCGAAGACTTCAAAGTGCACTTCAATCCGTTCACGTGCCTCTGCCCGCATGATTTCGCCGACACCGATCCAGTGGTTGAACTCATCAGGTGGAATAATGGAAAGAACGGCGACGCCGCCGCCCGTGTGTGATGCACGCATTGCAGCAAAGCGCATGGCATTGAGGCATTCGCGGCTATCGTCCAAAACGACCAAGAACTTACGCATTTCGATCTCCCTGTTGGGTTAAGTGTGCCGTAGGAAGCGGGCAGTGGCAACGGAAGAATGTTCCAAAAGCCGGTCCAGCTAGGCTGTGCTTGCAGCCCAATCCCAATACAGGTCACGGGCCTTTCGTGTGATGGGCCCAACTTGGTATTGGCGGTCTTCAAAGGCAGTGACTGGTGTAACCTTGGCCATATTTCCAGACAGAAAAACCTCGTCTGCGCTACGGAAATCATCGAATGTCAGTACGGTTTCGTGGACACTGACGCCATCCGCCTTAAGGTTTGAAATATGCCGCGCACGGGTGATGCCGGACAGGAAAGTCCCGTTTGGAATGGGGGTGAAAACCTCGCCATCCTTTACCATGAAGACGTTCGCGGTGGCGCTTTCGGCAACATTGCCCATAGCATCTGCGACGAGCGCATTGCCGAACCCGCGTGCGCGCACCTCGGTCAGCATCCGCGCGTTGTTAGGATAAAGGCATCCGGCTTTTGCGTTGACCACGGCGTCGTCGATGACTGGCCTGCGAAACTTGGTCAGGCCCAATGTTGTGGTCGCAGTTGGCGCGGCAAAAGGAATCTCTTCAAGACAAATAGCAAAGCCGGTTTCTTCGGGGCTGGGCACAATGGCAGTCTGGTCACCGTGGATCGCCCAATACATCGGGCGGATATAGACGGCAGCCCCGACGGGGTATTTCGCGAGCCCTTCTTTGGTAATCGCAATCATGTCTTCGGTGCTAACTGTGGGCGTGATCATCAATGCCTCGGCTGACCGGTTTACGCGACCGCAATGCAAATCCAGATCAGGCATCAAGCCGTTTACAAAGCGGGCCCCGTCGAACACGGTCGTGCCCAGCCATGATCCGTGGTCTGCCGCGCGCATCACGGGCACATCGCCTTCGTGCCATGTCCCTTCGAAATAGGTGCGGATATTTGTGCCGGTTGCCATGTCGCAATCTCCTTCTTGGGCGAACCCTAGGTTGGGGACAGCGCAAGGTAAAGTGTAGTTGGCGCCCGATGCCGGGGAACATCGGACGCCTAAGACGGCCAAGCCGAGAGGGGGGCGATGTCACGACCGCGGCACACAGGTAGAGCGAATCAATACCTTGGTGCCAGCCTGACATTGCGAAGATTCAGTTTTATGACGTGCCTTCCGCCACAGCGATCAAACCTTCGACATCCAGTGGATTATTCACCAAGTCGAGCGTGCCATCGGCAGTGCGCGGCCACTCAGCCATTGGCTTGTCAAAGTACAACTCGACACCGTTTTCATCAGGGTCACGCAAGTAGACCGCCTCGCTGACGCCGTGGTCTGCAGCGCCATCCAGAGGGATGCCGGCATCGACCACACGCTTGACCACATTGGCCAACGCCTGCTTGTCGGGATAAAGAAAAGCAGTATGAAAGAGCCCGGTATGCCCTTTGGGCGGGGGTGTCGCGCCAAGGCTTTCCCAAGTGTTCAGCCCGATGTGATGGTGATAGTCGCCCGCAGCGAGGAATGCGGCATGAGAACCGTATCGTTGCGTGAGAGCGAAACCGAGGATGTCCGAATAGAACGCAATCGCGCGATCCAAATCAGAAACACGCAGATGAACATGGCCGATACGGGCTGTTAGTGTGGCTGACATGGATGACCCTCTCAATGAATATGCATTGAGCCTAGGCGATTAGGTGCCGTCAAAGAAGAGGCTTGCGCGCATGGGGTTTGTGCGCAAGCTCACATATGCGGTCTAGCTGCGTAGCAGCCCTACGACATCATAGGTATCACGCAGGATCGGGTTCGCGATGGCGCGGGCTTTTTCGGCGCCTTCGCCAAGAATGCGGTCAATTTCTGCGGGATCAGCCATGAAACGCGCCATTTCGTCTGAGATAGGCGCGAGCTTGGCCACGGCCAGATCGGCCAATGCCGGTTTGAATTTGCCCCATTGCGCGCCTGCGTATTCGGTGATCACGGCCTCGGGTGTCATGTCATTTAGAGCGGCATAAATCTCGACCAGATTGCGCGCTTCGGGGCGTCCGGCAAGGCCCTCTGCGGTTTCAGGCAGCGGTTCAGGATCCGTTTTCGCCTTCTTGAACTTCTTGGCGATCTTGTCGGCATCGTCGGTCATGTTGATACGTTCCATGTCGCTTTCGCCGGACTTGGACATTTTCTTGGTCCCGTCGCGCAAGTTCATGATGCGCGTGGCGGGGCCGTCGATGACCGGTTCGGTCAGCGGGAAGAAGTCGGTCTTGAAGTCGTGGTTGAACTTTGCGGCGATATCGCGTGTCAGTTCAACGTGTTGTTTCTGGTCTTCGCCGACGGGCACGTGGGTCGCGTGGTATAGCAGAATATCGGCGGCCATGAGGGCAGGGTAGGCATAAAGGCCAAGAGACACTTTTTCAGCGTTGCTGCCTGCTTTGTCTTTGAATTGGGTCATGCGGTTCATCCAGCCAACCCGTGCAACACAGTTAAAGATCCAGCCCAATTCGGCATGGGCCGCCACTTGGCTTTGGTTGAAAAGGATCGACTGGCTTGGGTCGAGGCCCGCTGCCAAATACCCGGCTGCCACCTCGCGTGTCATGTTCGCCAGTTCTTTAGGGTCCTGCCAAACGGTGATCGCGTGCATATCGACGACGCAATAGATCGTTTCCATCTGCCCTTGTATGCCGACAAAACGCTTGATGGCCCCCAGATAGTTGCCAAGCGTCAGTCCGCCAGAGGGTTTGATCCCAGAGAAAACGCGTGGTGTGAAGGCTGTCTGGGTCATGGTTCAATTGTCCGGGGTGGATTTCAGGGCAAGGCTCGCATACCCATGTCCGAGCGACCCGTCAACTTCAACTGCCATGCGAGACCCACATGAAGCCAGAAAGCCCGTTCAATACTCTGCCGCCTTTGGTTGTTGCGCTTGCTCTGTTGATTGTGGGGGTCGAAGTGGTTTTTCAATTGGCGAACTCTGGCATCATTGGCGGACCGCGCGGTGTTGGTTGGCGCATTGTGGCGGTCGAACAGTACGGGTTCTCATCGGTTGTTTTGGACCGTGTGTTGGTCAACAACGACTATTCCTTCGATATGTTGAAACGGTTTGTCACCTATCCGTTCGTCAATGGGCAGCTGACACAGGTGGCCTTTTGTGCCGCCCTGACGCTGGCTTTGGGCAAATTCACGGCAGAGTATTATGGCGCGATCAAAGTCGGGATTCTTTATGTCGCCACAAGCATAGTTGGTGCAATTGTTTTCGGGCTGTTGGTTGATACCCGCTTTCCGCTGATTGGTGGATTTACCCCTGTTTACGGTCTCATTGGTGCATATACCTATGCGCTTTGGTTGCGGTTAGGAAATGCAGGTGAAAGCCAACTCATGGCGTTTCGTTTGATCGGGTTCTTACTTCTGATCCAATTGATCTTTGGTCTTATCTTTGGCGGAAGCAGCCAATGGATCGCTGAACTTGCCGGATTTGCGTCTGGTTTTGCGCTGTCGATCCTACTGGCGCCGGGTGGGTGGAGCAGTTTGCTCCACCGCATGCGTCAAAGGTCCTAGCGGCGCAGGTTTCGCCGGAATTCAGACAGTTTGAAGGCACCCAATAGGTGACCGA
>Ga0316189_10002381_pt1 | contig 18552 bp, 16 predicted proteins | sample LowCovwburrow_MG_FD_204930 | JGI IMG/M metagenome (GOLD analysis project Ga0316189, IMG submission 204930) | Coastal sediment microbial communities from Maine, United States - Lowes Cove worm burrow | ecosystem: Environmental > Aquatic > Marine > Coastal > Sediment | place: USA: Maine...
TGGCATGTTTGTAATATTGCTCGCCCGGTGGCAATTCATACTGCCAGAAACAGCCGTTCTCAATATAGGCATCAAGCTGATAGGCATCGGGTTTGCCGCGCCCGTGCTTGGTTCCCCCTTCGCGCCAGCCTGCCAGCGGACCAAGGCCCGGTGCACGCTCGTGATTGACAATATAGTCGGGATAGCCTTCAGGATATTTGGCACTGCCATCATCATTGACCATACCGTTAAGGCCAAGCCGGGCACCAAGATCAAGCAGCACGGTTTGAAAGGCCCGCACATCGCGGTCCGGTTTCACCACAGGCTGGCGAATGGCATCAGCAGGCCCGTGAGCACTTGAGATCGGTCGATCCAGCAGTGAGATACAGTCCCAGCGCTCAAGATATGTCGTATCAGGCAAAATCAGATCGGCAAAGGCCACAGTTTCCGAATAATAAGCATCTGAATAGATAAATTTTGGAATTCTATATTCGCCGTTTTCATCCTTATCGGTCAGATACTTGATCGTCTCTGACGTGTTCATCGACGAGTTCCAGCCCATATTGGCCATATACATGAACAACACATCAATGCCGTAAGGGTCTTTGGCCCAGGCATTATGCAGAACCATATGCATCAGTCCGTGCGAGGACATCGGAAATTCCCAGCTATAACCCTTGTCGATGCGGATCGGATTGCCATCATCATCAACCATCAAATCCTCAGGGCTTGTCGGGTTACCGATCGGCGAACCTTCAAGCGGTGAATTGGGTTTGGCATATTTACCGGCAGGTTTAGGACCGGGAGGGATTGGCTTGGGGAAGGGGGATTTATAGCGAAACCCGCCAGGGACATCGACAGAGCCGATCAGCACTTGCAGCATGTGCAAGGCCCGGCAGGTATGAAAACCGTTTGAGTGGGCTGAAATCCCACGCATCGCATGCATAGAGACGGGCCGCCCCTTCATGGTTTTGTGCTTAACGCCGGTCCAGTCGGTCCAGGGAATTTCCAGCTCAATTTCTTCTTCAAAGGCCGCGTGAGCAATCTCAGCTGCAATACGCCTGATATCCTCAGCTTTCAAACCAACAGTTTCAGCAACCGCGTCAGGTGAATATTCATCGGCCATATAACGCCGGGCAATCAGCTCAAATGACGGGCGGGCTTTTGGCTTGCCGCGACCGGTTGAATGCTCGCCAACAAATGCCGGGTTGATCTTTTTGGCGTTGGTCGCATTGGTCGGATCCACCAGCTTTTTGCTTTTAAGGTCATAGCATAAAGGGTTGCCCTTGCTGTCACGCACAAACAGGCCGTCATTTTCCTTGCCCGGATTGTCATAAACCAGCCAATGGGCATTGGTATAGCGGGCCAGATATTGAAAATCGATTTTTTCTGCCCGTAGCAATTCATGAATAAGGGCAAAGATAAATAAACCATCGGTGCCAGGGCGTATCCCGACCCATTCATCAGCAATGGCCGAATAACCGGTGCGAACCGGATTGACCGAGACAAATTTGGCATCGGCCCGGGTTTTCAATTTACCGAGACCAATTTTAATCGGGTTGGAATCGTGGTCTTCGGCCACCCCGAACAGCATGAAATATTTGGTCTGGGTCCAGTCCGGCTCACCAAATTCCCAGAACGCTCCGCCAATAGTATAAAGACCGGCAGCGGCCATATTGACCGAGCAGAAGCCACCATGAGCGGCAAAATTAGGGGTGCCAAATTGTGAGGCCCACCAACCGGTCAGTGACTGACTTTGATCTCGTCCGGTAAAGAACGCTAATTTTTTAGGATCCTTGGCCCGGGCATCACCCATCCATTTGGTTGCCAGCTCGAGGGCTTCATCCCATTCAATTTCTTCAAACTCACCAGCGCCGCGCTCACCCACTCGCTTGAGTGGTTTCGATAACCGGGCAGGGGAGTAGTGATTCATAATCCCGGCAGAACCCTTGCCACACAAAACACCCTGATTTACCGGATGTTCGGGGTTGCCCTCAATATAGCGGATTTTGCCGTCTTTAAGATGAACGCGAATACCACACCGGCAGGCACACATATAACATGTGGTGGTTTTAACCTCGTCAGCCACCTTGCGCGACAGTTCAACCTTTTCCTTGACCGTTGTAAACGGATTGCTGACCACGAGTTTTCCCTTATCCTGTATTGCCGACCAAAGTCCGGATCTATTTATTACCTTCCTCTAATATACGAAAAACTATATGTATTGATATAGACAAACTGACGCGATTTACACCACCCTGTGGGAAAACACAAAAAAGGCGGCTCAAAAAAGAGCCGCCTGAAGCATTGTTAAACTGGAAGTTCGAAGATTAGTTCCAGTGGTAATTGTAACCCAGTGTGAATTCAAGTTGATGCATTTTGATTTTGGTCGACTGGGTGGCGGATGTAGGGCCTGTAACGCTAACACTTGGTGCGAACATGGCTGCAAATTCAAACTCGCTGTTAGGTGAGTATTTGTAGCTTGCGCCACCGGTGATGTGATGCTTCACAGTTGCCGGAGCTAGAATATTAAACAACACTTGGCTTTTAGGAATTGGCTGGGTGTTATAGGAATACCCGGCCCGCACTGTCAGATCTTCTGTCGCTTTATATTCGGCACCAAACTTGATAGTGCTGACATCTTTCCAGCCAAAACCGGAGCCAGTTGGATCACCCAAGAAAGTGCCTGGATTCTTGTTGGCAATAGCTCTGACTTCAGAGTAGTTGATGTAACGGTAATCAGCCATCAATGTCAGATCTGGTGTAACATCAAAAGCAACACCGGCCTGGAAGTTTGATGGCACATCAAAATCACCACTCTGGGCAAACAGACCGGAATATTTTTTGAAACGGCTCATATACAGTTTTGATTGATAACTGGCACCAACCCGAATGCTGTCACTGAGCATAAACTCGACACCAACCCGAACCCCGCCGCCATATGAATAATCATAACCCCGGTTGGTCAAACTAGTCGGGTCGTTACTCTGTCCAAAAGCACCAAACGCGCTCAAGCCCTTGGCTTTAAACCGTTGAATGGCAAAAATTGGAGAGATACCAAATGAGAAATGATTGCCAAGTTTTTGTGCATAGGCTGCCGAGATGTTTACCTGTGTCAGATCAACACCTGATTTTCCACCGCAAAAAACACCGCCAGGAAATCCGGGGGGGCAGCCGGGATTGCCAACAGCTTTATAGGTCGTGTTCATGCCACCGTTACCGCTCAACGAAAACCCGATAGTCCGGTCTTCATCCAGAGGATGAGAGTAGGCCAAATTGGGGACAGCAAAAATGTTTCTGTCACTTTTTACCTTTCCGGAAGCAGGGAAGGGAGACGCGATTGCTCCTGTTGTCTCATACTGGCGAAACGGCATAAACAGCGAAACTGCACCGTTAAACTGACGTCCAGCATGGACAAGGCCCGCCGGGTTCAGATTGATGATTGTGGCATCTTTACCATCGGCAATACCGGCACCGGCCAAACCTTTATGGCGTGCACCAACGGCATTCTGGAAATAACCCTCTGTTGCTTGTGCTTCAGTGGCAACAAGCGCTCCGGCAGCTGCTAGGACAGCAGCCGTAGCTGAAATTTTCTTAAAAAGTGACAATTTGAGACCCCTTCTCTTCCCTCAAAACAAAACCCACCAGCTCTCACTGATGGGTCTAAAATTAGTAAAACCAGACAAATGTGCCCGATTCAGACCCGATGAGATCACCTTAGTGAATGAATCGCATCGGGCAAGTTGAATATGTTAATAATTGCGAAAATATATGCGGAAAATTATAATTGTTGCAATTTTGCCACAATTCAAGCGTTGCCGTTAGGCTGTATGCCTGATTTCGAATTTATAAATGTCACCGTCCTGATTCGAACTAACCAGTTCATTGCCGGTTTGGTTGCAGAATGCGCCAAAATCAGCAACTGAGCCCGGATCGGTCGACAAAACCTCAAGAATTTCACCTGTAGGCACAGCTTTCAGAGCTTTCTTGGCTTTAAGAATCGGCAACGGGCAGTTAAGGCCACGGGCATCAAGGGAATGTTCAGACATATTTTCTTCTCCAGTTCGTTGAAATTCAAATTACATATAAAGGTTGATGTCAGACTTGGCAGCCATCTCGATATAAGTTGCCGCACCGCCCAGTTCAGGGCCGTCAATAAGCACATCGGGGCTATACTCAAACAGGTCAAGTGTCATTTGACAGGCGACCATTTTGACTTCTGCCTCAACCGCCATTTCGCGCAATTCTTCAATTGAAGCAACGCCTTTTTTCTTGATCAGGTTCTTCATCATTTTGGTTGCCGCCGCATCAACACCGGGCAGAGTTGAAACAATATTAGGCATAGTCATGTGCATGCCCATCATTGGCATTTTCATACCCGGATTGCCAAGCGTGGAAATTTGTAGATCCAGATCTTTTTGCAGCAGGTTCAGGCCGTAAAAAGTAAAGAACATATTCACTTCAAGCCCCATGGCAGCGGCCGTAGTGGCAAGGATAAATGGAGGGTAAGCCCAGTCCAATGTGCCTTTAGTGCAAATAATTGTCATGCTTTTAGCATTAGTATCGTCAGCCATGTCTCGCTCCATCTCTCGAAAAATATATTGGTTTACGCGTGTATTCTTATATTTGAATGATTGAATGCACAACATTGGTGCCAAGGTCAAGGGCAAAGGTGGATAAGTTTGTCACAAAAATTTGTATAATCCGCTAAAATCCGCCAAACTTATGAAGCCTTCAGACTTTTAAGGTATTTGCGGAACGACATTTTTTCATAAGCACGCGTGTGGACAAAGCGGAACATGGTGAGAAAATGTTCTGGTTGCAGATATCCCTGGGCCCGTGCTGCTACGCGTTCACGCGGTTTGGTGCTGGCCAGTTTGTTAGCGTCATCATGCAAGAACAAAATGGTTGGTGAAAACCGGATCCCATATTTGCGGGCCAGTGCTTTTTCCGACATTTCGGTCCCGTCAACATCGGTGACTATTTTTGATCCAAATACATTCAATTGCAGAATTTCAAAATTGGCCCGGATATATTTTTGAATGTCAGGGCGGGCGAAGTTTTTAAAATGGGTTTCCTTGCAATAAGGACAGCCCTTTAGCTCCCAGAAAATTGCCAGCCTTTTACCCTTGTCCGAAGTCTCGGTGATGTCATCTTTCAGTTCCAGAAAGCTCTCGAGAAACCATGATTGGTGATAAAGACCATCGTCACCCAGTACCGGACCATCCTGCGCAAAAGCCGGGTCTACCAACCTTGAGCCGGCAAGGCCGCTCGCTGTCAGTGCCAACATTGTTCTGCGTGAGAGCATGGTCTCCTCCTGTTAAGTTCTGTATGATGGTCTTTCTGTATCACAAAAACATAGTTTGAAAAAAGGCGAGGGCAAGTGACAAGAAACATTTTAATAAAACAAATGACAATTTTTACAGTAATTATTATGTGTCTGGGGTTCTCGCTCAAGCCCTTACTTGCACAAAACAACAAAACTGCGGTTGATAATTATCTGAGCTGGTTCAAGCCGGTCAATGCCCATCTGCGCACTGCAATAAGCTATTTGCGTACCGGAAATACAGATTTTGCCGCGCTGGCACTTGAAGACATGATTACTGCCAAAGCACCAGATGAAACGCTGCAAGGCACTCTAAAATCCACAGTGACATCTACGGTGAAAAAGGCTCAAACAGCCCTTGATCAGATCGACAACAACGAGCCTGACAAAGCCCGCGCGATGCTGCTCACTATGCGGGCTGACTTTTTTGCACTTCATCAAAAAAGCAACATTAAGGTTTTTGACGATTGCATCTGGATGCTGGGCAAAAAGGGGCCTGCCTTATGGCATTATCGCAAGAATAAGGCTGATTTAACTAATGAGGAGGAATTGCAAAGCGTCGCGAAAGCCGCAGCCGATTATCTCGCCCAACTCAATCTGTGTGACGCTCAAGCCACACCACAGATAAAAGCTGATGAAAGCTATTCACGTATCGTGACCGGTGCCAGACAGTCGCTGGAGCGCCTTCCAGCAGAAGCGCTTGCCAACAAGGATGGCGGACAATTATACCGTTTCATCATCGAACTGCGCTCATTCGACCGCTTGCTGTATTTCCGCTTTGGTTGATTGGTTGATTGGTTGAGAGAATCAACCAACAGCCAAACCGGGAAACATCCCCTGTAGAAAAAAGCCCAGTTCCTGCATATAGCCGGTCATGATCAGCACCCCGGTTATCACCAGCATAAGCCCCATGATTTTCTCAACCATTCCCATATGTTTTGAGAATTTGCGCATGAATGTCACAAATGGTCCGGCAAAAGCCGCAGCAAACAGGAACGGAATGCCGATACCCGCTGCATAAGCCCCAAGCAATAACGCGCCTTGAGTGGCAGAATCTTCGGCCCCGGCAACAAACAAAATTGAGGCCAGAATAGGCCCGACGCAAGGTGTCCAACCAAAAGCAAAAGCCAGCCCGACCAAATATGAGCCAAACAAGCCTGCAGGTTTTTTCTGCACGTCGATTTTGGCCTGCCTGTACAGCATGGAGATTCGGAATATGCCGAGAAAGTGCAGTCCCATCAAAATGATAACCGCACCGGCAAAGTATTTCAGTACATCAAAATAATCGGTCAATGCCTGGCCAAGAAAAGAAGCACTGGCGCCCAGTAAGACGAAAACCGTTCCAAAGCCGATAACAAAAGCAAACGCCGAGGCCATGATTTTGCGTCCGGCCCCGTCGGATTCTTCCTGACCGGTTACCTGGTCAAGACTCATGCCAGCCAAAAAACAGATATAGGGTGGGATAATGGGCAGGATACACGGGCTTAAAAACGATATAATCCCGGCAATAAAAGACCCGTAAAAAGTAATATCCATCCCCATAAAAAGACCCTCACCATTGTGCATTGAAATATAGATTGAAACGATCAACCTATATACATATTCACAAATGGTAAAGTGTTTTTACGCTGGGATCCCTCGAACTATGCGGCTTGGGACAGCTGCATTAAAGTCGGGCGCATTTGTGCAAGATTATACCCTTGAGCGGCGCATGAGGCGATGATTTCATCAACCGATTTGCTGCTGGCCTTGGCCAGAGCCCACATTACTGCGCTGCGATGTCCCGAAGCACAATAGGCCACGACTGGTCCGCCAGCTTGTGCCAGAGCACCAGCAAATGCCGTGATTTGTTCCATGCTTAGTCCACTGTGGTCGATCGGCATGTAATGATAATCAAGGCCATGCTCAATCGCCAGTTCGGCCATTTCGCGATCAGCAGGAAAAAACCCGCGTTCCGTATCTGGCCGGTTATTGATGATGGCTTTAACCCCTTGTTCTGCCAGCAAAGCAACATGGCCTGGCATAAGCTGCGGCGACACAAAAAAACCGTCCTCGATCTGTCCAAGGTTCATAAAACTAGTCCTCTTTTTATATCTGTCGGTCGATAGAGTTCTATATATTAGCAATGTCTAATATAGCAAGAGGAAAAATGATAAAGTAGGGGAAGGGGGACACACCCGAAAAGCTAGGTCGCCTGCCGAACGAGCGATAGCGACGACAGGGTGCGACTGCGCCCCGGCCGGTCAGGCCGCGCCTCGCAGGCCCGAGCAAAGCGAGGATACGCCGTGAGTGATATCGTGGGAGGAGGCATTACCGACGACTGGGTGCGACTGCGCCCCGGCCGATCAGGCCGCTCTAACGAAGGCCCGAGCAGACACTTAAGTGTCAGCGAGGATACGCCGTGAGTGACATTAAAATGATATTTAAGAAGCGACCGCGCAACCTTCTTTGCTTTCATCGGTTTTACAATAAGCATCATACAGCGTTGCCATAATCATTGATGCTTCCTGGCTTTTCAGCGAGTAAAAGATTGACTGGGCTGCACGGCGGGTTTGCACCAGATTTTCACGGCGCAAAACAGCAAGGTGCTGCGACAGGGCCGACTGATTGAGGCCAATTAACTTCTCAAGCTCACCAACAGATTTTTCACTTTCGGCCAGATTGCACAAAATCAACAAACGCCATTCATTTGCCATGGTCTTTAATAATGCGCTGGCGCGCGAAGCATTTTCCTGAAGTTCTGATATATCCATAAACCAAATGTCTCTTTCATTGCAAATTAGATGCAAAGCACAGGAACGCCGCGTACATGCTTTTATTCAAATATATTAATATACATGCCATTAGTCAGAAGAAAGTGCAAATGAATTTTTTTCGAAAAAGTTAAATGATTAATAGCTATGTCCCGGTTTTTAGCGGAATATTTCAGACCAGACAACCGAACGTGAGAGATTGTCGCAGGGTCTCAGTAATAGGCAAAAGCATTTTCTGATTTATTGCAGCAACCAATAATGCCAGATTGAAGCAAGTTTACATCAATAAGGAACTAAAATGAAAAGAATAGCATTGATCGGGTTTGGCGAAGCCGGGCAGGCCTTTTATCAGGGTTGGGAACAAAAATGGCAGGGGAGTGAGGCTTTTAAAATCAGTGCCTATGACATTAAAACCGATTCGCCTGATCAAAAGGTTTCAGCCGCCAAATGGCAGGACTACAAATCAGCAGACATCACTGGTTGTGCAACAATGGACCAGGCGCTAAGCGGGGCTGATGCCGTGTTGAGCCTGGTAACGGCAGATCAGGCCAACACCGCTGCCAAAACTGCTGCCGGGCATATAGCAGAAGGGACATTTTTCTTTGATGGCAATTCTTGCGCTCCCGATACCAAAAAGCGCTCTGCCTTGGCCATTGATACTGCCGGGGGGCGTTATGTCGACATGGCAATCATCGCACCGGTTCATCCGGCATTGCACAGAGTGCCGGTTTTGCTGTCTGGAGAGTTTGTCGAGGCAGCGCAAAGTATTGTCAAACAACTGGACCTGGATGCCAAAACCATCGACGGCCCTGTTGGCACCGCCTCAGCGATCAAAATGAGCCGCTCTGTCATGATGAAGGGTCTTGAAGCCTTGATGCTTGAATGCGTTTTGTCGGCCCGCAAGGCCGGTGTTGATGACATCGTGCTGGATTCACTGGAGGCGACATATCCCGGTTTTGGCTGGAAAGAGCGCGCCGCCTATATGTTTGAGCGGGTTATGACCCATGGTCTGCGCCGCGCCGCTGAAATGCGCGAGGTGGCCATAACCGTTGATGATCTTGGTCTTGCCGGCACCATGGCCCACGCCACCGTTGACTGGCACCAGCGAATAGGGGATCTGAAACTTGATACGACAGGCTTCGAAGATCTTAATTATCAGGACCTGGCCGATCTGTTGCTGACCCGCCCGGAATTGAAAAACTGAAGTTTCTAAAATCTGTTGACCTGTGGTCAAACTGCCGATAAACTCATTTGTATACGAACAATAAAACAAGCACAAAATGTGCGGTCAAACAGGCAGGGAACGTAACACTATGAGCTATGAGCGGCCCGTAAATCTTGAGCAGGCACTCACGCTGCTATCTCGAGAAAGCTGGAAAGTTCTCGCCGGCGGTACAGATTTTTATCCCTTTTTGCGCAATCGTCCGGCCACAGGAAACATTCTCGATGTTTCGGCACTTGAAGGTTTGCGCAGCATTACGTCTGAAAATGACGGCTGGCGTATCGGTGCTCTTGCCACCTGGAGCGATATCATTGCCGCTGATCTGCCCGCCGCCTTTGACGGCTTAAAGCTGGCGGCCCGTGAGATCGGTTCCATCCAGATACAAAACCGCGCCACACTTATCGGCAACATCTGTAATGCCTCACCGGCAGCAGATGGTGTTCCACCGCTGTTAACGCTCGATGCTGTTATTGAAATTATGTCGGCCTCAGCCACCCGGCAAGTGCCGTTGCGCGATTTCATTCATGGCAACCGTGATACAGACTTGCAAACAGATGAACTGGTCAGCGCGGTTCTGATACCGGCCACATCCTGCAAAGGCACATCATCATTCATCAAGCTTGGCGCCCGAAAATATCTGGTTATTTCCATTGCCATGGTCGCGGTTAGGCTGGCCTGTGCTGACGATGGTAAATTCAACGACGTAGCGATTAGCGTTGGTGCCTGTTCGGCAGTCGCGCGCCGTTTGTCCGAACTTGAAGAGGCGTTAACCGGAATGAAGATGACAGATGATTTGTCTGGCACAATCCAGCCCCGTCACTTTGCCGCTCTGGCCCCGCTTGATGATGTTCGCGCCCCGGCGCAATATCGACTTGAGGCTGCTGCCGAGCTTGTTCGCCGCGCCATTACAATGGCGCAAGGGCAGGGGGGATGGCGATGACATCCTTTACATTAAACGGCAAGCCGGTAACAACAAGTGCGCCGCCAGAACAACGCTTATCAACTGTCCTGCGCGATGAACTAAATATGCCTAGCGTTAAAATCGGCTGCAATGCCGGTGACTGTGGCTCCTGTTCAGTGCTGCTTGATGGCGAACCGGTCTGCAGTTGTTTAACCGCAGCAGGGCAGGTTGAGGGCAGGGATATCACCACTGTCGAAGGTTTGGCGCAAGGCGATGTTTTAAGCCGCTTGCAAGAGAGCTTCCTTCATTATGGCGCTGCTCAATGCGGCATCTGTACACCAGCCATGCTGGTCTGCGCCCAAAGTCTGCTTGAGAAAAGCCCAAGCCCGACCCGCCAGCAGGTCGAGGATGCATTAGGCGGCGTGCTTTGCCGCTGTACGGGCTATCAAAAAATCATTGATGCGGTCATTCATGCTAGCGGCTTGAACACCAGCGAACTCAAACCACTTGCCGGTGAAAATGTCGGCAGTGCCATTCGCCATCTCGATGGACGTGCAAAAGTAACCGGCGAATTAGCTTACAGTGCCGATTTTGTCCCTGACAATGCTGTGCTGGTGCGGGTCATCCGCTCGCCCCATCATCATGCCGGTTTTTCATTTGGCGATTTGTCGGCTTTCAAAAAGGCGAATCCAGACATCCTAATGATTTTGACCGCCGATGATGTTCCCGGCAAAAACTGTTTTGGTGTTATTCCCCCCTTTGCCGACCAGCCGGTTTTTGCCCAAAACACCGCCCGGTTTCGCGGTGAAGCCATTGCTGCAATTGTTGGCGAGCCACAGGCCGTCACGGCATTTGATGAAGCAGACTTTCCGGTACAATGGCATGTTGAGCCACATGTGCTGGTGCCCGATGAAGCGTTAAAAAAACAAGCACCACAATTGCACGACGACCGCGCCGGTAATATTCTGGTTCGAGGTTTAGTGCAACGTGGAGATGCTGATGGTGCTCTGAAAAAAGCCCCCCATCAGGTAAGTGTCAGCACCTCAACTCCCTTTGTTGAACATGCCTATATCGAGCCTGAAGCAGGCTATGGCGAACGCGTTGGTGATCGTATCGTCATTCATGCCGGTACACAGGCTACTACGATGGACCGTGAGGCCATAGCAGAAATCATGGGTTTTGAATTAAGCGCTGTGCGCGTTGTGCCAACGGCTGTTGGAGGTGGTTTTGGTTCCAAGCTCGATATCTCGGTCCAACCCTATATTGCACTGGCAGCCTGGAAGCTCAACCGACCGGCAGCAATTTGCTACACCCGCACAGAATCAATGCAATCAACCACGAAACGCCACCCCTCGCAAATCGATTTGACAGTCGGTTGCAACGAAGATGGCAAAATCAACGGCTTTGCCTTTGACGGTGTTTTCAACACAGGTGCCTATGCCAGTTGGGGGCCAACCGTGGCCAATCGGGTGCCGGTGCACGCTTCGGGGCCATATTACATCGAGGATTATCGCGCCAATTCTGTTGCCGTCCACACCAACACCCCGCCATCAGGTGCGTTTCGCGGCTTTGGTGTGCCCCAATCAGCTATTGCTCAAGAATGTGCCTTTGATGAACTTGCCGACAAGGTGGGCATTGACCGGCTTGAGTTTCGCCTGATCAATGCGCTGGATAATGGCGATGCAACCATTACCGGTCAGGTGTTCGAAACAGGTGTTGGCATCAAGGACTGTCTGCAAGCTTTAAAACCGGCTTGGGACAAAGCTCATAAAAGGGCGCAAGATTTCAATCAGCAAACAGGCGCTTCTCCTTTGCGCTCTTCTTTGCGTAAGGGCGTTGGCATCGCCTCATGCTGGTATGGTTGTGGCAATACCTCATTGCCCAATCCGTCCACCATAAGAGTTGGCATAAAACGCAATGGCCAAATTGTTCTGCATCAGGGCGCCATGGACATCGGGCAGGGGTCCAACACTGTAATAACCCAGATCGCTGCGGATGCCCTGGGCGTGCCGGTGCATGAAATTTCTCTGGTTGACTGTGATACGGACCTGACCCCTGATTGCGGCAAAACCTCGGCCTCGCGCCAGACTTATGTCACCGGCATGGCGGCCAAACTGGCCGGTGTTGCCTTGCGCGCCAAAGTCCTGCGTCATGGCAATGTTGAAGATATCACCGAAATTGATTTTTCCACATTTGAGGAAAACGAATTCGGTTATGTGTTGATGGCAGAAGAAACCTATGACCCGCCAACCAGCCCGCTTGATGAAAACGGTCAGGGCAATCCCTACGCGCTGTTTGGCTATGGCGCTCAATTGATCGAACTGAGCGTTGATACCGCCCTTGGTGCGATCAAACTCGATCATATCACCACCGCGCACGATGTTGGCCAGGCCATAAACCCGCTTCTGGTTGAAGGCCAGATTGAGGGCGGCGTGGCGCAAGGTATCGGTCTGGCCCTGATGGAGAATTATCAGCCGGGGGTTACCGAAAATCTGCACGACTACCTGATCCCGACAATCGGTGACATGCCGACATTTGACAATATCATAATAGAAGTTGCGGATGCACAAGGCCCATATGGGGCCAAAGGTCTGGGCGAGCATGTCCTCATTCCAACAGCCCCGGCCATCCTCAACGCCATCCGCCATGCCACCGGCGCTATTGTCCTTGATTTACCGGCCACGCCGGATAAAGTTCTGGCTGCGATCAGAAAGGCGAGTTCATGACTGACACAAAACCCCTAAAAATCCGCTGCGATGCCTGTCCCGTCATGTGCTACATCGCCGATGGTCGCACCGGTGCATGTGACCGCTATGCCAATGATGGCGGCGATCTGGTTCGTGTTGATCCGGTGGTTATTGTCGAGCGCACCCAAAAGGCTGGCGGCAAGTTGGTGCCGTTTCTTGAGGCCGAGCCCGAATGGAATGGCGAGATTGTCAATCAGCCTGAAAGCTTTATTACCGCCATCGGCACCGGCACCACATATCCTGACTATAAACCGGCCCCCTATATCGTCTCGCAAGAAGTTGAGGGCGTTGACATGATCACCGTCGTCACCGAGGGGATATTTTCCTATTGCGGCGCCAAGGTGAAAATCGACACCGACCGCCACCTTGGGCCCGAACAAAGTCTGGTGCGGGTAGAGGGCGAACCGGTCGGCCATGTCACAACGGCTGAATATGGCTCGCAAATGTTATCGCTCGGCGGTGTGCATCATCTGACCGGCGGTGGCAAAAAAGAAGGCCGCGTCACCTGTAAAACCCTGCTTGATCTGTGTAACGGCCAGATGGTTGAGATGACCATTGATGATGGTGTTACGGTTCAGGTTCAGGCAAATCACGCCCCCATTATCAATGGCCGCAGCGAAGATCGTATGCGGGTTGGTTGTGGTTCGGCCACCATCGGCATGTTTGCCTCACAATGGCAGGGACTGGTTGATGAAGTGGTGGTGGTTGATGATCATATCACTGGCGTCATGTCAGAACATCAAGCCGGTAAAGTTATCGGCTGGCCAGCTTCTGGCATCAAGATAAATGGCCGTCGCTCCACTCCGGGGCGTTATTTTCAGGTTGCAGAACCGGGCACCGGTTGGGGTGGCACCAACGTGGATGATCCGTTGAAAATTTTAGGACCCTTCAAAGCTGGAGTAGCCCGGCCCGGACAATCCCTGTTTATGGTTTCCACCACCGGTGAGCAATTTGCCTATTATGAACTCGATGAAGATTTGATACCGGTTGAACAGCCAATGCCCGAACGGTTGTTGAAATCAGTTGAGCGGATCAAGGAAAATTGTGAACCGGCGCTCTGTTCAGTGTTGTTTATGGGCGGGGCAGGCGGCTCATTGCGCTCAGGCGTAACTGAAAACCCGGTTAAGCTGACCCGTTCGGTTAAAGATGCCCTGACCAGCATATCCTGTGGTGGTGCCCCGGCCTATGTCTGGCCCGGTGGTGGCATTACGGTCATGGCCGATGTTTGCAAAATGCCCGAAAATGCCTTTGGCTATGTGCCAACTCCGGCCCTTGTTGCCCCGATAGAATTCACTATGCGCCGCCAGGACTATGAAGCGCTCGGTGGTCATATGGATTATGTTTTAAGCCTTGAAGATGCCCTTGAAGGCAAGACCGGCTTGCAAAAAGATCATCGCTTAAGTGGTAAAAAACAACTTGCCCACAAGGATGAGCATAGCTGGCCGACCCGCCCTGAAAATTATGAATGGGGCAAAAAATGATCATCAACCTGCTGCCAGATAATAAACGTCTGCATTTGCAACATGGCCCGATTGATCTGGTCATCGAAGCCTTTGGCTCGCAGGAAGAAATAACCAAGGCCTATCGCTGCGCGGCTGAGAGATTTCACACCATTCTTGATGAATTGGTGGGTGAATTGCCACTGCTGCGCACCCAGATAAAACCGGATACGAGCCGCCCTGTAGGCACTATCGCAAAGACAATGTATGCCACCGCTAAAGCCCACGCCGCTGAATTTATCACTCCCATGATAGCGGTGGCGGGCGCGGTGGCAGATGAAGTGCTTTCATCAATGTGCCAGGGTGCTGTGCTGGATAAAGCCTATGTCAATAATGGCGGTGATATCGCGCTTTATCTTAAACCCGAAGCAGATGAGACATTCCGCACTGGCATCGTATCAGACCCGCGTACGGCTGAAATGTTGTCAACAGCAACAATAAATCCTGCTATGGGAATTGCAGGCATAGCCACCAGTGGCCGACATGGCCGCAGTCTCTCCCTTGGTATTGCCGACAGCGTTACGGTTTTTGCCGCCAATGCTGCAACCGCCGATGCGGCTGCCACCATCATTGCCAACAAGATTGATCTGCCCGATAATCCGAAGGTCACACGCCAGCCTGCCAGTCAATTGTCCCCCGACAGCGACCTTGGCGAACTATTGGTAACGATTGACGTGGCCCAGTTATCACCGCAAGAAAAAGCCACCGCCCTTGAAGCTGGTCGCGAACGGGCGCAACAATTGTGTCGGGCCGGAGTGATTGAAGCGGCCTTTTTATCTCTGCAAGGAAAAGTGCGGATTATTGACTGGGCGATTGACGCCCCCGCTGTTTTTGCCCCACATTCAAATTTGTCCACCATCGAGAACAGGATTGCCCATGCCTGAAGTTATTGTTCGAAAAACCATTGTGAGCGTGGAAGATATCTTCCACGAAGGTGGCCCTGTGTCGCAAAAACCCCACCGCCGCGGCGCCATAGCAGCCGTTATCCACAATCCCTATGCCGGTCGATATGTAGAGGAAATCACCCCCTTCATAGAAGACCTCAAACCGCTTGGTCTTAAAATGGCCCAGGACCTGATTGCAGCCATGGGCGCAAAACCATCACAAATTGAAGGTTATGGCAAAGGGGCCATCGTCGGCTCTGGCGGCGAACTTGAACACGGCGCGCTATGGCACGCCCCGGGCGGCTATTCGATGCGTGAAGTGGTGGAAAATTCAAAGGCCATTGTCGCCTCAACCAAAAAGGTTGGTGCCGTCGGTTCAAGGCTTGATGTGCCGGTCACCCATGCCAATGCATCTTATGTGCGCTCACATTTCGATTCAATCGAGGTTGGTATCAATGATGCGCCACGGGCTGATGAAATGCTGGTCATTCTGGTGATGACCACTGGTTCTAGAATTCACAGCCGCTCTGGCGGGATGCTTGCAAGTGAGATTAAAGGAGAGGATGGTTTAAAATGATAACCGCAAAAATCCGTAAAATAAGTACTGTCGTTGAAGAAATCCATCAAGAGATCGGCAAAGAAATTTCTCCGACAACCCGCCGCGCTGCCGCCATTGCCGTCATTGAAAATCCCTTTGCCGGAAAATACAATGAGGACCTGGAAGGCTTGATGGTTATCGGTGAAGAACTCGGCAAACTGCTGGGTGAACGAGCCGTTGCAGCCCTTGGCATAGAACCATCGCAGGCTGAAGGTTATGGCAAGGGGGCTATCGTTGGCGAAAACGGTGAGCTTGAACATGCCGCCGCCATTTTACATCCGCGTCTTGGCGGCCCATTGCGGGTGGCGGTTGAAAAGGGCGCTGCTCTTGTTCCCTCATCAAAGAAAATGGGTGGCCTTGGCTCGCCGCTTGATGTGCCGCTTGGCCACAAGGATGCCGCCTATGTGCGCTCGCATTTTGATGCCATGGAAGTGCGGATTAACGATGCCCCGCGCGCCAACGAAATTCTGGTTGCCATTGTCGTCACCGACAGTGGCCGGCCTTTACCACGCGTAGGGGGGCTGGAAGCAAAGGATGCAAAAGGAGAAGATGGCTTGCGCTGAAACACCCTTTAAGGAGATCATGATATGAAATTTGTTAAAAACGCCTGGTATGTTGCAGGATGGTCATCAGAATTTTCTGATGAACTTCGCGCCTTGACCATACTGGAACAAAATGTCGTCATGTACCGCGCTTCAACCGGTGAAATTGCGGCGCTGGAAGACCGCTGTCCGCACCGTTTACTGCCACTGTCTATGGGCAAACGCATTGGTGATGACATCCAGTGCGGTTATCATGGCATGACCTTTGACTGTTCAGGCAAATGCATTCGGGTGCCCGGTCAGGATAATGTGCCTGCCTCGGCTGATATAACTGCTTATCGCGTCCATGAAAAACACGATATTGTCTGGATATGGATGGGCGATCCGCAAAAAGCTGACCCTGCTGACATATTCGACATGCCTCAGTTTTATGACCCGGCCTGGGATGCCCATCAGGGCAAGGCACTGCATCTTAAATCCAACTATCTCAATGTGGCTGAAAATCTGGTTGATCCGGCCCATGTCAGCTTTGTCCACCCGACCACTTTGGGCAATGCCGCCAGTGAGGATATTCCGGTTCATGCCGCCGTCGATGGTGAGACAATTGTCGCCTGGCGCTGGATCCGAGATGCCGAACCGATCGGGTTTTTCAAAAACTTCGGCAATTTCACCGGCCATGTTGATCGCTGGCACTATTACAATCTGCACCTGCCATCTATTGCCGTCATCGATTTTGGCAGTGCGGCGGTTGAGGACAAGCTTAAAGAGGATGAACGAGATAAGGGCGTGCGCCTGTTTGCCATTCATCTGCTCACCCCCGTAACGAGTGAATATACCATCGATCGCTGGATGCATCTGCGCAACACCGCCATTAATGATGAAGCCGTATCGCAAAGCCTTGATGAATTATTCAAAACCGCCTTTGCTGAAGACGTGGCAATCCTTGAGGCTGTTCAAGAAGAAGAAAACCGGCCACAAAATCGCCGCCCGGTCCGGATAGCCATCGACAAAGGGCCTCTGGTCTATCGAAAACGCATAAATGATTTGATTGAAAGGGAAAAAACGTAAAAACTGTAGTTAAACCAAGACTAAAACATGGAGGAAGAGAAATGAAACTATTTAACAAAATCGCCGGATTGGCTGTGGCAGGTGCCATTGGTCTTTCATCGCTGGCAAGCTATGCGGCTGACACCATCAAAATTGGTGAAATCAACCACTATAAACGCATGGCAGCCTTTACCACGCCCTACAAAAACGGCATTGAGCTGGCACTTGGTGAAGTTAATTCTGCTGGCGGTGTCCTTGGCAAACCGCTGGAATTTATCTATCGCGATGATCAGGGCAAGCCCGGTGAAGCGGTAAAAATTGCAGAAGAACTGATTACCCGCGATGGGGTTGTTATGATCACTGGCTCGATTTTCAGCCATGTCGGTTTGGCACTTTCTTCATGGGCTGGTCAGAAAAAACAAGTCTATCTTGCTGCTGAGCCGCTGGCTGATGCACTGGTTTGGGCCAAGGGTAACCGCTATACCTTCCGTCTTCGCGCTTCAACCTATATGCAGGCTGCAATGCTGGCTGCAGAAGCTGCCAAAAACCCGGCTAAAAAATACGCAACAATCGCGCCGAACTATGCCTATGGCAAAGATGCTGTTGCAGCCTTTGAAAAAGCCCTCAAAAAACTGCGTCCTGATGTAGAGTTTGTCACCAAACAATGGCCCGGTCTGTTCAAAATTGATGCCGGTGCTGAGGTGCAAGCCATTGAAGCGGCCAAGCCTGATGCCATTTACAATGTTACCTTTGGTGGTGACCTGGCAAAATTTGTTCGCGAAGGTTCAACTCGCGGACTGTTTGACAACCGTCTGGTTCTTGGTCTGTTGACCGGCGAACCCGAATATATCGATCCGCTGAAAGACGAAGCGCCTGAAAACTGGATTGTAACTGGTTATCCTTGGTATGATTTCAAAGACGGTGCCAACAAAGTCTTTGTTGATGCCTATATGAAAAAATATGGTGAGCGTCCTGGTATTGGTTCTCTGGTTGGCTATATGACAGTGCAAAGCATTGCCGCTGGCATCACCAAAGCAGGCAGCACCGACACAGA
>Ga0316189_10002382_pt1 | contig 18544 bp, 16 predicted proteins | sample LowCovwburrow_MG_FD_204930 | JGI IMG/M metagenome (GOLD analysis project Ga0316189, IMG submission 204930) | Coastal sediment microbial communities from Maine, United States - Lowes Cove worm burrow | ecosystem: Environmental > Aquatic > Marine > Coastal > Sediment | place: USA: Maine...
ACCGGAAGACCGTCGTTCGGCACCCGGCCGTGATGATGAAGGCGACATGGTCTCATCCGCTATGAGGCGCGCCAGATGACGGCTCTTTGGCGCCTCCAGCCAACGCTCAGTTTCGCGATGCCGTTTCGGAGCACCCGATAGAGCTCAAACGACGAGATGGGACCCGTTCATCAGCGGCCGATGAGTTCCTCAATCCCCGGCGGCAGAAACGTCTCGACCGGCGTCTCATCAGCCTCGACGAGGTCGGCCAGCGAATTCGCGACCTCTGCAGGGTCGAGTTGGTTGGACAGCACCCTGGCACGAACAAGTGATTCCGCCTCCGCCGCAGGTCCGTCGCCCGGCTCGATGAACTGGGCGATGCCGTTTACCATGTCATCGTTGAACCCCGTGGCATACGGACCAGGGTTGATCTTGGTGACATCGACTCCGTAGGGGGCGAGTTCAGCCCGAAGCGCCTGCGTAAACGCCTCGACAGCATGTTTGGTCATCGCGTAGGGAGCCGTCATCGGTCCGACCACAACGCCAGCGATTGACGACACATTGATGATCCGCCCCTTACCTTTTGCCTTCATCCCAGGGATCGCCGCTTGGCTCATCGCGACCATGCCGAACACGTTCACTTCAAAGCCAGCGCGCATTCGATCGAGGGGAACGCTCGCCAGCGGCCCCATGACACCCAAGCCGGCGTTGTTCACGAGCACGTCGGGGTCGATGTCGGCGACCTGGGCAATGTCGGCGGCGTCGGTCACATCGAGCTTAAGCACAGTCAACTCCGGATGGGCGGCGGCCAGAGCTTCGGCCTGGGCGGTGGTCTCAGTGGTGGCGACCACCCGGTGGCCACGAGCCGCCAACTCGATCGCTGCCCCCTTGCCAAATCCGGAACCGGCACCAGTGATAAGAACGGTTTTCATGAGGCTCCTCTGAAGATCTGCCCGTTCATGGTGTCGAGAACGGGACCGGTTGGCGTTGCCTGTTCGAGCGGACAGGATACCACCGCGCTCAGCAAGGCACGCGACCAGCGAAGCTACGTATCCGCCGGTGCACCCGGCACCCCTGAAAGTCGACCCGTGTTAGGTTGCGCTCCGACGAGCGCCGTCTCCGCCACGGAATACTGCATCGACGCTGGTCACCGACGGATCGCCCATATCACTATCGGCCAGCCTCGAGCGGTGTCGATACCTTTCCACCGAACAATCGGCGCTTGCATCTGACGCGACGTGAGGTCGTACGGTTGAAAAGGTGATCAACAACCACCACGACCCCGACCGACCCCTTGTGCGCATTGGCGACCTCGCAAACGCGTCTGGCTTGTCGACCCGGGCGTTGCATCACTACGAGGACATCGGGCTGGTTGCCCCGGCGACCCGCACCGCAGCCGGACATCGCCTCTATGGCCCCGAGTCGGTCGAGCGGGTCTATCGGATCAACCGGCTCCGACGGCTCGGGCTTTCGCTGGACCAGATCGGCCGAGCACTCGACGACCCGGCCTGGGACCTGGCGACATTCCTGACCAACCACGCCGATGCGCTCGACACCGAACTCGACCGCATCGGCACGCTACGAACACTCGTGGGCGCCGTGATCGCCGACCTCGACCACCGACGCGACCCCACCGACGACTTACTGGAGGTACTTACCGAAATGGAACGCTCAGATCGCGGCCTTCGCCGGCCCATCTCCATCCTCGTGTACGCCGATCTTCCCGCTGCTCACGAATTCCTCGTCGAGGTCTTCGGGCTCACCCCAGGCGACATCACCACACTGGAGGACGGCACAACCGTACACGCCGAGGTGTACGCCGGACCGCTCGTCATCTGGCTCCATCCCGAAACTGCCGACTACCGGCTCGCCTCCCCAGCCAACCAACCCGGATCGACCTCGATGATGGCGGTCATAGTCGACGACGTGGACGAACATCACCGGCTTGTCAAGGCCAAAGGCGGCGACATCGTCTACCCACCGACCGACCAGCCCTACGGATACCGGGAGTACGGCGCTCGCGACCTCGAAGGACACCTCTGGTCCTTCATGCGCGAGGACCCAACCCTCGCGGCCACTCCATAAATCCGAGGACGGGGATCGTGGAGCGCCTTTCGAGCTGGTGGTGTCCATGTCGTGCGTTCCGGCATTCGGCTCTTGACTCTCACGCGGTGTCAACCCGTACCATCGGTTGACATGTACTCGATTGGCGACATGGCGCAACTGGCCGGTGTCACGCCGCGGATGCTGCGCCACTACCACGACCTCGGCATCTTGATCCCCGCCGACGTCGACGACACCACGGGCTACCGCCGCTACAACGTCGCCCAGCTCGCCGACCTGCTCCAGGTGCTGGCGTTGAAGGGCCTCGGCCTTGCTCTCACCGACATCAAGCGCATCGCCCACGACGAGATCAGCCCGTCGGAGCTGCGCGGGATGCTCCTGTTGCGTCGTACCGAACTCGAGTCCGAACTCGACGAAGCCGAGACGAGGCTCCAACGAGTCGAGGCCCACATCCACCGACTGGAGAACCAGATGAACTCACCCACCACCGACGTCACCGTCACCACCAAGCACCTCCCGGCAGTCCACCTCGCTGTCGCCTCAGGGGTCAGCGCCAGCTTCGACTCCGCCGACATCGGTCCTGCCATCCAGCCGCTCTATCCCGAACTGATTGCCGCCCTGAACTCCGCCGGTGTGGAGATCGCCGGGCCGTCCATCGCCTACTACGACGACACCGTCAATGGCGGAATCGGCGTTCACGCCGGATTCCCGATTGACGAGTCCGTGACCGAGGTCGCTGGACTCGAGGTCGTCGACCTTCCCGAGATTCCGCTGGCGGCAACTGCCATCCACCAGGGCGACATGGCGACCGTCGACGTCGACACGGTCGCGCCGATCTTCGACTGGATGCGCGCCAACGGGTTCCGCAGCATCGGTTACTCGCGGGAGTACTACCTCGAGTGCCCCGACGACGTGACACAGTGGCGAACTGAGATGCAGTTCCCGATCGAACCAGCCCCCGCTGATTGAGCCAACGCCTCATCTCGATCGTCAGCCCGGCAACGCATATCGCTCACCGAACAAGCACCCACCGATCCGCCCAGTCCTCACATCTGCTCGGGTCAGTGCTCGGCACTCCCCGGGCGTGCGCCGCCGGTGCCGCGACCTACCAGGCTCTCGTAGAGGGCCTGGGTTTCGGGCTGGACTTCCTCGTCGAAGCCGTAGGACTCGGCGGCTCGTTGAGCCTCCCGGAACGCGGCGTTGATGCCGTCGGGGTCGCCTGCCTCGGCGACGACTCGCATCTGCATCGACTTAGCGCTTCGGATTCACCTCAACCTCTGAACCGTCTCGTCGTCCGCTGCAAGTCAGAGACGCCGCGATCAGTTTCTACCGAGCCTACAGTCGGTTGCCGATTTCGGGCGAGTCCGCAGCGTATCGATAGGCTCGGAACAGGGCGTTACCGGGCCCGTGTAGGACCTGGACTGGATGATACTTCGGGCATACATAATCCCAGACCATCTGGTGATCGGGGGTGACCTCGAAGACTCGGCCATTCAGGGCTTCGCAGATCAACGTGTTTCCGTTCGGTAGCCGCTGCACGCCACCCATGACGGGGCTAAAGAAGGTCCACCGCTGCGGATCAACATACTCCCAAGCGATTTCTCCGCTGCCCGGGGTCAGTTCAATAGCTCGCGAATGCAGGGGCTGGTCAAGGTTGTTCATGCCGTTGGCGAAGATAGTGATGTTACCGCTGGGCAACATGTTCGCGTGGTGCTGATGGCCCCAAGCCCGGTCGGTGAGGCTCCAGATGATGTCCTTGGTGTCCTTGTCAATAATCGCGATGGTGTCGAGATGGCGGAAGCTGATCAGAACGTTACCGTCCAAGGTGGGTGAGATTGAGTTGGCATGTGCCCATTCCCCACGGTGGCAGGCTTGTTGGTGGTCGAGGACGAGAAGAAACTCGCTGTCTCACTTAAACGCGGCCTCGAGCAAGACGGTTTCGCCGTCGACCTGGCCTTCAACGGTGTCGACGGCCAATGGATGGCCACAGAGAACGCCTACGATGCCATCGTCCTTGACATCATGCTGCCCGGCCTTAACGGCTACCGACTCTGTCGAGAACTCCGTGACCAAGGCAACTGGACCCCTATCCTTATGCTAACTGCGAAGAGTGGCGACCTCGACGAAACCGAAGCACTCGACACCGGTGCCGACGACTTCCTCCGCAAGCCGTTCTCCCATGTCGTGCTCGTGGCCCGCCTCCGAGCCCTGTTGCGGCGCGGGCGACCCGAGCGGCCCGTCGTCATGGAGGCCGGAGACCTCAGGCTTGACCCTACGAAACGTCGCGCCGCACGTGCAGATACCTGCATCGAACTCTCAGCCCGAGAGTTCGCCGTGCTCGAACACCTTATCTCCCATGCCGATCAAGTGGTCTCCAAACGCGACATCCTCCACCACGTCTGGGACACCAACGTCGACAGCGATCCGAACATCTTGGAGGTCTACGTCAGCCACCTTCGCAAGAAGATCGACATCCCCTTCAATGTGGAGTCGATCCAAACCGTACGCGGCACCGGCTACCGCCTCACCAGCAGACCCAGATGATGCGGCGTGGCTCGCTCCGCGTACGAATCACGCTTGCCTCGACACTCGTGGTTGCTGTCGCCCTCGCAACTGTTGGCCTCGCACTCAACGCAGCGCTGAGGTCCTCCCAAGTCGACGCGGTCGACGCTGCCCTCGGCACGCGGGCCAGCGATATCGAGTCCTTGCTCGAGAGTAACGCCCTCCCATCCAACCTTGACGTCGGCCGCAACGACATCGTCCAAGTCATCGACACCAACAACAACATCGTGGCCGCCAGCCCCAACGCACGCGACCAACTGCTCTTCCTCAAACAACCCGATGCCGAATCCTTCACCACCCGCATCAAAGCGCTCGAATCCAAAGAGTACCGCTTCCACATCGAAACCGACCGACGCTCCGGATCTATCATCATCGTCGGCACCGAACTCGACCAAATCGACGCGGTTAACGACGAAATCCAGCACGCGTTCCTGCTCACACTCCCCCTACTCACGATCTTCGTGGCAGGCATCGTCTGGATCGTGATCGGCCGAGCCCTTCACCCTGTCGAAGCGATGCGAGCAGAAGCCGCAGACATCGGTGGCAGCGAACTGCACCGGCGAGTCCCCTCACCCGGAACCGGCGACGAGATCGGAAACCTCGCCATCACCTTAAACGACATGCTCGACCGCATCGAAGCTGCCAACCAGGCCCAGGCCCAGTTCGTCTCCGACGCATCCCACGAACTCCGAACGCCAATCGCAATCATCCGCCACCAACTCGAAATCGCGTTACGAGAAAAAAACCCAGACGTGCTACGAGCGGTCGTCGTCGACATCTCCGAAGAAAACCTCAGGATGCAGCGCCTGGTTGACGACCTCCTGCTCCTCGCACGACACGACACGCCCGACAACCGGCAACACATGACAAGCCAACTTGTCGATCTCGACGACATTGTGCTTGAACAAGCCCAGCACGCCACGGAGACAACCGAGATCGACACCAGACGGGTCTCGGCCGGACAAGTCCGCTGCAACCCTGATCACCTCATACAAATCGTACGCAACCTGCTCGACAACGCACTCCGCCACGCAGCAACGTGCGTCGCCCTCACGGTGGAGGAACAAGGCGCAGTCGTCGCACTCCACGTCGACGACGACGGCAAAGGCATCGCTCCAGCCGACAGGGAACGCATCTTTGACCGGTTTGCGAGAACCGACGAGGCCCGAGCGCGCCACCTCGGCGGCACCGGACTTGGCCTCGCCATCGTCGCGGACCTTGTCAGTCGTCACGGCGGCGAGATCACAGTGAAAGACAGCCCCGTCCTAGGAGGGGCAAGGTTCACTGTCACCCTACCCAACGCTCGCGCCTAGACACATCGGACGAATGTCGACGTCCTCATCAGGACACCTGCATCTGACGCGACAGGACAGGCCCCTGCCAGCGATAAGCGTCTCGTTGGTCCTGTGGCGCTTCGTGTACCGCGTCGAGACGACGACTAGCTGGGGTCCGAGGCTCAGGTCGGGGTGCGTCGTCCGTTCAGAAGCCACCCGAGCGGACTGTAACGTACAAACAGCTGATATGAGACCAGCAACAGAGCGGTCGCCGCGATGCAGAGGCCGAAGAACTTCACCTCGGCGGCGAGGTCCCAGTCGCGGATGGTGTCTTGAAGAACGATCAGTAGCGGCAGGTGCATCAGGTAGAGCCAGTAGGCGGAGTCTGACAGGTATCGCACACCGCGACGTTCGACCGCCAGCACAGCGCCAAACAACCCCATCAGCCCGAAGATCATCCCCCACGCGTAAAGCACCTGCAGGCTCATCGCCGGGATCCAGTCGTTGAGCAGATCGGGTGCGATCCCGTATCCGAACGTGGCAACCAACCCGAGCGGCAAGACCACGAAGATCGTCAAGGGCAACACGACCTTCCAGTGGCGGCCAATGGTGTCGACGAGTTCGTCGCCGTTTTGGTTGCGTAGCCCGTACAGCAGCGCCCCAAAGGTAAAGAAGATTGCGTAATAGGCAAGCACATGAGGCGCGGGCACAAGTTCGGTCGATGTGTCGGGCCCGAACACCGCTTCCTCGCCTGATGCGCCCATCATGAATTGCGGCACCAATGTCACCGACACCAGCAGCCACAACAGCACGGTCACGGCACGATCGGAAAGCACACGATCGCGCCCGACCGCTCGACGGACGACGGTCGCGATGCCGACCGCGATCGTGTAGCCCACGACGAAAATACAGAGAAACCAGAGGAACCACAGATGGTGGAAACGATCGATCCACGACTCCGGCCCAGTCGCCTTGGCGTTGGTGCCGGCCGCTCGCACCTCGTCGCGGAACTCGCTGCCCATCCCGAACCAGTCCAGATCGCGCCACTCTTTTCCGGGCGACCGCTCCTCTGGCGCCCCCGCCGCTACGAGAAGATCAGCCACCTCCTCGTTGCCCGACCACACCGCCGTTGCAGTAGCCGACGACCCGGTGGGCGCCTCCCGCGCCTGCATGTCGGCCCCGGCGTCGATGAGGATCCGCACGATGCCGGGATAACCGGCAAAGGCCGCGAGGTGGAGGTAGGTCGACGTCTCATGGCGCGGAGTGTTGACATCGAAACCGTCGTCGATGATCTTCTGCGTCGCCTCGACATCGCCGCTGATTATCGCTCCTTCCATCTGTTGCTCGACAGTAGCGGCCCGCTCGGACACCCAGTCAACCAACGGGACGATCGTGAACACGCCGATCAAGAGCGGGATCGCTACCCGCGTCACCCGCTGGCGCAGCAGCGAACGCAGCCCGCGACGCCGGAGCAGCATTGTAGTGAAGAATCCCGACATCAAGAAGAATACTGGCATCCGGAAGCCGTGCACTGCATGGAAGAACTCGTCGAACCAACCGTCGATGTCCGCAGTGTTGTCGGTAACCGACCAACCAGCAGGGAAGAACGCGAGCGACGCATGCAACCCTATGCCAAGCAGCATCGCAACACCTCGCAACGCATCGAGGTCGTGACGGCGACGCGGCCGGGTTGGCGCTGGCGTAGCGCCGCTGAGGGGATCACCATGTCGCTCGGACCCCACATCAGCAATCGCCATTCTGACGATACTACCAACGCCATCGGCGGCCGCGACCTTTGCCAAACGGTCGTCGTCGGTGGTCTAAATAGTGGGCCACGCCACTCGCCGCCTCGCACCTCCAAAACAGGCAGACGCCGTCATCCGATGGATGTCCTCGCGGGATCAGTTGCCAGAGGGTGGCACCAAGGTTGAGAAAACGGGCCTGCATGAAAGCGTTTGATAGCTCGATCACCGAGATGTCCTGACCAGTGCCGAGTCGGCCCACGATGTGGATGTCGATGGCCATGTTCATCGACCTCTTGTTGGGGTCGGCGAAAACGCCGGTAGCGGCTCGGTCACAGGACTCGGGCTCCAGCGCTGGCAGTGGCAACGAAACCTTGGTCGAGGGTTCCGGGGCACGCGAGGGCCACCACTGCGCCCCCGAAGCCGGCGCCAGTGAGCCTGGCACCGTACACACCAGGCGTCGCCACCAGTTCGGCGACGAGTGTGTCAAGGGTTGGTGTCGAGACCGCGAAGTCTCGGCCGAGACTGTGGTGCGAATCGATCATCTGGCGGCCGGCTTCGGCGTAGTCACCGTTGGCCAAGGCAGCGGCGAAGGTTCGGACCCGCTGGTTCTCCCCTACGACGTGGCGAGCGCGGGCTTTCAGGGTCGTGTCGTCGATGGCGTTGGTGTCGTCGAGAGATGCCAGCCGCAGCGGGCCGATGATCTCCTGAGCGGCCTCGCATTCGGCGCGCCGTGTTGCGTAGGCCGAGTTGGTGAGTTCTCGGTGTTCACCGGAGTGAACGATGACAATCTCGACATCGTCGGGAACGGGAAACGGCGTGATCTCTAGGCTGTAGCAATCGATGAGCAGGGCATGGCCGGCAACTCCTCCCGCCGAAGTCAGCTGATCCATAATTCCACATGGCACTCCGGTGGCTCGGTGTTCCGCTGCCTGACACAGCTCCGCGATCGCGAGGGGTGGACCCGGGTGGCTCAACATCAGCGCCGTGGCCACCTGCACTGCGGCGCTGGACGATAGTCCGGCGACCGGGAGATTGGAACTCAGCTGCCCAGCGAAGCCGACGGACACCTTCATCTCGGCCGCGACGCCGGCCAAATGTCGCGCCCATGATGGACGAACCGAAGCCGGGTCATCGACGGGCAGTTCGAAGCCGGCGGCGCGGTGTTCACGATCGGAGCGCACCTCGATGGACGTGCCACCAATGGTCCCGGTTATGGTCACCCCGCGATCGATGGCCATGGGGAACACGAGACCCCCCATGTAGTCGGTGTGATCGCCGATCAGATTCACCCGTCCGGGCGCGAACACGCGGCGTTGGCTTGGTCCGGAACTGTTGACCTCAGCCATGGTCAGCGACCCTCCTTAAGTAGAGCGGCGAGCGCATACCTCTGGACCGAACCCTCAGCGTGAGCCCGTTCGCCGCCACTGACACTGATAAATACGTCACCGGACCGTACAGCCAGCGCCGTTGGTCGGTTCAGATCATCGAGCAAGACCCGCCGCGTCGAGGATACACCGTCTGGGGGAACGTAGGTCAGCCTGCCGGTGTCGTCGCGGTAGGCATCGGTGCCGCTGGGGTCGGTCGGTGGAGCCGAGTATTCGAGAATCAGCAGCCCTCCCGCAGCATCGAACCCGACATCGATGACCATCGTGAGACCATCGACCACGACACGATGGGTGCCTTCGGCGTCGACGGCGACGACTGCTCCACTTCCGTGCGGATGAGGGAGTTGCCCGAACGAGGCAACGTACAGATCTCCGTCGGGGCCCCAGGTGATTCCAGTGAGCACTTCATGGCCCGGCACCGTGGCGAAGGTCTCGACGCGGCCCTCAAGGTCCCCCCACAGGACCGTCCCGCTGGCGGCATCGGCGATGTAGAAGCCTTCGCCGTCGGGGGCGACGACGAAGGAGTACGGGTTCGAGCGCACGCCGCCATTAGGGGGAGTCTGCGCTTGTGCAAAGTCTAGGAGGTCAACCAGCACCCGAGATTCGTTACCATCGAAGCCCACCACCGAGCGGGAGAGCTCTCCGTAGGACTCCCCCACCAGGATGTAAAGGTCGTCTCCATCGCTGATGACGTCAGTTGCGCCTGACGTAACCGCCGCGTCAGGATAATAAACGAAGGGCAGACTCTCCATCATCACCACCGCTTCACCACCGGCGAGTGGAACGCACAGGATCCGCCCAGTGTCGGCCTCGAGTTGTCCGGAGCGTTGCCGTGCCGGTCCGTCGGGGCCGATGGCACCCGCCTCGGCGATGCACAGCGTCGTCTCGTTCACCGACAGCCCGCGAGGCTGCGACAACGCATCGATCACGACTTGCCCCTCATCGCCACCCCGGCCACAGCCAGCAAGCAGAAGCGCCGCGACCAAACTCGCTCGACCGATCGGGCTCATCCAACTCTCTGACTTTGCCGGTCGGTGCATTGGATCCGCAATACGATGTCTTGGGGATAGTTGCCAAAGCCCCCACCGAAGATGTTGATCCCGCCCACGTTGGCCGCGTCTCGCGGCACCTCGACGCGAACCGACACGAAGTCCTGATCGTCGACCCGAAGGTCGGCCAGGGACCTATCGGACAGACGCACCCCGTCGATGAATGAACCGGTGTCGGTGACCTGCCAGACCTTCATCAACCCGTACTGGGTGTTTGCGGTGCTCCACCACTCGGGTGTGAACGCCCCTCGCTGGTCGCCAAAATCACCAGGACTCGTCCAAGTGCCGAGGGCGACATCGTTGATCGACACGACAATGTCCGACGGCCAGTTTTCGTTGTGGAGCGGGGCTTCTGAGCACAGTTCCATAGAAAGTTGGATGCTGCTGATACTCTCGCCTCTCTGGACACGGTTCGGGAAGCGGTATTCAACAAAGCCGTGGTGAAACCAGAGGAGTTGGGCCTCGGCCCGGTCTGGTTCATAAAACGAGCGGGCATCATCGAACATGCCGATGGCGCCGGTGGCGCTGAGTAGCCCGCAGGTCGGATGAACGTCAAACTCCGCGAAACCGCCGACCGGCATGGAGAGCTCTATGACCCGCCCGGTATGGCCTGCCGGTTCGGGCAAGACGATCACGATTGCGTCGACCGCTCGACCGCAGGCTTTCTGCAGGCCTCGGGTTCCCGGAGTCATCTCCGTGGTAATGAGTCCGGCCTCGGCCAGGGTCTTGATGTTCTCGCTGGTTGCCGACATCGTGGTGCCTAGCGCCTCTGCGATCTCGCTGACGTTGAGCGTTCGACTCTGGAGGAGCTCCAAGATGGCGGCGCGTCCCTCGTTCGAGAGGGCCTTGATCACGCGCTTGGCCTTCTGGCTGCCGAGTTGAACCTCCAAGACGTTGCCGGTACGCGGATCGGTGTGTGGGGTGTTCATTGGTGCGTCCATGCCCCTGCGATGAGTTGGTGGAGCAGCCAGCTTGCGAGTGGATCAGCGCCAGGTGGTTGTTCGGTAAGTTTCAGTGTGGAGATCGTGAGGCTGCCGAGTCCGGCGTTGTGGCGCGCGATCAGAGCGGCGACCTGATGAACCCATCCGACGAACACGCCAGCTAGGACGTCGTATTCGAATCGAGCAGGCGGGATCCCGGTGATCACGACGTTCGGGGTAAGTCCTTCGAAGATGGCGTCCATCAGCGGGCCACCTGGAAGATCAGCGAACCTCTCACTGCGGCGCAACCAGGAAAACGCCGAGACCCACTCCCCTCCCCCGAACAGCGCCTCTCGCCATGGCTTGAGTTCGATCGCCGGGAACTCACCGAAGCCACTGCCCAAGGCGTCGACGTCTTCGGCAAGCAGGAGGCCCCGGCCCCCTGCCTCGATAAACCCGTGATCATCGGAGCTGAGGCACCTCATCACTCGAAGGCTCGATCCGCTAGATCGGTCAGCGACCTTGTAGCCCATGGAGTCGAGCCGAGCAGCCAAATCATCGTCTCTCACGACGAGAACCTTATCAGGATCGAGTTGTGGGCCGAGCCGGGGAACTACGAGCACTGTCTGATCGGTGGTGGCCACTCGTTCTGTGTTGCTGAACAGGGAGCACTGCACGGTCAGCGGTGACGGCGTGTCGCCGCCGTGGCCGGGGACTTCGAATGGAGCGAGGCGATAATGCTCCTCTGGTCCCAACGTGACCCTGGCCTCAGTCCAGGACTCGTGGTGGCCAACGATACCGCAGCGAACCTCGACATCAGGCCGTTTCTGGTTGTCGTTGACGATCGTGAATTCAGCTCGGGTGGTCTCGTCTTGCCAGACAGCGACTCGATCTATCTTGGCGATCACCGTCGGCGACGCATTCAATTCGCTGAGGCGCGCCGCAAAACTTCGGGGATTCCCGAACATGTCGAGCAGCCCGTTCGCCTCCCAGTGAACGTCGCTCAGCTCGGTGAGGACATAACCAGCGATCTCCGGACGCAGACGCATCGTCTCGATCTGGTACTTCATCGTCTCGAACTGACGTTGGTGGGTTGCCCGACACAGGCCATCCCAACTACCGAATACTCGATCGAGATGCCAGAGTGCGTAGCGCTCCTGGGCGCCGTGGACATACGCCGCACCATCGGCCCACTCTTGACCCGACTCGAACCACCAAGGCTCATCACCATCAACCAGGCTAAGGTCGGGCAGGCCCCACGCGCCGAATTCTGAGACAACCAGCGGTTCGGTACCGGAGCGGCGGGCATCGCCGTTAGGGCTGAATGTGAAGTCGGCCCGGTTAGAGAATGCCTCGAGGAAGTCATCCCATCGTTGGCGCATCTCAGGAATCACGGCGTAAAAGTGGAAGTCCTCGACGTCGGTCTCGATATGGAAGTTAGGAAGACACGGTGAATTATCGACGATTAGCCGATCGTGGACCTGGGCTTTGGTCCGCCGGTAGAGATCGGAGAGCCAGGCTCGGTGCTCGGAGTTCCCGACCAGGTCATACCCCCATGCCTCGTTCGCGATGCTCCATACAACAACGCTCGGATGATGCCGATCGCGCTCGATCATCGCCGTCAAGGTCTCCTCAACCCGATCGCGGGCACGAGTGGTGAGCCGGCTTGTGCTGGGTAGCTCGCACCACAACAGCAGCCCGATCTCATCAGCGGCGTCGAGATACCACGGGTCGGGGATCTTAATATGGCACCGGATGGTGTTGAATCCCATCGCTTTGACTACCGCGAAGCGATCGAGAAGGGCCTGCTTCGAGGTGGGGACGCCCGGGGAGTCGTAGTAGTCCTGATCAAGGACTCCCCGCATGGAAAACGGTTCACCATTCAGGACGAACCGTCCGTTGTCCGCGACAAAGGTACGGAAGCCGAACCGCTTCTCCGCGACGTCAGTTTCGTGCCCGTCGACCAACACCGTCACCCGGACCACATACAGCGAAGGTGATTCTGGGGACCACCACTGCAGCCCGTAATTGCTGAGCCATAGCGTGACGGGCGCGTCGGGTGTGATGGTGTCACAAACTAATTCGTCGCCGTCCGGTCCCAGGATCTCGACTCGCAACAAAGCCGTCGGATCACCGCTGAACCCAACGCGAACTACGACCTGGCCGGTGTTAGGGTCGGGGCGCACATCGATGGCGTCAACCGCATCGTCTGATCGAGCCTCGATTGAGACCTCCTGCCAGATCCCTCCTGCTGGGCCGTACCAGCTCTGCTTGCCGTGCAAGATTTCCTCGAACGGGAAGTCCCTATAGCGCGTTCGATCTCCCGATGGCGACACCACTCGTATGAGCAGCTCGTTGTTGCCCGCCCTGGCGGCGCCGTTCAGCGACCAGGAAAACGGAAGATGTCCACCTTCGTGTTCGCCCAGGTAGTGGCCGTTGAGCCAGCCCTGGCAGAAATGACTCACCGCACCGAACTCCAGCGAGAGCGCTGCGAACTCGAGCCATGAAGGCTCAAGTTCGAGCACGACCCGATACCAGCCCGGGCCGGTGGCGCGAGCCAGGTCGCGGAACTGCATTTGCCAGTATCCCGGCACCTGGATCGGTCGCCAGTTGTTTTGCGGAGCCTGGGGATCGTTCGCCTCAATCCGAGCCGAGGCTGACCGATCGGGTGTGAACTCCCAGCCGTCGGACAAGGTCCTACGGAGACGCATTCGTTGTTCCCTTCAAGTCGCGGGGGATGGCTCAGGGGGAAGAGCCATCCCCCGCTCCTAGATCCGTAGGTTAACCAGCCAGTTCCTCATTCATTCGGGCAGCCGCATCGCTGAGAGCCGCCCCCTGTTCCTTACCGGTGACCCAGGTGGCGTTGAGCTCCTCAGCAAGAGCATCCCACGCCCCAGCCCAACCCTCGACGGCCGGTACCAACCCTGCGTTGGAGGCGGTGTCGGCGTAGCTGTCGCGCTGGGGGGCATCGTCGAGCGCTCCACCGGTCAACACCGATGTGCGCGGTGCGATGTGGCCGGTCCCTATGGCCCAGTTCTCGATGTTGTCGTAGAGGAACTCCAAGAACTCAATTGACGCTGCCGCCATCGCAGGATCCTCGTTGGCTGCTGCGGGGAGCACCCACATGTGCGAATCGCCCCAGGTGGAAGGCTGGCTATATAGGGTCGGCACGTTGGTCGCCAAGTAGTTGAAACCGGCTTCTCGGCTGTACTGGTCGACCACCCAGGTGCCGTTGTGCAAGATGGCCACCTCGCCGTTCAAGAACGCGCTCTGCGAGTCAGTGTAGCCCTGCTGCGGGTCGGAGTGAGCGGCGAGCTCGTTGAGGAAGCGTAGCGCCTCCTGGCCTTCATCAGAGTCGGGCGTCGCCACCCCAGAAGCGTCAGCCAGGGTGCCACCTTGCTGCTGGACCAGCGCCAGGAACAGTCGAGCACCAACGCCGAACTCGAACCAGTCGTGTGCGAAGCACTGGGATCCGGCCGCCTCGATCGCCTCGCACTGGGCGAGCAGATCATCGGTGGACGTCGGCATGACCGGGTTGCCGTCACCATCGGTGAGGCCGGCAGCCTCATAGATATCCACGTTTATGTGCCACAAAGAAGCGTGGAGGTCGAACGGCAGTGCGTAGGCGCTTCCGTCGAGGCTGGCTGCCGCCTGGGCAGGGCCGGTGTAGTCGGAGAAGTCGATCACATCACTCGATGCAAAGGCGTCGTCGAGCGGCATCAGCAGACCACGGCCAGCGAAATCGGGGAGACGGTGCTGATGCATCACCGCGACGTTGGGGACCTCGCCGCCAGCAAACGCGGTGCTGAGTTGGGTGTAGTAGTCACCCCACGCCTGGCCGCCGATCTTTTCAACCGTGATGCCGTTGTCCGCAGCATTGAAGGCGTTCTCGATGATCTGGATGACCTCGCACTCGGTGGTCGCCTGGCTGACATCGGTCACACCGGCCACGTCCTCTTCGCAGTCACCGAAGAAGCGGGCGAACTTGAGAACCACTTCCTCGCCACTGTCATCGGAGTCGTCACTACCACTGTCATCGGAGTCGTCGCTGGCGCCGTCATCGGAAGATTCGGAGCCGGAGTCATCGCTGGACTCAACTGCGCTGTCATCGCTGGAATCGTCGTCACTTCCGCACGCTGCGGCGAGAAGTGCGAATGCTGCGAGGATCAGCAACAGTCTGTTTAGCTGAGATATTGGGTTAACCTTCATTTTGTGGCCCCTCCCGGAACCGTGGCCGCCCCGTGTGGGGTGACCAGTTGCTTGCTTGTTGAAGAATCAGGCGCGGTCGACCAAGGCCGGGAGGGGTCATTTTCCGCCACCCCCCAATGAGATGCCCCGGATGACCTGGCGCTGGAAGACGAAGAAGAGAACCAGCAGAGGAGCGCTCGCAAAAACACCTTGAGCCATCAGATCTCCGAGGGCGTTGGCTTGCGCGAAGTTTCCTTGACGCGATGCCAGACCGGTCGTGATCGTGAAATTGTCGGGATCAGTCGCTGAAACCAGCGGCCACAAGAAATCGTTCCACGTGAGGACAAACGTGAAGATGCCCAGCGCCGTGAGCGCAGGTACTGACATCGGCAACATAATACGCCAGAAGATCGTCCCCCGGCTCGCTCCGTCGACAACTGCCGCTTCCTCGATCTCGGCCGGAATAGCCGAGAAGAACTGGGTCATGATGAACACGCCGAGGGGAGCGGCGATGCGAGGGAGCACCAGCGCTTGATAGGTGTTGTGCTGGCCGACGTCGGCGAAGATTAGGAAAAGCGGGATGAACATGGCCTCCTTGGGAACCATCAGGCCCGCCAGGACCACCGGAAACGCGATCCGTTTGCCCCGAAACGGGATCCGAGCGAAGGCGTAGCCGGCCATCGACGACAGCACGAGGGTGAGCACCGTGGTTGCCACCGTCACCACTACGCTGTTCCAGAACCAACGTGGTGTCCGGCCGCTCTCGAGCAGCGTCGTGAAGTTGTCAAAGGTCGGATCGACCGGCACAAGACTTGTCGTGTCCCGCACCAAGGCTTCGTTGTCACTCAGCGACAACGACAGCATCCACAAAAGCGGCAGAACCCAGACGATCGCCGCGAGGCCGAGAAACCCGTACAGAGACCAGCGACGCCACTGACGGTGACGACGCAACGCCTCTGGCCGAGCGAGGTTGACTGCAGCCGTCACTGCTCATCCCCCTGCATAAAGCGGAACTGCAGTGCCGAGACAGCCACCATCACCACGAACAACACAACCGACATCGCTGACGCATAGCCCAGCTCGGCGTCACGGAACGCGCTCTCGTAGATGTGTTGGATCGACACCCGCGTGGCCCCGTTTGGCCCACCCCTGGTCAGGATGAAGACCTGCCCAAAGATCTGGAACGAGGCGATGATCTGCAACACGACGACGAGCAACATCGTGCGCTTCAGACCGGGAAGCGTGATGTACCAGAAGGTCTGCCACCCGTTGGCCCCATCCAGCGAGGCCGCCTCATACTGGGACCGATCGATGTCTTGGAGGCCGGCCAGGAACAACACGATGTTGAAGCCAACCGTCCACCACAGCGTAACCACCACGATGGTCGGCATCGCCAGGTTCGGATCGGTCAGCCAGCTGACCCGCTCCAGTCCGAGGGCCGCCCACAACTCCCCGATCAACCCGAGCTGCGGATTCAACAGAAACGCCCAGATGAGCGTCAGCACTGCTACCGACAAGACATAAGGGGCAAAGAACAGCGTCCTCAGCAGACCAATGAATCGCCCCGGCTGGTTCAGAGCCAGCGCGAGCCCAAGTCCTACGCCGACTATTACGGGCGTCGAATAGATTACGAAGACCAGGGTGTTTCCGAACGACGGCCAGAACTGAGAGTCAGACCAGCGGCCATCTGCGCCCGGATGAATCCCCAACGCAACCGCGAATACCAGACCGAGCACGGCGCCGAGCCCGACCAAACCACGGATCGACAGCGCACCTCGCCGGTAGGCGCGAAACGCGGGCACAAAGGCGAAAAGGCCGACCACCCGCCAGGGCCACATCGTTCCCAGTTGCCAGGTCAGCCCATCGCCCCACAACATCCGCCGGTAGTTGTCGACCCCAACCCACGACCGGCGATCAATCGTCAACAGATCGCGCTCATAGAACCCCATCCACACCGCCTGCACCACCGGGTACAGAACGAAGAGCAGGTACACGACCAAGAACGGAGCTAGGAAAGCCCAACCAGACCGCGTCGAGCGCACTACGGGTGCACCAGCATTCGTCACCGGCTGACCCACCCCCACTCAATATGTCGCATCAGATCGCCTGTGCTCGGCCTCACATCAACTCCCTAGCTTAGCTTCGTCGAAACACGAAGCTATTCGCACAGCCACGAATGTAACTCAGTCCGGACGACTTGTCAACCACCAAACGCCGGCGACGAATCCCAGCGATGCCCGGACCACGGCTAGCCGACGCTACCCTCGCCGCCAACCCCCGAGACGAAGGAGCCAAGCATTTCCGATGTCGATCAACTTGACGAACACGGCCGCCCCTAACCACCCGTCGATGGCGACGGGGCCGCTACCCTAGTCGGGTTTCTCGACCACCAGCGGGCCACGCCGGCCTGGAAGTGCCGCGACCTCAACGCGACCGGCCTGCGGACACCCGTCGGGTCATCGACGATGACCCTGGGTGGGTTGCTCAAACATCTCGCCTATGTCAGAAGACGACTGGTCCTCTCGCGGCATCGCCGGCCTCGACCGCCCAGACCCCTGGGAGGACGTCGACTGGTCTGCCGATGAGGACTGGAAGTGAGACTCGGCTTGTTCTGACACCCCCGCCGAACTGTTCGCCTTCTGGGAACGATCCGTCACCCGATCCCGTGCGATCATCGACACCACGATCGCGACCGGTGGACTTGACCAGTTGGGTGCCCGCACCGGACCCGATGGACGGTCGCCCAGCGTGCGGTGGATCCTCATTCACCTCATCGAGGAATACGCCCGCCACAACGGCCACGCCGATCTGCTCCGCGAAGTCATCGATGGTGCCACCGGCGAATGAGCACCAGAGCCGGCCCTGACCGCCACGGGTCTTCGTTCAGCCCACCATCCGCATTGCCGTAGACGGCCCGGCGGAGCACCTGCAGGCTCATCGCCGGGATCCAGTCGTTGAGCAGATCGGGTGTGATCCCGTATCCGAACGTGGCACCTAACCCGCCCGAGCGGCAAGACAACGAAGATCGTCGAGGGCAACACGACCTTCCAGTGGCGGCCGATGGTGTCGACGAGTTCGTCGCCACTGACGTGGCGTCGCTGACCGGATCGCTGTGAACGCCAACGACAGCACCTGGGCCTCCGATAGGCGAGCAGCGGTGCTGAGTTGGGCTGATGCCACCATCCCACTCCGCCGCGTTTGGCACCCCCTCCCAGCCACAGTGTTGATGAGCAGCACTATGCGAATCCCAAACCGGGCTGGCTCGGCGTCGTTGTCACCGTGGTTGGGTTGGCAGTTGTGGCTGCAGGCATCACGCTGACGGCTATCTCTGGCAATCCTTGGTTCGTGACGATCGTCGTGGCTGCCGCCCTGGTCGTC
>Ga0316189_10002383_pt1 | contig 18535 bp, 17 predicted proteins | sample LowCovwburrow_MG_FD_204930 | JGI IMG/M metagenome (GOLD analysis project Ga0316189, IMG submission 204930) | Coastal sediment microbial communities from Maine, United States - Lowes Cove worm burrow | ecosystem: Environmental > Aquatic > Marine > Coastal > Sediment | place: USA: Maine...
ATCGTTGATCGCCCCAATTTGTTGGCCTTCTGAAACACTGCTACCTAAAGACACAGAAGTATTGAATATGCCGCTGGCCGGTGCCCGTACCCAACTCGTTGTGCGTGCCAGTACCGGTTTGACCTGTCGCGATGCCGTTCGTTTTGCCGGCAGCATTCCAATCAGGCGCATGATATTCAAAACGCCCCGCAGTCCTGCACGGATGCTGATTTCATCAAAACGCAGCGCCTCACCCGCCTCATAGATCAAAATGGGAACACCGGAATCAACCACGCAGCTACGGAGTGAATTGTCCCGGATATTGGCATTTATTATCACGGGCACACCGAAAGAATTAGCCAATTCAAGGGTTTTCGCATCATCCAGGTTGCCTCGAATCTGCGGCAGATTTGAACGGTTGATCGCACCGGTATGCAGGTCAATGCCAAAGTCAGCCTTCGATACAATTTCAGTGAAGAAGGTGTGGGCCAGACGAGCCGCGATCGAACCCTTTGCGCTCCCGGGGAAGGAGCGGTTGAGGTCTCTGCGGTCGGGCAGATAACGTGACTGGTTCAAAAACCCATGTACGTTAACAATGGGTACTGCGACCAGGGTTCCACGTACAGAGCGCAGTATTTTTAACCGCAATAGCCTGCGTATGATCTCAACACCATTTAGCTCATCGCCATGAATGGCTGCGGATACAAAAAGCATCGGTCCTTGCCTGCGGCCACAAACAACCCGTATTGGCATACTCAGGGAAGTTGAGGTGTAGAGGTCGGCAACCGGCAGACTAATGTTGGCACGCTGACCCGGTTTTACCACCTGGTCACCAATCGAAAATGCACTATTTGAGGCCATCGTACTTCAGTCTCTTGGACGTTTATTTTTCGGCTTTTTGCCGACACAATATGACACGGAGGGGTTGACCATGGCCAGACCATTGATCGCTGTGCGGCCTAACAGCATCCGAAACATCATGCTGTCGCGAGACGTCAAAGTCATTTCAATGGGCCATGACCAGGAACCGATTGTCATCAGAGTCTCGATAATTAATCGTTTTTCACTATGCCCCCCGGAATCGGTCACAGCCCTTTCATCGACGATGTCTGCAATGCATGTTACAACCGTATCCGGGTCTCTCTGTTTCGGGTGGATTCGAAACCGGACCCGGGACTTACCATGTTCGGTGAATGTCTCAATTTCAAATGCATGTAATGCAGACGTTCTCGCCCCGGTATCAACTTTCGCCTTTATGGCAGGTAATCCAAGTTCTGGCAAACCAACCCATTCACGCCAGCCCAGGGTAAGAACTTTGTCAGGTTTCACGAAAAAGTCCCGTTAATGCACCAATCCTGCTTATGCAATTCAAACAGCTTCCACTCGATTTATAAGAAGACCAGTATGGCGGTCACCACCGCAAACAACAAGATTTATGAAGCGGGAACGAGAACCAATTTAGCGGCGCACTGTTCGGGATATTTGTTGATCCACAGTCATCTCCTGAAAGCACATCACCTGCTTATAAGCGATAAAGTAACTTCACTAAACAACAAGCAGACCAGTCTCTGATTTATTCCTGAAATAAAACTGCCTGAAATTTAACCCGGGTCTAGAGCCAGTCGCGACGCTTAAAAACAGCGACCAGCACAATGTCGATCCAGATCCATGAGCCAGCCCGCGTTTGCCACTCTCCCAATAACTCAGAACCACCGATTCTGGAAGACTTCGATTCCGGATCATAATAAAAACTCTGACATCAGACATTTTTATTCGCTGGTTACTTTTGCTTTAGCCCTTGCACTGCTTCCAACCATCTCAATTTGCAAAGGACCAAGGCCATCGATATGCACATCGCGTTGCGGGAACGCTATCGTAATATTCTCTTCGCTAAAGCGTTTAGAGATACTCAGGCGGATGTTGCTGCGAATCTGGCGTAACTCACTTGCACCACCCACGTTACACCAGCAAACAGCGTCAAAGATCAGTGCATTGTCGCCGAAATCCTCGAAGATGATTCTTGGTGCCGGGTCAGTCAGCACTTCAGGCTGGGACCGTATGATTTGTTCAAGAATCTCGCTCACCTGTCCTGGTTGAGAACCATAGGCAACACCGACACGCACGGTTGTTCTTATCTGGTTATCAATCAGCGTCCAGTTAACAACCACCCGCTCCAGCATTTGGCTGTTTGGTACCAACATGTGAACACCATCAACCCGTCGAATTCGCGTAGACCGGTTGCCGATACGCTCCACCGAACCGGTATGCTCATCAATTTCAATGAAGTCGCCAACCCTCACGGGCTGCTCAGTCATCAGTATCCAGCCACTGATGAAATTATTGATGATATTTTGTGCACCGAAACCAACACCAATAGCGACTGCACCGGTCAGAAATGCAAAAGCAGCAATTGGGATGTTCAAGAGACTCAGAGCGGCCAGGGCGACGCCAATAATCAACAGGTAGAACACTACCCGTTGTAAGGTTTGCACGGCGTGGGGTCGAAGACCGGCTCTGGACAGGCGTTTGCTGAAAAGCTTTTCCAACAGTTTGCTGACCCAATAGCCAACTACAAGCAGTAAAGCCAACTGAATGAATTGACCAACCGTGTATTGCATACCACCTATCTGGAATAGCTGGTAACTCCAGAAAGATGAAAATTTTTCCATGCGTCAGTTTCGCACAAATTCTAAGGAATCAGAAGTCTGGCCGCGCAATGGCCGGGACAACAGGGGCACGCCCAAAGGCGCGGTCTTGAATTCGACCCGCCCCGTAGGGTGCGTTACTTGTAACGCACCGTTTGATTCCAACACGGGAAAACGCGCGGGTAACAAGTTACCGGGCGGATTCAACCCGGGTCCGTTTTTCCAGATTTCAGTCTACTCTGACCCTTTACTCAAGCACCAGGATTTCCTACACTCGTGTACAGGTCTCATTTAAGAAAAATAAATGACAACTGTTGGCATCCTGGTTCGATCGGCTTTGGGTAGTGCGCTACTGACATTGCTGATCTGCAGTGTGTCACACGCCCAGACCTGCTCAAACCTCGAAATTCAGCACGATGTACTCAATTGCGGGTCTTGTGGAAATGACTGTTTCGCGGGGTCAGAAAATGCCAATTGGGCCTGTCAGCAGGGGAGTTGCGCATTTCTCGGTTGTCGTGCCGGGTTCTTCGACATCGATGGCGATAATTCCTGTGAATATGCCTGCGAGTTTCGTTCAGCTGAAGAAGCTTGCAACGACCTTGATGACGATTGTGATGGGATGAAGGATGAGAATCCCGTCCGACCTCCGGTTTCAGTTGCCTGCGATATCAGCCTGAGTGCTACAGCAAACGAGTGCACAACAGGTGTCAGTCTCTCCTGTAACAACGGATCATGGCAATGCACTTTTCCTGAAGGTGTCTGTGCAGGCGGTTGCAGCGATGATGATGAGATCTGTGATCAACTGGATAACGATTGTGATGGTGCACTCAATGAGAACGTTCCCTCATTTGGTGCTGCCTGCCGGAGTGATGACGGTCTTGCATTTCCGGGGCATGGGCGTTGTGCGACCAGCGGAACATATGACTGTGATAGTCCGAATTCCGTGGCATGTTCAGCGGTCATTGCAGATTGTTCGACCTTACCGGGGGGCTGTACCGAAGCATGTGATGATGTCGATAATGATTGTGACGGCCTGGTGGATGAGTCATTTCAAAACCCGGGTGACAATCCGGCGCATTTTGTCCGGCCCGAGGTCACCAGGTTCTCCAGCAATGCCTGGATGTTTACTTATGAGGCCAGTCGGCCGGATGCTTCCGATACACACCAGGGCTATGGCAATGGATACCACTGCTCGGGCAACTGCGGTCCGATAGCACCGGCACCTGTCGATATACCTCTTGATCAGACCATCGCATGTTCCACGCCTGGCCGGATGCCCTGGTCTGGCGTAACGCCGGCTGAGGTCGAGCAAACCTGCAATGCACTGGGTGGTTTTGTTTGTAGTTTCTCTGATTATCAGAAGGCCTGCGAATCCACTTCAAACTGTAACTGGGGATACAGTCCGGCCGGAGCGGCCTGCACGACTTCTTTTTCCGGGTCGAAATTTTGTAATCTCTCAGTTTCCTATGATTTTGATCCCAAATCCGAAGGACAACAATTCGGTCTTTTGAAAACCGCAGCACCCGGTCTGCAGAATTGCTGGTCGGATTGGGGCAATGTGTATGCCGGCAATAATCAGTTTTTCGATATGACCGGTAACCTGCGGGAAGTTGCGAAGGTTGGAAGCAATATCTATGTCCTCGCAGGTGGCTCCTACCGTACAGAAGTTGAAACCGGAGCGAGTTGCGAATTCAGTTTTATGGTTGGCGATAGTTACTACTCAAACCAGGATACCGGGTTTCGTTGTTGCTTCAATCAGGATCCAGGCCTGTGAACAGCCATTGGGGTATGAAACTCCTGCTTGGCTGTGTTTGTAGCCTGATCATGGCGCAGGCCAAGACTGCATTCGACCCTGCGATCTGCTTGTCGGAAAACCCGAATGACTGGCCAGCAGCCGCCCGTCCCTATTTCCTGGTGATTGCAGATACCTCCGGCAGCATGACAACCTGTACCAACCCCCCATCTGCATATCCGAGAAGTTGCGGGGTATCTGCCATTCCCAACAGTTGCGGCCTGACACCAACACGTTACAACGATTTGAAGTGTGCACTGGAAAAAACAACCAGCGCTTTTTCAGGACAAGCGCGATTCGGTCTAAGTACTTTTGCCACTTATATCAGTGCCTGTGCAGATGCAGTCTGCGCCTCGGACTGCACCAACCCTTTGGTCGACTGTGGCTTTGAAACCTACGGTTGTACATTTAATGTATTGCCCAACGATACAGGTGGATCTGGTTGTGGTCCCATAAATGGGACGGATCCCACCACCAGAGAGGGTTCGATTCTGAGGGCGCCCATCGCCAGGGACTTTGCAGGTGATGCGAACCAGGAACCATCGAACGCGCAAGACCTTTTGGGTTGGGTTGACAATTATTGCGGTGGTGACAATGAATTACACGCTGCCGGCGCCACACCACTAAATGGTGCTCTTCGAGATGCCAAGCGGTATTTCGAAACGGGTCTCACCAACCCCGTCACTACGGTTTTCTATCCTACGCCGTTGGATGCAAATGACAGGCCCTGCCGCTCAGTGAATGTCATATTAATTACCGATGGCGATGAAAGCTGTGATTCACAAAATAGTGCAGTCGACGCCGCTGCGGATCTCTACAACAATGGCGTCGACGTGGGGGGGAATAATTTTTCGGTTCGTGTCCATGTCATCAATTTGGCGGGCGGCACGCAGGCCAATACAGATGCAATTGCATTTGCGGGTGGTACAACTGCATCCCTGTATGCAGAAGACGAAGTGGCGCTTTCGCAGGCGCTATCCGACATAATTTCCGACGCCCAGGGCAGAGAGATCTGCGACAACGCGGACAACAACTGCAACGGGTGTTTTGATGAAGGTTTTCAGCATTTCGCCAATGTCGGGCAAAGCTGTTGTGCCTGGGGAAACGAAACTGAACGCGAACAGTGCCTGGCAGCCTATCGTAATTCCATTGCAGTGTTGCCACCCGAAGGGGACCTGTCCTTGTTGCCATGCACCAGCTTTATTCAGCAAACAGACCAGAACGCGTGGCTTTGCCATAACCCTGGGGAAGTCTGTGATTCGTTGGACAACAACGGTTTGCTGGGTGTCGACGAAGGAACAGCTCGTTGCGGAGACCCTTTGCACTGCCCAGAGGCGGAAACCTGCAATGGCAAGGATGACAACTGTGACGGGCAGGTCGATGAAGGTGGTGTTTGCGGTGCTTGTGTATGGTCCAGGGAAGTCTGTGATGGCTGTGATAACGATTGTGACGGTATTGTAGACAACGGTAGCTTCGACAAGGTGCATTGTGGATTGGATGCGCCTTCGAACTGTGGTGAAATCCGTTCCTGTGCACCAGCTCAATCTGCACCCGCACCAGGCGCCTGTGTCTTGAAAGCGGGTTATGGCAGATGTCAGACCCTACCAGTCACCGAGTCGTGTGATGGGGTGGATAATGACTGCAATGGTGTTATCGATGACCTGATATCGCCAGTTGCATGCGTTGCCAGCGATACACCAGTTGGCCTGGTTTATGGTGGCGAAAGTCAATGTCAAAAAGGTCAAATGTTTTGTGGTGGAGCCTGTTTGGGTTTTATCGGACCGACTTTAGATGTTACCGATGGCATTGATAATAACTGCGACGGTATTGTTGATAACACGCCAACCAGCCTGATCGAAGCAATCTTCGGAGATGGTTTTGAGTTTGAATAAAGTGAGTTAGTCAGGATTTGGCAAAAGAGCCGGATATATCACTTCCAGGTTGCTTAAAAAGGATGCCTGTCTCCCGTCATCCCTTACGCAGGGTGCGTTACTTGTAACGCACCGTTAAGATTCAACCGAAGAAAACGCGTGGGTAACGGCCCAGGCTGGCTTCTCGACGGGTTCCCCGTCTCACCTTCTCTAACCTTCTCTCACCTTCTCTCACCTTGCAAGTTACCCGCCCTATCTACAACCTGTGGCCGTGTCGCCCAGCCACATCCGGGCTTTTCAGGAAAGTGACAAAAGAATCAAAGCGATGGCGGCTGGAATGGCCTGAATAAAGAGGATTTTCCTATTGGCTGTTGCAGCACCGTATAAGCCAGCAATTAATACGCAACACAGAAAAAACACTTTTACTGATGTTCCAGCGGCGCCCAGACTCAGACCCCAGAACAAACCGGCGGCGAGGAAACCATTGTAAAGCCCCTGGTTGGCAGCCAGTACTTTACTGGCAGTCGCGGCTGCCTGCGTCTGGCCGAAAGCTCGCAGCCCGATGGGTTTATCCCAGAGAAACATTTCGAGTACAAGGATGTAAATATGTAAAAGTGCAATAAGAGCGGTAAGTATGTTTGCGATAGTCAACACTGGTCTTCCTCTGTGTGATTCTGTTCTAAAAACTTGAAACCAAGGCTTCTGCTACTTTTTTTGAAAAGGATACAAGGTATCTATCGGGGCGTGTTCATATTCAAGGGCATTTAGCCGTGTTGTTGATTGATACAGGCCTTTCATCGAGCGGTACAGAAAAGTCGCAGACCGGCTTCCCTGATGGAAGGCGTCGTAATGTGGATAACGTTTGGTTAAGAAAGCCGGGAGAATTAAGACCCACAACTACCATATCGCCAAATTGTTCTGCGGTGTGTACAAACCCACCAATGAATCCGCCCGACTTGATGAGTTCTTCCCCCGCTACAAAAGGTACACGCCGGCTCCGATCTGCGATTTGGGTGTCACCACCGGGACAAAATGTGCAGGTTTCCTGCATGTACTGGAGGACCGCAACCTTATAAGGCTTTTTTTCTTCCGCGAAGGCTTGTAGCGAGTAAAAGAAGACCATGGCAAGAGCTATTCTGAATATTTTCATCGCTTATAAATCCGTGAAATGTTTATTGACCCACCTCAGCCTGATTGAATAAGTTTGGCTGGACTGGTTTCCAGAATGAGTTTTTCTGCCATGATTTTTGCCGGATCGAGTATCGGTATGCTATCAATCCGGTCTTCTTTGACTGCCAGGGGCAGTTCTGTACAGCCGAGGATGACGGCCTCTGCCCCCAGTTGAATCACATGGTCAATGGCGGAGCGAACCCAGTCCATCGCCTGCACGGTGACCGGACCATCGCCTGTTTTGATCCCAAAAGACGGGCCATAAAGCGCCGCATGAATATCCTTGATCCTGACTTGTTCATCCGGAATTACAACCTGCAAACCTGCCGCCTCCAGCGCCTGGTCATAAAGACGCGTTTTGTAAGTGCCTTGTGTTGCCAGCAATCCGACACGCCTGACCTGCGGGTACCGGTTTTTGATATGAGTGATGGTTTCATTAATTAGATGCAGGACTCGAAGCTTTACGCCTTTTGCCTGAAGCAACTCAAGTGCGGTATCAAATATAGGAACCGCATACGCTGTATTGCACGCCATGACAGCGATGGTGACACCCATGTCAGCCATCTTCTCAAACTGTTCCGCGATCGCCTGTGCCGGGTTGGTGTCGGTCTTACCAAGCAGAAAATCGGTGCGGTCAGATATGCACTCCGGCAATGAAAACAAAATAAATGGCAGGTGGTCCTGGTCGCATTCCGCCCTTGTCATCGCAATCAGTTTTTCAGCCATATCCAGACCGGCTTGCGGTCCCATACCACCGAGAATTCCAATGAGTGGTGTAGGCAAACTCATGATGTTGATAGTGTGAGCTTATTCATTTTGATGTTCCCGGCTTGGAAGTTGCCATATTCCCAAACCAATGGCTTCCACAAAGAGAGACAGGCAATGATATCAATAAGTCGCGTCCATGCCATTTCTTTCCTTTTGATCATCAATATAGTGTTTAACGTACCGGAGTTTGTAACAGATTGTTAATTAACCGTGTTTTTTGTCCTAAATGAGCAGGATGTGCCTATACTTAAAGTAATCATATGCACTCGGAGCTTCGGCATGTTCACTTCAACAAAAAAGTGGCGTCAGGATAGAAATATACGTTGGGCTTTTAGCCTGGTGAGTGTGGCGCTGGTATTCAACAGTGGCACGGTATCGGCCGACTGGCTCAGTAAATTGAAGGACTCGCTTAACAAGCCGGATCAGGACATCAGCACTGAGCAGGCAGGCAGCGGACTCAAGGAGGCGCTGAGAGTAGGCACCGATACGGTGGTTGGCAATCTCGGCCAGACAGGTGGTTTTGATCTCGATCCGCAGATTCATATCCCGCTTCCAAAGCAACTCGACAAGGCTCGAAAAATATTGGGCAGGCTTGGGATGGATTCCATGCTGGTCGACCTGGAAGCCAGGCTGAATGAGGCTGCGGAAATCGCGACCCCGAAAGCAAAACAGTTGTTTATAGATGCTATCAACGATATGACACTTGACGATGTCATGTCCATTTACAAGGGACCGGACGATGCCGCTACGCAGTACTTCAGGTCAAAAATGTCGGCACCGCTGGCACTGGAGATGAAACCGGTGGTGGATAGCAGCCTGGAGGACGTTGGCGCGTTCCAGCTATATGACAGCGTCATGCAGCAATATGAAGAAGTGCCATTTGCACCGAAGGTTGATCTCGATATGAGTGACTACGTGGTCGAAAAAGGCATGGATGGAATCTTTTATTACCTCGCCAAAGAAGAGGCGGCAATACGTAACAACCCGGCCAAACGCACCACCGACCTGTTGAAGAGCGTGTTCGGGGGCTAGCGATCCGCACATAAATCCCAATGGCTCAAATATGACATTCGTAGTGCCCTTGTGCCAGGGTGTTTTCAGCTCATAACGTACCTGATGACCCGTATCAGTCCCGGACCTGGCGATGGACCGGTTTCGGTGGTGCTTTTTCTAGTATCATGTCAGCCTGAGACCCCGGTCTGTTTCAAAAATCACCTTCCCCATTTACCGAGTAAATCTTTTGAATACTAATATGATTTCCCGATTACGAACCGAATGGTTTGGCAACGTTCGTGGCGATGTACTGGCCGGTCTTGTGGTTGCCCTGGCGCTAATTCCTGAAGCGATCGCTTTTTCCATTATTGCGGGCGTCGATCCAAAAGTTGGACTGTACGCGTCTTTCTCCATTGCCGTGGTTGTCGCAATCACCGGTGGCCGCCCCGGTATGATCTCCGCGGCTACCGCAGCTACTGCCGTGTTGATGGTGACACTGGTGAAGGATCACGGTCTGCAATACCTGTTGGCCGCCACCGTACTTGCCGGTCTTTTGCAAATTGCTGCTGGTTTTTTGCGTGTGGGTTACCTGATGAGATTCATATCAAAATCTGTGATGACGGGTTTTGTGAATGCCCTGGCGATACTGATATTCATGGCCCAACTGCCGGAACTGACCAATGTGCCCTGGCTGACCTACGTGATGCTTGCGGGTGGTCTTGCCATCATTTACTTGCTGCCTTTGGTCACAAAAATGGTGCCCTCTCCACTTATCTGCATCATTGCCCTGACCGCCATTGCCATCGTCATGGGGCTGGATATACGCACCGTGGGCGATATGGGTGAGTTGCCTTCTACGCTACCTGTTTTTCTGATCCCTGATATCCCGCTGAACCTCGAGACATTTTTGATCATCCTGCCCTACTCTGCTGCCGTGGCTGCTGTTGGCCTGCTTGAATCCCTGATGACTGCAACCATTGTTGACGAACTCACCGATACAAAAAGTGACAAGAATCGTGAATGTATTGGCCAGGGCATTGCCAACACGGCAACCGGTTTTATCGGCGGTATGGCCGGCTGTGCCATGATTGGTCAATCCATGATCAATGTGAAATCCGGCGGACGTGGCAGATTGTCCACCTTTTGCGCCGGTATATTTTTACTCCTGATGATCGTTTTTCTCGGTGACTGGGTGAAACAAATCCCCATGGCGGCGCTGGTGGCCATCATGATTATGGTCTCGATAGGAACCTTTAGCTGGTCATCGATCAAAAACCTGAAGTTGCACCCGAGAAGCTCCTCCATCGTCATGCTGTCAACGGTGATCGTTGTTGTTGCAACACACAACCTGGCAATCGGCGTATTCGTCGGCGTGCTTTTCTCCGGTATCTTCTTCGCATGGAAAATTTCCCAGATATTCCGGGTTACATCAACCCTGTCGGAAGATGACACCGCCCGCACCTACCTCGTTGAGGGGCAATTATTTTTTGCCTCGGCAGAGAACTTCACCAACGCATTTGATTTTAAAGAGGCGCTGGAAAAGGTCATAATCGATGTCAGCCATGCACATATCTGGGACATATCCAGTGTCGCCGCACTGGATATGGTGGTATTGAAATTCAGGCGTGAAGGTGCCGAGACAGAGATCATAGGACTCAACGAAGCCAGCGAAACCATCATGGGCAAGCTTGCTATTCATGATGAGCCGGGAGCCCTGGAACGATTACTGGGCCACTAAGGAATAACACAATGATAAAACTAATCGCGTTTTTAGACGGCTCGGTTTACTCAAAGAGTGTTTGTGAATACACAGCCTGGATAGCGGCCAAAGTGGGCGGATCGGTTGACCTTGTCCACGTTCTGGGTCGCCGTGATGAATCCGGCACACCCGTAGATCTCAGCGGCAGCATTGGATTGGGCGCGAGAACGGCCTTGCTTGAAGAACTCGCTGAACTTGACGGCCAGGTGGCCAGGCTCGGCCACAAACGCGGCCGCGCCATCCTGGAAGACGCCAGGGATATTTTGCTTGCATCGGGCATCGACCAGGTCCACACCCTGCTACGTAACGATGGTATTGTCGAAACGGTTCAGACATTCGAAAAAAACGCCGATCTTATCGTCATCGGTAAACGTGGTGAGGGTACCGAAACTGACGAGATGCACCTGGGCTCAAACTTTGAACACGTGGTTCGTGCCAGTCACATACCCATCCTGGTCGCATCCAGGGATTTCATTCCGGTCAAACGTGCTCTAATCGCCTTCGATGGCGGCAAAAGCGCTTTAAAAGCCGTGGACTACCTGGCCCGGAACCAGGCATTCAATGATATCGAATGCCATTTGTTGAGTGTTACCGACGCATCTTCCAGGGCAAATCAACAGCTCGAAAGTGCAGCGGCTTTACTACGTGATGCAGCTTATACCGTCGAAACAACTATACAGGCCGGGAAGCCCGAAGCGGTCATTTGTGAAAAAATCAAAACCGGACAATTTGACCTGCTTTTGATGGGGGCCTACGGACATTCCCATATACGCAATCTCATCATCGGCTCCACCACAACGGCCATGATCCGGTCCTGCAAAATACCGGTGCTACTGTTTCGCTAACCATAAGGACCAGATGATCAACGATATATCCCACCCGTGTTTGCAAAGACCACCAATATCGATTATTTAAAGGAGTAAGATACAACACGTGACCAGGAGGCAGTAATCATCAACATTCTTTTCATCTCTCCCGGCTATCCCGCTGAAATGGCGGACTTTACCCGCGGACTGGCGCAATGCGGAGCGCGGGTCATTGGGCTCGGCGAACACCCGGCCGGCTCGTTGCCGTCAATCGTCAAACAAAGCCTCTCGGATTACCTTCGCGTACAGTCCCTGGTCGAGACCGACGCGGTACTTGCCACTGTCCGCGAAAGCGCGCTGCACACTCCGATCGACCGTGTCGAATGCCTCTGGGAACCGTTCATGAGCCTCGCTGCGCAGTTGCGCGAGATGCTTGACATCGGCGGGATGCACACGACCCAGACCGACCTGTTCCGCGACAAGAAAAAAATGAAGGACGCCCTGGATGCGGCTGGTTTGCGCACCCCCCGCAATACTGTCGCAACCGGTTCGGACGCGATCCGCACCGCAGCCAAAACAATCGGTCTGCCGCTTGTGATCAAGCCCATCGCCGGCGCCGGCTCGGCGCATACGCATGAGGTGCGCGACCAGGCTACTCTTGAAACGGCCATCGCCGATGTCGGCGAACATCGTGAGGTCAGCGTCGAGGAATACATCGAGGGCGAGGAATACACCTTCGATACAGTCTGTGCCAACGGCAACATCCTTTACGAGAATATCGCCTGGTATCGACCCAAGCCGATTATCGGACGAAATGTTGAGTGGATATCCATGCAAACGGTCAACCTGCGTAACCCTGACCGGCCAGAGTTGGCCGCAGGGTGCGAACTTGGCCGACGCGTTATTGAGACACTGGGGTTTCGCACCGGCTTCACGCACATGGAATGGTTTTTGACACCCTCGGGTGAGGCCGTATTCGGTGAGATCGGTGGCCGTCCGCCGGGCGGGCGCTCGGTTGACCTGATGAACTTCAGCAACGACTTCGACATCTACACAGGCTGGGCACAGGCTGTCACCCGCGGCGAATTCAATCAGACTGCCCACCGGCGCTACAACGCCGCGGCAATTTTCAAGCGGGCCAGCGGCCAGGGACATATCTCTGCCATCCACGGCCTCGGCAGCCTGCGGCATCGATACGGTGAGCACATCGTCGTCGAGGACCTGCTGCCCATTGGCGCACCACGTCGCAATTGGCGCCAGACACTCTTGTCGGATGGCTACCTGGTCGTGCGTCATCCGGATCTTGCAAGGACGCTCGAAATCGCCGACGCGGTGGGTACCGATTTGCATATCGAAGCGCGCTGAAACAAGCCTGCCAGCGGCCAACACACAGCCGGAAAAGGAAAACCCAGGACAACCACATCAAAATTGTGTTGGTCCTGTCACCATTTTGGGAAATAAAACCAGATCTCTTGCAGTCAGGCCCAGGTCATCAGTCCGATGATGCCAAAACTCAGGAAATAGAGTGCCAGGATAAGGTGCAACGCCGTGGCCGCTGTGGAATGCCAGTAAACAACACGGTTCATTTTCACTTTTCTTTCACGCCAGGAGCAGTTCAATCCCATTATCGCGAATAGCGCGAACGTCAGTGTTGCGATCAAAATGCCCACTGATATTGCCGTGGGTTCCCCGAGTTGCTTGAAGGGGTCTGATATACCCAGCGAGAACAAACCGACCACAATCAGAACTGAGATACCCGCCAGAAAGGGCCACAGGCGAATCCTGATCGCCGCACCGGGGGTGATTTTTCCACGCAGGCGCCGCACCAGCCAAACAGGGAAAAACAACAGTGAACTGGCAATGAAAAACCCCCACAATGCTGCGATACCGAGTTGGCCGTAGACTGTGACTGCGCTCACCGGCTTGAGCGTGGCCATATTGGAGTGCACAACCGCACCTGCCAGGGGGTCCGTCGTACTTGACAGGGAAACCAGTCCGGTTTCTGCTGATTTGTACAACGTATCGCTGACTGGAAAGTATTCTACCGGCTCGTTATCGAATAATCCTTTACGTTGCAGCCGGTTGCCTTCAAAAGACAATTTCTGAATATTCATCACCCGTTCCATAAAAAATGCCACTTGCTGACGGGGATTGATAGTGTAATAGAAACCCTCGATTTCACGGTTTGCGGGTGTAACTTCCATTTCGCTCTTAACAACTTTCGGAGGTAAATTGCGCGTCTCATACGCACGAACCAGTCTGGATATTTCCCGAACGGCTTCTCCATTGTCGGAATTGATCATGATCGCATGACCGGCAACGGCCTCAGGAAGATAAGAGAACTCTGTAATCCCCCCGTTCACGCCACCGTTATGCTCACGGTACACCCAGTTCTCATACACCGATGAATAATTGTGAAGACCATAACCCGTCGACTGGCCGGCCTTCGCACCACTGGTGGAGGTCACGGTTTCCATACGATCAAGTGAACTGCGTGAAATTAACTGCTGACCGTCCACAGCACCGCGATTCAGATAGAACTGCACAAACTTTGCCATATCAGCGGGCGAAGCATTAATCGAACCCGAAGGTCTCATGACGATGTGCCAGTATTCCTGTGGCTGATTTCCATTGGCGTACAAAGTGGCGGCCTGTTGCCTGACATCATCGGTCAGCCTATAGGTCATGGTATCCATACCCATCGGTGCAAAGAAATTTTCCTGAACATACTGTTCAAAATCCTGACCCGTAATCTGCTCAACGATATAGGCGGCTACGGGCGGGCCGGCATTACAGTAGGACATACGTGTACCGGGCTTCCAGCGGGAAATACGTGAATGTGGGTGATAGTCGAGACCCTCTTTCAATGTTGCTGGTGTCGGGTCGTTGTGCGCGTATTCCGGAAGATGGATGTCATCCCAGCCTGTGGTGTGCTCCAGCAGGTGGACCAGGCGTACCGGGTCTGTTGACTCCCAGGGGTTCTCAAAAATCACATCAGGCGCCAACACGGCAACACGATCATCCAATGACAGTTTGCCCTCTTCAACCAACTTGAGCACTGACAACGCAACAAACATCTTTGAGGTTGAGCCAATACGAAACATCGTATTCTCATTAGCGTCAATATTATCCTCAAGACTGGCTTTACCCAACGCCCCAACCCAGACCGGTCCGCTTTCATCAACCATGGCGATGCCCACGGCCGGAACCTCTTTCTCCCGGATGACGTCAGCAACCGCTGTTTTTAATTCCTCCAGTGTTGCAGGAACTAATTTCTCCTCATCACCCGGCACCGGGGGAGAAAACTGAAGTACCAGGAAAAATGACAGCAGGCTAACAACTGATTTGAGGTTCTTCATACGCAGACCTGTCGGGTTAGAGGCGAATATCTTCAAAGTCTAAACTAACCGTAAGCCAAACACCTGCCTAACTTGATTTATATTTTTGATCGAAGCCAGCATAGAATTCTAACCACAGTTTATTTAAATATCTGCTATAGTTATTAAATATACACTATAGTTAGTTATATCAATCAGGTTTATCGATGATAAAACAATACGACTCCAGCAGACGTAAGAATGCAGCCAGGCAGACCCGCGAGAATATTTTGCAGGCTGCAATGAAGCTTCACTGGCAGGGAATTACAGAATATGGCCCGCTGGCACTTGAAGCAGATTGCTCCATGGCCACCCTACGCAAACATTTCCCGAACAAGGAAGACCTTTTCCAAAACTGCACACGCACATTTGCCGAGACATTGGTAATGCCCGACATTAACTACCTTGGAGAAATCACTGATCCGGTGGAAAGTACTACTGAGTGCGTTGCCGAGCTCTGTCGAATACACGAGGCCATGTTTGGGTACGCCTGGCTCAGTGCACACGAGCGCAAGAACTCCCCTACCCTGGATACAGAAATGAGTGGCTACGAAGGGCTGGCCGATGCAATTGCCGGCATCATCACGCCTGCCAATTCATCAAAGTCTTCACTGATCAGGGGGCTGCTTGACTTCCTTACCTATCGCGCATTGCGTCTATCGGGACAGCTTTCGCCTGAAAGGGTCACACAGGAGCTGGTCGCAACCCTTCAATCAATCATCAGTGTTGACAGGCATTCTGCCTGATCAATCCTTAATAAGGAGAACGATTAACCATGGAAACAAATAAGCAAAGCGGCACAACCATCAATGAGATCGCTGACGGTATTTATCGCATCAGCACACCGGTACCACCCGAAACCATACCGGGCGGATTTACCTTTAACCAATTCCTGATCGTCGATGAATCCCCGTTGCTCTACCACACGGGTCCGCGCAAAATGTTGCCCCTTGTCCAAGAGGCCATCAGTGCGATCATTCCCGTCAACAGCCTGCGGTATATTGGTTTTTCACATTACGAGGCCGACGAATGCGGTTCACTCAATAATTTTCTGGAAGTAGCACCCAATGCTGAACCGCTTTGCAGCCAAATCGCCAAGATGGTCAGCATAGACGACATTGCCATAAGACCGGCACACGCGCTGGCCGATGGCGAAGAACTCTCACTTGGAACACATGTGGTCCGCTGGATTGACACACCCCACTTCCCTCACGCCTGGGAGTGTGGCCACCTGTTTGAACGCATGACCAAAACACTATTCTGTGGTGACCTGTTCACCCAGGGCGGACACCAACATGAACCGTTAACCACCAACGACATCCTTGAACCCAGTGAACAAATGCGTGGAGCACTGGACTATTTCTCCCAGACCAAGCTTGCCCATGAACTTGCAGAGAAACTTGCGATCACCGCACCACTGGTCCTCGCCTGTATGCATGGAGCTTCCTGGAAAGGCGATGGAGCAACACTTTTGCGGCAATTAGGTGGTCGACTGGCAGGCGGGGTGTAATTGCAATTAGAGTGCTGGATACAATTATTCAATGTTGCTTTCCGGCCCTGATGTGTTTCACTGACATTCAAAGTTCACCCCTCCCGGTGTACCAAGATCGCCGGATCCGTAACTGGAAATGGAGGCACACCAGTTGTCCGCAATATCATTGGAACCAGCAGTCTGTGAGTTTACGTCGAGTTGCAGGCTGACACCGGCAGTGGCAGTAACGTAGCTCATTGAGTCAATGACTTTGGCGTTGCAGGAGATAGTCAATCCGTCACCGGTGTTGTTTAAAAAGTTACCCGCATAGACATGATCAACCTGCGGCAGTCCACCATTGATATTGCTGTCCGCGTTTTTTGCAAACAGCGCCAGTGAACCGGCCGCGATAACAAGGTCAATCGCTATCACGTGTGGTGTGGTCATGCTGGAATCATCGATCTGGCAGCCATTCAGGTTCAGTGCCCCGATGCCTGGATTGAGGACCTCGAACCATTCGCCATTGGTATCAGAAACTGCGGATGGATTGGCAAGGAGTTCGGTAATCACCAATTGCCCGACATCCGGCGTAAGGGCCTCACAATCGGTCTCCCGCAACGTATTGGAAGCCCCTGGTGTGATACACCTAAGACTGAAATCGACACTATTGTCATCGGTATCGGTACCATCTGGTGAACGGCTCAGGCCCAGGGAGCCGGTATCACCGACCACTGTGCCTGTCCCTTCTGTATAAGGTGGCGCGAGACTGCCTTCGTAGGACAAGGCGTCAATGATCTCGTTTCCAAATTGCAGTGCAACACCATCAGGTGACCCGTTTTGTATCCAGAATGTGTCCAGCGCCAGTTCCTGGTCACAGTTGGGTACGTTCACCGCACGATCACAAATAACATGATACTCACCCGGTTCCAGTGTTACAGAGTCCAGGGGATACGTCGCGTAAACCGTATTTCCGCTACCATTAACCAGTAACAGGTCCACCCCGCCAAGAGAAGAACGGTTTGTGCCCGTGTTCAGTATCTCTACAAATTCCGCAGTGTCAGACCCGTCCTGGTCATAATCGACTTCATTGATGACAAGGATTGGTGGTAATGGGTCTCCTTCAAACCCATCGGAAAAAACCTTTTCGTCACGGGGCGTTGCGGTGACGGTAACGTGACTGGATGTAGTATCCCAGTTATTGATCGCGGTCAATGTCTCCTCACCCTCCGCTATGGCAGTCACCATGATTTCCGCCGAAGTCTCCCCCTCGGGAACGACGATGAAACCGGGCACGAATGCATAAATCCCCGGTGACATCGACAGGTTAACATTTTCGCCACCTGCACAAGCTGCGGCAGACAGCCTGACAGGGATCATAATGGCCTCGTCGGGTGCTAACCTGACCTCACCGGGCAGTATGGGTGACTTTGGAATTTCTTCGCACATTTGACCATGAACATTGCCGCTTGCTATTGCAAATACAACAATGCCCAGCAGGACTCTCGAAATGGTGATGTCTGTTTTCATGGTGTCTCCCCGTCTTTCGCTAGTTGCCAATTGAATGGAGCGCCCTGAAGTATAAGTGGAGATAAAGCTTTTGCGCAAAAACGCATGGTGCCCAACTTCGAAAAAGATGAGTTTGTACTCCATAAAAAAGGGCCGGATACAGTTATTCGATTTTAAAAAATGTATCCGGCCCCTTTTGTGCGGATTTCCCCTGCCTGAAAAACTCCCCTAACTTCAGCTCAAATAAAGCCTGGCCAGCATATAACCGGCGTAGGCAACCAGAAATACCCCTCCGATCTGTCGACTCATGATTGTTTTTCCAACAATAAAGACCAGTATTAACCCCACGCAAAAAAGCAAAACAACAAATATATCAATGCTGCCACCCGCCGGTACGG
>Ga0316189_10002385_pt1 | contig 18528 bp, 13 predicted proteins | sample LowCovwburrow_MG_FD_204930 | JGI IMG/M metagenome (GOLD analysis project Ga0316189, IMG submission 204930) | Coastal sediment microbial communities from Maine, United States - Lowes Cove worm burrow | ecosystem: Environmental > Aquatic > Marine > Coastal > Sediment | place: USA: Maine...
CTCTTGGAGCGCCACCCCGCGGTCCAGGACTTTCGCCTCGGTGGGCACGGGGAGGGGAGCTGGGGGGCGACGATGGTCACCTTGCGGCCGAGGTCGTCGGCGCCCGCGGATCCCTAAGGAGACCGCGGCGGAAGCACCGTCTCCTCCCACGGTGCGCGTCGGTGCGCGTCGGTGCTCGTGGCTTCGACGGAGCTCCGCGAGAGCGGGTCGTCGTGCGGTGTTTCGGCGGAACGACGAGGGTCGACGAAGACGAGCGAGAGCGGGCCGGTCTTTTGTGGCAGCTGGGGGCGGAGCCCGGGACCTTGCTCCTGGGGATCGATCTGTCCGGGCGGTCATGCGCCCCGGCCTGAGCGCGGCGAGCGATCGAGGGGATACCCGCGCGTCGAAGTGTTGCGTCGACGCTCCTCCGCCCTGGGTCAAAGACCCGTGGGATGCCGTACCATGGGTGCTCCATGAGCGACGGCATGGACGACACGGTGGAGCGCGATCGCGCCCCTCAGGCCTGGGGACCGGCATTGACGCCCGTGGCTGCGGGGGCGGCGAGCGATCCTCTCCGGACCCGGGGGAGCGAGGAGAGCCCGGCGCTCTACCTCGCCGAGACCCGTGATAGTGGGGAGCAGGCTGTGCTCGACCGAGCCCGCCCTGCGGGAGGCGATCGCATCCAGACCGGCGAGCGCGTCGGTCGCTACATCACCGTCTCACGGCTGGGGGTCGGCGGTATGGGGGTGGTGCTCGCCGCGTACGATCCCGAGCTCGATCGCAAGGTCGCGCTCAAGCTGCTCAGGACTCCGGGCCAGGCGAGCCCGCACGCCCAGCTCCGCCTCCAGCGCGAGGCGCAGGCGCTGGCCAAGCTCAACCATCGCAACGTCGTCAGCGTTCACGATGTCGGGCTGCATCAAGGGCAGCTCTTCGTGGCGATGGAGTTCGTTGATGGTGTGACCCTTCATGAGTGGATGCACGGCATCGAGGCGCCGCGGCCCTGGCGTGAGGTGCTGGGCGTGCTCCTTGAGGCGGGCCGCGGGCTCGCGGCTGCTCACGCGGTGGGGCTCGTCCACCGCGACTTCAAACCCGACAACGTGATGCTCGGCAGCGATGGGTGCGTGCGGGTGATGGACTTCGGCATCGCCCGGGCGAGCCAAGCTGCGGCCCCGGCGCCCGAGATGATCCAAGAGCGAGCGGAGGCGGGGCTGATGGTGGCGGCCCTGCGCTCGCCGATCGGCCGCTTGACCTGTGACGGGACGATCATCGGTACGCCGGCCTATATGTCCCGTGAGCAGCTCCTCGGCGCCGAGGTGGACGCGCGGAGCGATCAGTTCAGCTTCTGCGTGACCCTCTACGAGGCGCTCTACGGGGCCCCTCCGTTCTCTGGGGAGACCCTCGAGGAGATGATCGCGAGCATCAAGGAGGGAGCGCCGCGTGAGCCGAGCGGCGCTCCGCGGGTGCCGGGCTGGCTGCGTCAGGCGCTCGTGCGCGGGTTGGCCTCGAGCCCGGAGGAGCGGTGGCCGTCGATGGGCGCGCTGCTCGAGGTGCTCGCGGATGATCCTGACCTGCGTCGGCGGCGTCGGCTGATGACCGCCGGCCTCGTCGGAGTGCTCGGCGCTGGGGCGGCGGCGGCCGGGACCCTCGCGGCTTCGGAGCAGGGGGTGTGCTCGGGGATGGAAGAGCAGCTCGAGGGGGTCTGGGATGAGGGACGGCAGGGGGTCGTCGAAGAGGCGCTCCTCGGGACCAAGACCCCCTACGCGTCGGACACCTGGGGGCTCATCAAGAAGCGCCTCGATGACTATACGGATGCGTGGGTGAGCGCTCGCGAGGGGATCTGCGAGTCGACCCGAACGGGGGAGCAGTCGGCGCGCTTGCTCGACCTGCGGATGGCCTGCCTCGACGAGCGTCTCCACTACGTGCGAGCGACGGTCGACGAGCTGGCCCGGGTCGACGAGACGACGGTAGAGGACGCGGTGCGTGTGATCGCCAAGCTGCCTGGGCTCGAGGCGTGCTCTCGGGCGGAGGTCTTGGCGGATGAGCCGCTCTTGCCGGCGGCTCCTGAGGTCGCACAACAGGTGGCGGAGCTGAACCGGACGCTGATCACAGCGCGGACCAAGGTGAGCGCCGGTCGCTACGACGAGTCGCTCACGGTGGTCGAGGAGGTCGTCGCGGGGGCGACCGAGCTGGACTACGAGCCGCTCCTGGTCCGCGCCTGGTTCCTCCGCGGGGTCAACCACGACCGTGACGGCCACTACGCCGAGGCGGTCGCCGATCTCGAGCGGTCCCTAGAGTCTGCGCTCGCGCTGAACATGCGCGATGAGAGCGCAGAGGCGGCGACCGAGCTCGTCTTTGTCGTCGGCTACCACAAGGCGGAGGTCGACCAGGCGCAGCGCTGGATCTCCTTGGCTCGGGCGTTGTCACGGGCGTCGGACTCGCGCCGCTTCAGGGTCCGCTACCTCACCCACACGGGCACGGTCGCCTATGCGGGGGGCGAGTACGAAGAGGCGCGGGGTCTGTGGGAGGAGGCGTTGGAGCTCCTCGAGCGGCCGCCGGCGTCGGACTCGCTCGACCTCTTGCCGATCCTGGGGAACCTCGGCGTACTCGCGAGGCTGCAGGGGCACTACGCCGCTGCGCGGGCGTATCACATGCGGGTCCTGTCGATCACGGAGAGGGAGCTTGGGTCTGAGCATCCCGAGATGGCGGAGACCCTCAACGATCTGGCCGCGGTGTCGAAGAGCGAGGGAAACGTCGCGGAGGCCCGCGAGTACCTGGAGCGCGCGCTCGCCATCGGTACGCGGGCGTTGGGGCCCGACCACCCGCGCTTGGCCGGGATCCTCTCCAACCTCAGCCTGGCCGCCTCCGCCGAGCTTCGCTTCGCGGAGGCCCGCGGCTACCTAGAGCGGGTGCTGGCGATCGATGAGAGGACGTTGGGGCCCGACCATCCTGATCTCGCGATCGGGCTCAACAACCTCGGTAAGGTCGCCCTCAGCGAGGGTAAGCACGAAGAGGCGCGAGAGCACTTCACGCGCGCGTTGACGATCCGTGAGAAGGCGCTAGGGCCGGAACATCCGGGGCTGATCTACGCGCTCGCGAACCTCGGCGAGCTCGCGCAGCTCACCGGCGACGGAGAGCTGGCACTGCAAAACTTCGGCCGTGCGTCGGTGATCGCTGGCAAGGCCTTGGAGGCGGACGACCCGCTCGCGGCGAAGCTGTCGACGTCCTTCGGCCTCGCGCTCGTCGAAGAGGGGGACCCGAAGGCTGCGATCGAACACCTCGAGCGGGCGCTCAAGGTTCAGGGGGAGGGAGAGGTCGGGGAGGTCGAGCTCGCCGAGACGCGCTTCGCCACCGCCCGCGCGCTCTGGGAGCTGCCCGCGGGAGCCGGCCGAGACCGCGGTCGGGCCCTCGCCCTCGCCAAGCTCGCCCTGCCGGCGTGGGAGGCGGACGGCGAGCGCTCGGCGGAGAAGCTCGAGCGGCTCCGCGCGTGGCTGGGCGAGCACACAGACCTGGACGAGTGAGACCCCGCGCGGGCCGGTGAGGTCGATGCGGGGTCTCGCGTGCCTCGTCGAAGAGGGGGGGCCGAGCGCCTAGTTCTGGTAGGCGTCGAGGAGCGTGATCGTGTCTAGAGGTGCGTCCATGTCGTTGACCTGCACGGCGCCGATCGTGTCGACGACCTCGATCCCCTCGATCACCTGGCCGAAGACCGCGTACCCCGGCGGCTCGTCGAGGAAGAGGTTGTCGACGAGGTTGATATAGAACTGTGAGGTGGCGGAGTCGGGGTTATTCGTCCGGGCCATCGCCACCGAGCCGCGGATGTTGGTCAGGCCGTTGCCCGACTCGTTGACGATCGGCGGCATCGTCGGCTTCTGCGCGAAATTCTCTGTCAGACCGCCGCCCTGCATCATGAAGCCCTTGATCACGCGGTGGAAGATCGTCGCGCCATTGCCGTCTTCGCCGTCATAGAAGCCGTTGTCGACGTAGACGAGGAAGTTCTCGGTGGTGAGCGGCGCGAGCTCAGCGTCGAGCTCGAGGACGATATTGCCGAGGTTCGTCTCGAGGGTGACGAGCGGGTGCAACGGATCGCCGGCCGTCGTGGTGGTCGTCGTATCGCCGCCGGTCGGCCCCTCAGTCGTCGAGGTCGGCCCGGAGCTGCCGGTCTCGTCGGTCGTGGTGGTCGGTTCGGTGGAGCCGGTGGGGTCGGTGCTGCCGGTGGTCGCTGTGGCGGTCGACGCTGCGGTCGACGTTGCGGTCGCGGAGGAGGTCGCGGAGGAGGTCGAGCTGTCGGTGCCGGCGCTGTCATCCCCGGTGCATCCGCTGAGGGCGAGCGGGAGCGCGAGGAGGCTGGCGAGGAGCGGCGCGCGGGTCGGGCGGCTTAGGAGTGCAGGCAGGCGCATCGGCAGAGGGTCCCACAGAGCGCGTTCAGGGTCGATGTCCTCAGAGATCCCGGACAACCGTTTTACCGGCGGATTGAGGCTCGAAGGCGGACTCCGGGAGGATGTTGTAGCGCTCGCGGAGGGCGTCGATCGGCTCCTCGATCACGTCCCAATAGTCCCAGCCCTCGTTGAGGTTGATGTTCATCGCGGCGCCGCGACGGACGGCGATGAGGAGGCGCTGCGGATCCATCATCATCGTCGCCGGTGGCACACCAGGCGCGGTCTGGAGGCCGAGCTGGAACTGTGAGAGGACGAAGACGAGCCAGTTGTGGACCTCGTAGGTCGAGTAGCCGGCGCTGAACGAGGCGGCGAGGATCTCGTCGGCGGGCGTGGTGTCGTAGCCGGAGAGGATATGGGTCATGTCATGGAAGAGGATCACCTCGGGGGGCGAGCCGGCCTCGCCGGGGAAGGGCAGCTCATTGCGGATCATGTAGTCGAAGTAGCCGCGGCCGAGGGTTCCGGACGGGAGCTTGCCGAGCTCGATGTAACGGGCGCTGAGGGCCGGGTCGATGGAGCCGCCCAAGATGGTGAGAACGGCCTTGGGGATCACCGAGATGCCCTCCTCCGCCGCGAGCTCGCGGAGCTTCTTCGGCGCCCACTGTCGGCGGAGGATGTCGAGGCGGGCCCGGAGGTAGTGACCCTCGGCGATCCGCGTCAGGTTGGCGGTCGCCGAGGTCTCGACCCCGAGGGCGGCCGCGAGCTTGGTCACCGTGTCGGCGGCGGCAGGCTTGACCTCAGCGTCGGCCATCGCCATCACCACCATCGCGCCGACGAGCTGAAAGCGGATCGTCGGGCGCAGCTCTGCGACCGCGAGCTCGGCCGGGGAGAGCGGTGTGATCGCGTCGATGTTGAGCTCGTCGGCTTGCTGGAGGAGGGAGTGACTGGCTCGGAGGACGGAGCGGGCGGAGTCGCTGAGCCCTCCGCTGGCGAGGGCGATCGTGACGAGCGCGCGCGAACCGTAGCTCCACTCGTGGGGGGTCGGGAGGGCGAATTCCATGGTCCTAGGGTACTTCCTCCGACGAATTCGTCCGCTCTTCGATGGCGCCGAAGCTGTGGGAAATCCCGCCAACCTCGCGCCGCCAGCTCCCAGGCGAGCGTCCGGTCCATCCTTTGAAAGAGCGGAAGAAGGTGCTGGGCTCGCGATAGCCGAGGAGGAACGCGACCTCGACGACGTTCAGCGCCGGATCGCGGAGGTAGCAGAGCGCGAGCTCGCGTCGGGTCTGGTCGAGCAGGTTCGCGAAGGTCTGTGACTCCGCCTGGAGTCGGCGGCTGAGGGTCCGCGAGCTCATCGCCATCGCCGTCGCGATCTGTGCCTGGCGGACCGGCCCGTCGCAGAGGGCGGTGGCGATCAGGGCCCGCGCCCGGTCAGCGACCGCTGCGCTGCGCTCGCAGGTCGAGAGCATCCGCTGGACGTGGGCGTGGAAGGTCGCGTAGCTGTCAGAGCGCGCTCCGAGGATAGGCAGGCGCAGGGCCGAGCGGGGGATCGTCATGCCGCTTCGGTGGCTGGAGAAGTGGACCTCGGAGCCGAAGAAGTCCGCGTGCTCCCCTGGCTCGCCGGTGCGCTGGTGGCGGAAGGTGACCTCTGCGGGGCGCCAGCGGACGCCGGTGAGCTGGCGGCTGAGGGCGACGAAGGTCGAGAGCAGGCCCTCCACCGGGTGGCGGAGCTCGACGAGGGGACGCGGCAGGCTCAGGTCGATCCGAAGGCCGGCGTCGCCGTCGCGCAGCGCCACCGCGCCGCCCTCGATCATCAGCGTCGTATAGCGGCAGTAGAGGCGGAGGGCGTCGCCGAGGGTCGGGCTGTTGCGGAGGGTGTAGCCGAGGGCGCCGAAGGCCCCGGGGTCGACCCCGTCGGCGACGCCGAGGGCGAGCGGCACCCCAGGCGTGCGGAGGATGAGCGCCTTGCAGAGGCGGAGGTGGACGGAGAGGGGGATCCTCCGGTCGCGATCGAGGAGCTCGTGCTCCTCGATCGAGGCCTCGGCGAGGAGGGCTCGGCGGTCGATGCCGATCCGTCCGGCGACCTGGAGGACGTGGAGGGCGATGCCCGCGAGAATTCGCGGTTCGCGGTGGGTCGACATAGTGCGGATCATACGTGCATCGCCGGAGACGAACGTTGTCAAGCAAGCTTTGGGCTGTGGCATCCTCCCAGCGATGGCAACCCAGCGTTTTCGCGATCACGTCGTCTGGATCACCGGAGCGGGCTCCGGTCTCGGTCGGGCGTTGGCCCTCGAGTTCGCCCGCCAAGGAGCCGACGTGGCGGTCTCGGGGCGACGCGAGGAGCGGCTGGCGGAGACCGTCGCCGCGGTCGAGGCGGAGGGTCGGCGCGGCCTCGCCGTCCCCTGCGACGTCACTGATGATGCGGCGGTCGAGGCTGCGGTCAGCGCGGTGATCCTCGAGTTCGGCAAGCTCGACGTCGCTGTCGCCAACGCGGGGTTCGGCGTCGCCGGCCGGATCGAGACCCTGCCGATCGACGCCTGGCATCGCCAGTTCGCGACCAACGTCTTCGGCGTCGTCTCGACCGTCCGTCACGCTCTGCCGGCCCTGCGGGCGACCGAGGGCCGGCTCGCCTTGGTCTCCTCGGTGGCCGGGATGATGCCGACGCCGGGGAGCGGCGCCTACTCATCGTCGAAGTACGCGGTCCGGGGGCTCGGTCAGACCCTGGCGCTCGAGCTGGAGGGCACCGGGGTCTCCTGCACGCTGCTCCATCCCGGCCTCGTCTCCTCGGAGATCGCCCAGGTCGACAACGAGGGCCGCTACGACGGCGCTCGACGGGACCCGCGGCCGGCGAAGCTGATGTGGACCGCCGAGGCGGCCGCGCGGGTGATGGTGCGGGCGATCGCCAAGCGCAAGCGCGAGTACACCTTCACGGCGCACGGGAAATTCGGCGGATTCCTCGGCCGCCACGCGCCCGGGCTGGTGCATGTCTTGATACGGCGCTTCGCTGGCGGCAAGCGTCGCTGAGCTGGCTGGCGGCTGCGCGCGCTCGAGCTTCGTCCGGCGTTGTCGAGGGGGGACCCGCGGCTCTTCAGCCGACCTCGCGCAAGGACGGCTGCCAGCGGAGGGGCTCTGTTTGGGGCCGGGCGGCCTGGGTGCTGAGCTCGGCGACCCGCGCGAGCAGAGCATCGAAGACACCCCAGCTCTGCTCTAGGACGAACTCCAGGCGACGATAGTCCTCGGCGCGGAGCCTTTGCAGGAGCTCCGCCCCAATACGCACATGCTCGCAGTCGACATCGAGGTGTTTGGCGAAGTGGAGCTGGTCCGCCGGTGTACCGAAGGCCTCGATGAAGCGGGGATAGAAGATCGTCGCAGCGCGTTCGAGGACCAAGTGGACCATCGCCGTGATCTCGACATTGTCTCGGCTCAGGCTTTGGGCGGTAAACCAGGTCCCCAGGGCGTCGAGCACGGGATCCCAGAGCGGTTCTTCGGCGAGATCTTCGTTGTGTCCGAGTTCATCCAGGAGGTGGTCGAGGTAGACCGCCTCGAATTGCGGGTCACGGGTGAAGGCGAAGCGGGCGTACATCAGCCGCTGAAAGTGATCCGACCAGCTACGCAGGGCTGCACGGAAGCGCTCCGCGACCTCGGGCTCTTCGAGGAGACCGTCCCGCAGCAGGTCGAACACAGGACCGCAGGCGAAGCGCTCCGCGTGCTCCGCGTTGATCTTCATCAGGCGTTCTAGGGAGGCGGGCTTTGGGGAGGGCGCAGCCTGTGCAGCCTGTGCAGCCTGTGCAGCCTGTGCAGCCTGTGCCGGCTTCGCTGAGGCGGAGCCCTGGAGGAAGCGAACGCGAGGGTTGCCCGGGTCGTCGTAGAGGCTCGTGGACTCAAACTGTATGGAGAGACCCCAAAAGCCCTTGCAGCCCTCACCCCGGAACCCGTGAACTCCACCGGCCGGGACGAAGATCGTATCACCAGTGCGGATTGCCCCGCCCCAATCCCCGAGCACCCGGCCCTCGCCCTCGGTGACCAAGATCATGCTGTCGGTCTCGTGGACATGCTCAGCGAGGATCTGTCCGCTCTGGAGTTGGACCCACGCGAGGGAGAGCGTGTCGGGGAGAACCCCGTCGAGGAATGTCTCGCTGCGGAAGTTCAACACTCGGCCGAGCTCATGCTTCTCGCCCTCGACCGTCACAGCGTTGAGCTCTGGCAGGTCGGCGCGCCGGATGATCCGGAGGGCACGCTCCGCAAGGGAGGGGAGCGATGACTCAGGGAGCACATAGGTAGTATGGGGATTGTCCTCATGCTCGAAGATCGCGGAGCGCTGAAACTGGATCGACAGGGCCCAAAAGCCCTCGCTGCCGCCATCGAAGCCGTGGCGGTTCCAGGCGGGGATCCAGACCACATCACCGGCCTGCACGGGGGCGTGGGTGTCGCCCGTGGTGGTTCCCGAGCCCTGGCAGATGATCACCATGCTCGAGAGTTCGTGGCAGTGGGGTTCGAGGCTCTGACCCGGATCGAGGTGGGTCCAGCTAATCGCAACAGCGTTGGGGAGGGCCTCGGCGAGCTGGGACACGCCTCGAAAATTTTGCACCGTACCAAGGGTCTGAAGCTGGCCCTCGACCTTCATGTGTGTACGGGCAGGAAGGTCCCTACGAGCGACTCTAAACACTGTTCTACGCATGGTTTGGTCCCTGTCGCAGGTGCCGAGACCTGCGACGTGGGGGAGGCTATCCGATAACCACACTAAACAAAAAGGAAAGATGCGAAAGTGAACGTTTCCTGGGGGTCAATTGAGAGCGCTCGTACAAACCTCACGGATCGCCGCGATTGCGTAGTCGGCTCGGTCATTGGAGCGGAGGCGGCCGCGGCGAACGGCATGAACCGATACCGGCGGCAATCCCGAGAAGTCGAACCGAAGCAGCTTTCCTGGGGGTGCATGCGCTGCGACCACGCGATCGGGAAATGCCCCGAGATGCCCCCCCTGTGCACAGACCTGCAGCCCCGTGAACATATGATCGGCGCGGAGGGTGACTCGCCGCGTAAGGTGTACGGGCCAGCCGTCGGGCGTGGGATCGAGATCCGGAGGGGCGACGAAAGGATAGTTGAGGATCTCCTCGATCGGCGCGTCGAGGCGGTTCGCGAGGGGGTGGTTTGTGCCTGCGTAGATACTGTTGCGAAATTCGCCGAGCAGCTCCACATGCAGCCCGCGCCGCTGGCGTGTCGACTCGGTGAGGAAGAGATCGGCTTCTCCACAGAGCAGGGATATCTCTGGGTCCAGGGCGGTCACTCCGATCCAGGGCTCTAGGCGGGGTTGTGTCCTGTACAGGTAGGGGAGGGCTTCGATGAAGAGCGAGGTCGCCACCCGGGAGGTGCTGATGACCCGCAGCGGTCCCCGTAGCTCCGCGGACTCGATGGCCTGAAGGGTATCGTCGAGGCCACGCATGGCCTCACGGACCTGCGCGAGCACCTCTCGTCCTGCGTCGTTGAGCACTAGTTTGCGGCCGCGGCGATCGAAGAGCGATCTTCCGAGGTTGCGCTCTAGGGTGGCGAGATTCTTGGAAAGGGCGGATGGTGTCACGCTGAGTCGCTTCGCCGCCGAGGGCAGGTGTTCGGTCTCGGCGACGGCGCGAAATCCCGGCAGATGGTTCCAGATCAGAAGAAGGTTGAGGAAGCGGTCCACGGTGACTACCTGGGCGTGATTGTGGCTGCCGACAAAGGAGGAGGAGAGTCGAGATAGTCAGGGGGGCGCATGCCGGGCAGTGTACCCGCACAGGGAGCTTGGGCGCAGTGTTCATCTTGACTCCCTGCCGGGGTCGATAGGGGCGTAGGAGATCTGGAGAGTGTTGATATGCCGAAATGTATATAGGAGCTCACGCTGCTTCCAGAACCTTGTTTCAGAGGAGAAGCTGCGACGCAGCCGACGTGGTCGAGGTCCCCATGCGAGTTTCGTCGAGAGGTGGTGCGGGAGTGTGCGCATGTGGGTCTGTCGTGAAAGAGGGCCGCAAAGCAGCCCATGCAGTCGGACTCCCAACGCAAATTTCATCGCGAGTGGTGCGGGGCTTGCCATTCATCAAAGCTGACGTTCCACGAGGACAAGAAGAGCACGTATTCCTGTCCCGGAGGCACGCGGCTCAGCCCTCGATCCCCCGGCTCACCCCAAGCGGAGGACGAGCTGCAGGACGAGCTGCAGGACGAGCTGCAGGACGGGCGAGGGGGGCAGCGCTCCGACCTGCTCGTCCGAGTGTACGAGGTCCTCGTCACCGAAGCGGAGGACTGGCGACGACCTCGAGCTGGCCCCGCGCTCGCAGCCTGTGCCCAGCACTCTACCGCGCTAGGTAGAGCTCTTGGTCCCGCGGACCTCGACCTCGACCGCGCCGCGGTGGAGCCGGAGATCGAGCCGGTCGCCGAGGGCCACCTGGGCGACGTCGGTGATCACCGCACCCTGGGGGTCGCTGGCGACCGAAAAGCCGCGCTCTAGCACCTTGAGGGGGCTGAGGGCGTCGAGGGCCCCGGCGGCGCGTGCGAGGCGGACCCGGCTCTCGCGGGTCAGGTCTCGCCCCAAGTGCTCGAGCTCGGCCCGAAGCTGGTCGAGGCGACGGCGAGCAGCAGCGGCCCCGGTTCGGGGATGGTGGGCCATCAGGCGCTGGCTTAGCTGGCCGAGGGCCCGGCGATCGGCGGCGAGGCGCTGACGCGGGTGTTGGGCCTCGAGGCGGCGCAGGAGGAGGGTCAGGCGACGCCGGGGATCGGCGACCAGGCGGCGCCCGGAGGTGGCGATCCGGTGGGTGGCGTGGTCGAGGCGGCTGCGCTCGTCGAGGAGGCGGCGGCGGAAGGCCATCGTCAGCCGCCGTCGGCTCTCGCCGACCCGGCGACGGTAGACGGAGGCGTCGGGGACGACCAGCTCGGCGGCGTGCGAGGGGGTCGCGGCCCGGACGTCGGCGACGTGGTCGCTGAGGGAGAAGTCGACCTCGTGACCGACCGCGGAGATCACCGGCACCCGGCACTCGGCGATCGCCCGGACCAACGCCTCGTCGTTGAAGGCCCAGAGATCCTCGGCCGCTCCGCCGCCGCGACCTATGATGATGACGTCGACGTCGTCGGCCTCCTGGAGGCGGAGGAGCCCCTTGCGCAGGCTCTCGGGGGCCGCGTCGCCCTGGACGACGGCGGGGGCGAGGAGCACCCGCGAGGGGCAGCGGCGGCGGATCACCTTGAGGATGTCGTGGATCGCGGCGCCGGTCGGCGAGGTGACGACGCCGATCCGCCGCGGCCACATCGGCAGCGGCCGCTTGTGCTCGCGGGCGAAGAGCCCCTCGGCGGCGAGTCTTTTCTTGAGCTGCTCGAGCTGGAGCATCATCGCCCCGAGGCCTGCGGGCTCGGCCCGCTCGGCGTAGAGCTGGAATTTTCCCTGCGCGGGATAGATCCCGAGGCGGCCGAGGAGGCGCAGCGACTGACCGTTCTCGAGGCGGAAGCGGAGCCGCGCTAGGGAGGAGCGCCACATCGCCACCGGCAGGACCGCCTGCGAGTCCTTGAGGGTGAAGTAGGCGTGGCCGCTGCTGACGATCCGCAGGTTTGAGACCTCGCCCTCGACCCAGCAGTTGGCGAAGCTGGTCTCGAGCAGGCGGTTGGCCCCGCTGACCAGCTCGACGACGGTGAAGACCCGCGGTCGGCCGTCACCGGAGCCGCGCCCAGGGCCGGAGCCGTCGCCGCCGCCGCGCCGAGATCCGTCCGTGCGTAGGGTGTAGCGGGTCATGGCGACGCTTGTAGCACAGCCGGGCTCACCAGACCCGGACCTCGCCGAGGGCCGCGAACTCGCGCTTTTTGTCCTTGACCGTGACCCCGTAGGCTCCGCGTTCCTCGCTCGGCTCGACGATCGTCAGGTTCTTCTTCGCCGTCCGGCGGACGGCGACCATCAGCTCGTGGGTCCCGGAGACGACCTCGAGGAGCGGCACCTTGAGCTTGTGACGGTGGAGGATGAAGTCGCCGGGTCGCCAGTGGTTGGTCGGGTAGAGGCCGCCCGCGAAGTTCTCCGGGCCGGCGCCGATCCGAGAGAGCTTTCCCCCCTGGAGGCGGACGTCGATCTGGGCCCCGGCGGGTAGCGGTTTGAGCACCCGGAGCGCTAGTGTGATCGTCGTCTCGGAGCCGCGGAGCACCGGCTCGCGGATCTCCCAGCCGGTGATCTCGAGGTAGTCGTCGAAGCGGACGAGGGTCTCGTGAGCGAGGGGTTGGGGCCCGTCAAAGACGATCTCGAGGAGCCGGTTCGCGTCGCTCGTGAGGGCCGGGAGGGTGTTGCTGACGAGGCTGAGCTCGGCGTGGCTGGGGTCGAGCACGTAGAGGGGCCAACCGTCGCGGCGATGGGCGGCGAAGAGGGCCGGCAGATCGCTGTCGCGGATGAGCGCGACGCTCGGCTCTCTGCGCTGTAGCCAAGCGGTCATCGCCACCCGGGTCTCCGCCGCGGTCCTGCGCTCCTCGGCGGGACCATAGACGGCGAGCCCTGGATCGCGGACCCTGCCGATCGCGACCTCGGTCGGCAGGGCGCCAGCGCCTTGCCAGGCGGCGAGGCGGGTGAGCGGGGCCTTGAGCGAGCGGAGGGCCGAGATCTTGGGGATCAGGCTGTGGCTGATGATCGCCGCCTGGTAGAGCAGGACGAGGGCGGCGACCCCCGGGGCGAGCCAGGGCTTGGCGATCCGGCGGCCGCCGGCGATCCCGGCGATCAGGACCATCAGGATCGCGAGGGAGTTGAGCCGCGGCAGGAGTACGTCGGCGCCGATCTCCGCCGCCGGCAGCCGGTTTTCGTGCACTGGCGGGGCGAGGACCGCGGCGGTGGTCGCTGGTCTCCGGCTCGCGTCCTTTCCGAGGACGAAGACGCCGCCGATCGCGAGGAGGAGGGCGAGGCGTCGGAGCTGGCGGTGGGTGGTCGGGTCGGCGAGGTGGATGAGGCCAGCCGTGCAGCACAGGGCTGCGGGGACGGTCAGGGGCAGGGGACTCGGCCCGTAGATCAGTGAGAGGATCGAGTGGACCCCGAGCCCGCAAAGCAGCCACAGCGCCGGCCAACGCATCTTGCCGGGGCGGAGAACGCCGACCAGGGCGAGCGGCAGCCACGGATAGAGCTGGAGGCCGAGCTCCTGGAGGCTCGCCGTGAAGCCGCGGCTCTCGGGGCGCTCGCGGATCGCGAGGTCCTTGGCGGCGGCGAGGAGCGGGATGTAGCCGTCGCCCTGGCCGTAGATCAGGACCGCGGCGATGAGCGTGACGGCGATGATCGTCAGCCAGAGCGCGAGGACGGCGCGACGGATCGCCGGTCGCGGGGCGGTCGGGCGGCCGACCGCGATCGCCAGGAGCGGGACGAGGGCGCCGAGGACCAGGCCTGTGCTGGCGGTGGCGAGGACGATGAGCGTAGTCGCGATGAGTGCGCCGGTGACCGCCCGCCAGCCGTGGAGGCGGAGGCTGACGTAGCCGGCGACCGCGGCGCTCGCGGCGAAGAGCTCGGCGATCGGTGCGCCGAGGGCGAGCCGTCCCTGGGCCAGGGTCAGGGGGAAGGCGAGGGCGAAGGCGCCGGCGATGAGCGCCGCGAGCGAGCCGACCCCGCGGGCTGCTGCGACCAGGGTCGTCAGGCCGACGAGGCCGATCGCCGCCAGCGCGCCTGGCAGCCGGATCGCCTCTGGGGCGCCGACCGCCTGGTACGAGGCGGTGCGGAGGGCGTCGGGGAGCCAAGGCGAGCGGACCAGGTCGCTAAGGGCGATCCCGAGGGCCGCCCGCGAGCGATCGAAGACCATCGACTCGCTGCCGGCCCAGAGCCCGTGGACCCCGAGGGCCGGGAGGAGGAGGCCGGCGGCGGCGAGGGCGGCGACGAGCCCCAGCGCGACCGCGCCCCTGCGTGAGCGGATAGCGCCGTGCGAGCTCCTGCTCGCCGCCGCAGGGGGGCCAGACGGGGGGCCAGACGGGGGGCCAGACGGGGGGCCAGACGGGGGGCCAGACGGGGGGCCAGACGGGGGGCCAGACGTGGGGCCAGACGGGGGGCCAGACGTGGGGCCAGACGTGGGGCCAGGTGGGGGGCCAGACGGGGGGCCAGACGGGGGGCCAGACGCAGGGGCCGCGTTGGGTCCAGGGGCGCTCAAGGGGGCGCGAGCTTAGCACGCGCCTCCGTGCGCGTTGCACCATGTCGGCGGTCCGCAGGTCCGGGTGGCCGAGGCGTGACGCGCCCCTCGCTTGAGCGGCTCCGTGTCGGGCCCGGTGTTGGGTATGCTGGCCGCCATGCTCCGGCGCCTCGTCATCTCCTCCGTCGCTGCGCTCGTTCTCCTGGTCGGGGCGTCGACCTCCGAGGCCGCGCCAGCGCCGAGCTCCGGCAGCCCGGCGGCGGCGGTCAAGGAGAAGGCCTTCACCTACCGGGTGTCGATGAAGGATCCGGCGCGTCACGAGTTTCAGGTCGAGATCGGCCTGAGCGGCCTGTCGGGCAAGAGCGTCGACCTCCAGATCCCGCGCTGGAACCCCGGCTCCTACACTCGCACCGACGCCCACCGAAACATCCGCGCGGTGGTGGCGAAAAACGGCGGGACGGCGCTGCCGGTCGAGAAGATCGACGCGATCACCTGGCGGGTGCACAACGACGGCAAGCCCTTCCGCCTGAGCTACCGGGTCTTCCGCGGCAAGTACGACGGGATCGGCGGGGCCTACCTCGACGACGCGATGGGCTTTTTCAACGGGGCCCATGTGCTGATGTACGTGGTCGGCCAGAAGAGCCGCCCGGTCGAGCTCCGGGTCGATCCGCTGCCGGGGACGACGGTGGTCACCGGCCTGCGCCGAGGGGGCGCCGCCAACACCTTCATCGCCAGCGACTACGACGTCCTGATCGACTCGCCGGTCCAGGTCTCGAAGGTCAACATGCTCCGCTTTGAGGTCGCCAAGGTCCCCTTCCGGATCGCGGTCGCGGGCGAGGGGAGCTACGACAAGGACAAGCTGGTCGGCGACGTGAAAAAGATCGTCAAGGCCGCCTTCGACGTCTTCGGCGGGGCTCCGGACGCCGTCGACTTCTCGGACTACACGTTCATCGTCCACCTCCGCCCGGACGGGCGCGGCGGCCTTGAGCACCTGAACTCGACGGTGATCGCCGCCGACCCCTACGTCTTCAGCGAGCCGGCGACCTACAAGCGCTTCCTCAACCTGGTTGCCCACGAATTCTTCCACCTGTGGAACGTCAAGCGGATCCGGCCGGCGGTGCTCGGCCCCTTCGCCTACGATCGCGAGGTCCACACGGGAATGCTCTGGTTTAGCGAGGGCGTGACCAGCTACTACTCCTGGCTCCTCCTCAGCCGCGCCGGCCTCCTCACCGAGGCTGAGAGCCTGGAAAAACTCGCGACCGTGATCCAGCGCCTCCAGGAGACGCCGGGTCGCAAGCTGATCACCGTCGAGCAGGCGAGCTGGGAGACCTGGAATCGGCCCGACGACGGGGTCAACGCCTACGTCGACTACTACACCAAGGGAATGCTGTTGGGGCTCGTCCTCGACCTCGAGCTGCGACGGGCGACGGCCGGTCGGGCGAGCATGGACTCGATCTTCGTCGAGCTGTGGCGGCGCTTCCGTGAGAACGCGAAGGGCATCTACCCCAGCGAGCTTGAGGCGCTCTTCCTCCGCCAGGCAGGGGTCGGCGGCGCCGACGAGAAGGTCAAGAAGCTCTACGCAGACTACGTTCACGGCCTCGTCGAGCTCGACTACAACAAGCACTTGGAGGCCGCCGGCTATGTCCTGAGCGTCGACGTCGACGCTTCGATCGGCGATCTGGGGATCGACCTCGGCGGCGGCGACAGGGTCAGGATCAGGCGGGTCGTGCCCGACGGCCCCGGCGAGGCGGGCGGGCTCGCGAGCGGTGATGAGATCGTCGCGATCGACGGTCGCTCCGTCGATCGCGAGCTGGCGAAGCGGCAGATCCGGGCGATGGCCGCGGGGAGCAACCACGTGGTCTCGGTGATCCGCGGAGGTCGGCTGCTAGAACGGCGGGTGAAGGCGGCGGGGGGCGGCGAGAAGAAGTACACCGTGGCCTCGGTGCCGACCCCGACCTTGGAGCAGCTCGCGGTCCGCAACGCCTGGCTCGGGCTGACCCCGAGCGCGGCAGCGCTCTCCCCAGCCCCCGCAGCGGCCCAACCGGCGACCCCGGCGACGCTCCAGCCGGGCGGAGGGTTGACCCTCGCGCCGCAGGGATAAAGAGGCAGAGCGCCGCGCGGTGAGGCCTAGCAGCAGCGCGCGGCGAGAGTCCCGCGCGCTCTCGCTTGCCCCCCTAGGCCCGCTCCGCTCCGTTAAAACCTGCACGAGGGCCCGGTGCAGCGGCGTTTTGTCGAAGCTGACCGGGTCGACGATCGCCGCGCTAGAGCACGGGGCGGGTAGGGCTTTCGTATGAGCGAGCATCGCCCCGCCCGCGGCTCGCTCCCCGGCGAATGGGAGCCGCCGGCGATCGAGCTGAGTTCGCCGCGCGCCGCCGCCGAGGTGGAGCACGTACACCCGTTCGCGCGTGTGCTCTATGGGGTGCTCTCTGCGGCCGATTGTGGGGCTCTGCTCGCGGCGATGGAGACCTCAGGGGCGGCGACGCCGGTGAGCGTCAGCGGTCACTTGGAGGGGGACACGAGCGTCGGGTCGATGCGGGCGACCGCCTGGGCGCCGGAGCTCGCGGCAGCCCTTTGGGCCAGGATTCGCGGCGGTGTCGAGCCGCTGCGGACGATGGGCCCGCGCACACCGACGGACTGGTTTGCCCTGGGTTCTCGCCGCGCTCACCGTCGCTGGCGCGCTGTGGGGGTCGGGCCCGTGCTCCGCTTCATGCGCTACGAGGCGGGCGGGCATCACTCTGCCCACTACGACGCGGGCTTTGACTACCCAGACGCGCGGCGCTCGTTGATGTCGCTGGTCTTCTATCTGACGACGATGGAGGTCGGCTCCGGCGGTCGGACTAGGATCGTCGACGACGGCCAAGGTGAGCTGCCCGTGTGGGAGCGCGACCACGACGACTGGACCCGCGAGGTCGACGACGAAGAGGTGCTCGTCGCCGTCCGACCGGTGGCGGGCAGCGCCCTGCTCTTTGATCATCGGCTCTGTCATGACGTGGAGCTCCATCGCGGCGCCAAAGCTCGCGTGATCGTCCGCGGTGATGTGATCTACGAGGCGCTGGACCTGGAGTAGGTGGAGGGCCTCTCTGTGGCCACAGAGAGATCCTCCTGTCGTTGGTCGTTGGTCGTTGGTCGTTGTCGAGGCGGCCGCGCAGTCGCTGTCCTTGGACGGAGAGTGGGCGCAGAGCGCTACCAGGCAGAGCGCGGTGAGCTCTGAGGCGATCGGCGAGCGGAGCATCGTCCGCTCATTCGGTCAGGCTCAGGGCGCCACGCGGGTGAGGTCGAGCCCCCAGCCCTCGCGGTGCTCGCAGCCTCGCCGTCGGAGATGACGGCGTCGGCGACGAAGGCGACGAAGGCGACGTAGGGGGGCTCGCTCGGGAGGAGGCGGAGGCCGCGGCAGGGCACGGTCCAGGTCGCGTCACCGGTGGCGACGACCACGCGGTGCCCGCGAAGAGCACGGAGGAGCGTGAAGACGCCCCGTCCAGGCCCGGTCGACCTCTCGACACCAGACCATGGGTGCCCGCCCTCCGCTTGATGCCCAGCGCTTCGCCGCTGCGGATCCCGTGGGCCGTCCAGCTCGGCTGAGGCTCCCGAGTTCGCCGGGTCAGGTAGTGCCAATAATCGATAAAAGTTCTTGACGAAAAAATGACTGTCCATACACTGCTCTAAATCGATGAGGTAGTGACCATGTTGCCGTTCCACGACATTTCCGCGCACGATCATATCCAGCTTGCGATGACGCCCAATACGGTGTCCCGCGCCGGGCTTGATATCGCGGGAGCGCTGGAAAGGGCCGTGTTTGCCTATCTCTCGGGTACATACGCAGGGGGCTGGCGCTCCCTGCCAAGAGCGAAGCCCCTAAGCTAGCCCGTAGAGTTCCTGCGTAGGTCCGCTCCTGGCCAGGTTCGGCCCTGGCATGTCGCCAGCGTCGACGATGGTCGGGGGAGGCCTGGCAACGGTCATTGCTGCTGGCGCGGTCAGACTCCCTCGTAATGGGGAGAGTTGGGTCGCCTGCGGCCTAGCGTATAGGTATTCACGGGGCGCGTGGTCCCGTCGTGTGCGCTCAATGTGGGGCGTACGCCAGAGGTGAAGGCCGGGCCGTC
>Ga0316189_10002386_pt1 | contig 18522 bp, 10 predicted proteins | sample LowCovwburrow_MG_FD_204930 | JGI IMG/M metagenome (GOLD analysis project Ga0316189, IMG submission 204930) | Coastal sediment microbial communities from Maine, United States - Lowes Cove worm burrow | ecosystem: Environmental > Aquatic > Marine > Coastal > Sediment | place: USA: Maine...
TTCGTAAGAACCTAGTAAGTTATCGCCATCTAGAACACCTTCCAAACCACATAGATTTATTAACTGCGGATTATTCTTGATTTCCAGATTTCCTTCAATGACATTCATATGGTCTAATCCATTCAAATTAGGAAGTACTGAGTTCCTGCTGATGACAAGGTCTTTGCCTACAGATTTTAAGTTTACCAAACCATCTACATTTTCCAATTTAGGATTTTCATCAATTGTCAATGCTCCACCAATACTTGCTACATTACTTAACCCATCTAGGTTTGCCATAATACCGTTCATCCCTATATATGAATTGCCACCAATAGATTCCAATCCTATTAAACCGTTTACATTAGGAAGCATTGGGTTTTCTTCTATTGTTAAGTCTCCGCCAATGCTTAATACATTACTTAACCCATCTAGGTTTGCCATAATACCGTTCATTTCTACAAAAGCACTGCCACCAATAGTTTCCAATCCTATTAAACCGTTTACATTAGGAAGCATTGGGTTTTCTTCTATAATTAACCCATCAGTTTCTATAGTTTGCAAATTTGCTAATCCTTGTAGTGTAGTAAGTTTATTGTTATAATGTATAATTATCCCTTTTACAGAGGTAAGTGTGCTTAGTGCATTTAAATTAGTTATTAAATTATTGGGTGCAATAATATTATTTGGTGCAATAATATTTGAGGTACCAATTACTATAGATTGGTTAAAAACCGTATGCCCCAAAGCTCCAAAAGCATCTAATTTTGCTTGTGAATCTAAAAATATAGTTTCATTTTCAGGGAATGTAAATTGTTCTTCTTTGTTGTTATCATCGCTTGAGCAGGCTGTTAAAAATAACATTGTAAATAGCATACTACTGTAAATTCCTTTTTTAATTGTTTTCATGTGTTTATATTTATTGTTTTTTATTAGCCACATGTAACATCCATTTAATCATTTCCTTGGGTATAGAAATTTAGTTATGGATGTTTCATGATTTTCTTTTTTATATTATTTTAGATACATAAAACTTTCTACTAAGGCCTCGCCTCCAAGATTAAATTAAAAGGCGTCTCGGTAGCACGTTTAAATCTTGAAAAACCACCTTTTGTTATGACCTCTTTTAGTTGTTTCTCTCCTGCTTGAGCACCTAAAGCCTTTCCTACTTCTTGGTTTAATGAGCATGGTGTACATAGCATTGTTGAAAAGGCATAAAATGCTCTCCCAACAGGGTTTAAGTTTTCTTCTAAAGTGTCTTTTGCAAAAGGCTCAACTATCATACACGTACCATCTGGTTTTAAGGCTGCTTTAGTATGCGCACAAGCACCAACTGGATCTCCCATATCGTGTAAGCAATCAAAATAGGTTATAAAATCGTAATCTTTTCCTGGAAAATCTTTTGCTGTAGCGACTTGAAAAGACACATTAGTTACACCAGCGTCCTTTGCTCTTTCTTTAGCTTGGTCTATAGATGCGGCATGAAAATCGAAACCTATAAATGTTGAATTAGGAAACGCTTTTGCCATTATAATTGTAGATGCTGCATGACCGCAACCTATATCTGCTACTTTTGCTCCTTTTTCTAATTTTTCAACAACGCCATCCATAGACGGAAGCCAATTTGAAATTAAATTTCCTTCATAAGATGGACTGAAAAACTTTTCGGTTCCGCAAAATAAACAGCTATTATGATCGCCCCAAGAAACGCCTTCGCCAGTTTTAAAAGCATTTTCTATTTTAGATTCATCGTGATATAGTGAAGAAATGGCATAAAATGCGCCAGTCATAAACACCGGGCTTTTTCTGTTTCCAAAAACCATTGCCTGTTCTGGAGTCATAAAAAACTTTTGACTTGAAGCTTCGTATTCTACGTATCCTGAAGCTGCTTGAGCAGAAAGCCATTCTCTAACATACCGTTCAGCTGTATTGGTTTTCTCCGCCAACTCATGAGATGTTAGATGTCCTGATTCTGACAAAGTGGTATAAAGCCCAAGTTTATCTCCAATGGTTATTAAGGGTCCGTTTGCAGCTGCTCCCATTTCGGTAACTACCTTTCCTAATAAGTCGTGTAATTTGTTTTCGTTTAACTCCATGTTTTCTGTTTTAATTAATTGATTATTGATTTAACGAGGCTTTTTTAAAAAAACCATACTGCTATTTATTACATCGTAGGGAACGATAATGCTACAATAGTAATATTATTACACAATAAGCACTATCACTATTTATTCAAAAACTAGTAGTATTTGGTCATTACTCACAAAAAACTAGAGTTGTTCATTGTGAGAAGAAGAAAAAGTAAATTGATTTTTTTTGGATTGCCAGTTATTTGATTTGGCTTGGAGTAGAACCAAATTCGTCTTTAAAAACTTTACTAAACCATGAAGGGTTGTTAAAACCAACCTCATAAACAATTTCTGAAATTGTTTTATCGGTAGTTAGAATTAATTCTTTGGCTTTTTGCAAACGTACTGAACGTATAAAAACTGCCGTAGATTTATCGGTAATGGCTTTTAGTTTTCTATAAAGTTGAGATTCGCTTAAATGTAATTTATTGGCTAGATCGCCCGACCCAAAATTAGAATTGGTAATATCCTCATTTATAAAATAGATGGCCTTTTGAAGAAATTTTGTTTCTGGACTTAGGTTTTTCTTTTCTATAAATGTATTAAAGTCTTCTTTTTGTATTTTATCGATGAGTTTTTTTCGGAGTAAAACCAATTGATTTAGCCTAATAAATAATTCTTCATCATTAAATGGTTTTTCTAAATAGGCATCGGCACCATGCGAAAGTCCTGTAAGTTTGTCTTGGGTGGTTACTTTGGCGGTAAGTATAATAATAGGGATATGGTCTGTTCTCTCATCGGTTTTTAAGGTTTTACAAACTTCATAGCCATCTTTTCCAGGCATCATAACATCGCTAATTATAATATCTGGAATGTGTTTAAATGCCATCTCTATACCTAAATCTCCATTGCTGGCATGTAGGGTTTGGTATTTTCCTTTTAAACAGGCTTTTAGATAATGTGCAACATCGTGATTGTCTTCAATTATTAAACTTAAAGGTAATTGAGAATTTGGATTAAACCTTTCAGCACTTTCTATATTGCTGTTTTCTGTAGTAATAATTGATTCTGATCTTGAAATAAAATGCGCGTTGTTGGTCATTGTAGCTTTTCTTGAAATTGGCAACTCTACAATAAACTCACTTCCTTTATTAAGCTCGCTTTTTACCTCAATAGTTCCGCCCATAAGATTTACCAATTCTTTAGTTAAGGCTAGCCCAATGCCTGTGCCTTCGCCCGATCTAGATTCTGATGCGTTTACTTGATAAAATCGATTAAAAATATGTGGTAAATTTTCTTCAGCTATGCCTAAACCATTATCTTTAATTTTTAGGACAAGGTATTCTTTTCCGTTTGTTATAATTTGATTAATATGGACTATAATTTTTCCTTCAGATGTATTACTAAACTTAATGGCATTTGAAACTAGGTTGTAAATGATAGCTGATATTTTATCAACATCATAATCCATAATAAGTGTCTCTATTTCGGCATATACTGTTAGCTTAACATGCGATTCGTCTGCCATAGAATGGAAGCTTTCACTTAGATATTTTATAAAAGGAATTATATCGCCTTTAATAAAATTTACATTCATTTTTTCGCTTTCTAATTTTGCTAAATCAAGCAGTTCATTTACGAGTCTCAATAAACTATTACCATTACGCTCAATCATGTTTATTGATTTGCCTGCGGTATCTAATTCTTTAGCTTCAATGTTAGATTTTAGAGTATTTGCCATACCAAGAATTACAGTTAAAGGCGTTCTAAACTCGTGTGTAATATTAGTGTAAAGGTTGCTTTTTAGCTTATCTAAATCTGTTAAACGCACACTTTCTGCAAGGGCGAGTTTTCTAGAAATTTGAAAACGGTAAAACCAATTTGCAAAAACAAAAGCAATACCCACATACATAATATAAGCCCACCATGTTGCCCACCAATGCGGATGTATTATTAATTTAATTTCTAACGGGTCTTGGTTCCATGCTTTACCTCTTGAAAAACCATTAATTTGTAAGGTGTATTTACCAGAAGATAGGTCTAAAAATTGAATTTCAGGAGCTGTAAGCATATTCCAGTCTTTATCCTTTGGTAATAGTTTATAACCATATTTTATATTCTTTTGAAGGCGAAAATCTATAGCAGAGAATTGTAAATAAAATGGAAATTGGTTTTGGTTAAACTCTAGCTCAGTGGTTTTAAATAGTGACTTAGTAAGTATCTTATTAGCGCTGTTTGGTTTAATAATGTCCTCTTTTACTTTTAATTGAGAAAAATAAAGTGGTTTTGAATCGTCTAGCCTTTTAAGATCGTTCGGATGAAAATAGGTAACACCACCAATACCGCCCATATATATATTCCCTGTATCATCTTTAAACTTTGCATGGGTATCAAACTCTTTGCTTTGAATGCCATCTTCTACACCATAATGCGTAAAATTATAGGTACTAGTGTTAAATTTTACGAGTCCATCGTTGGTTCCAAGCCAAAGATTACCTAAATCATCATCCTGAACACTATATACTATACTATTTGGGAATTGCTTTTGCTCAGTCCAAGAGTCGAACTTGTTGTCTCCTAAAAATAAGTTAAGTCCATTTCTAGTGCCTAACCAAACCCTTTCTTGCTTATCTATTAAAATATCATTAATTGAGTTGTGCGAAAGCGAGGTTTCTTTGTCTTCCGTTTTATAATAATTGCTAAACTTAGGGTTTTTATAATCACTCTCTTTAAATGTAAGATGGCTGAGACCATCCTCAGTACCTATCCAGATATTGTTTTTGTTATCCACTCTAATACACTGAGTCAAGTCATTCCTCAATGAATTCTCATTAGCTTTCTCATTTTTATAACGCGTTATAGTAACCTCATTTTGGTTAGCCATTTTAAGTCTAAAAATGCCATGACCAAAGGTTGCTCCCCATAAATTACCAAAATTATCTAATGCTATATCCTTGATAAAATCCATATTAATTGAGTTTGGATTATTGGGGTTATGCTTAAACACTTTAAAGGCTGGATTTTCTGGGTCAAAAGTATTCAGGTCAATCATATTTAATCCACGAGACGTAGCCAACCATAGGCGTTCTTTTTTTTCGTCTTTAACAATAGTACGTATTACAGACCCAGAAATACTGTTTGGCTTTTTTTGGTCATCTTTAAAATAATAGGTTTTATTGTTTCTAATTAAATTAAGTCCGCCGTCAGATGTTCCAATCCATAAATCAGAATTATCTTTAAAAATTGAAAAAATAACGTTGTCGTTTAGCAGGTGTTCTCCTTTTTTATCTTTAGAAATATTTTTAAAATAGGATTTTTTAAAATCGATTAAATTAAGGTAATTCGCTGTGCCTACAAGTAATTGATTAGATGGTAATTTTAATAAAGATTGAACTGTATTATTGCTTAATCCAAAGTCATCCCGATTAGAATATTGTATTTTTTTAATTACTTTTTTATTTACCCAATCAAATAAATACAATCCGTTACCGGTACCTATCCAAACTGACGTTTTGTTGGCTTTTAAAAAAACAACGACATGTTTTGTTGAAAAATTACCTGATGCTTCGAGTTCATAGGTTTCAATTTTTTTGCTTTTTAAATCATATATATAAAACCCTATATCGCTTCCTATTAACAATTGTTGACCAGTAGCATAGAATGCTTGCACATTGCCCTCTACACTTAATTCTGGGTTTTTTAGATTAGGTTTTTTTCGGTCTGGATTTATTTTATAAATATTACCTGTAAAACCTCCAAGCCATATAGTATCCTGCTCATCTACTAATAGGCTGCTTAATGGCTCGTTGTGTAAATAATTGCCTTGAGAAAAAGAGCCATCTTTTAAAGGCTGTAAATAATGCAATCCAGAATTTCTGGATGCTGCCCAAATAGTTCCTTTATTATCCATTGCTAAAGCAGAAATAATTTCGTTGGTACTTTGTTCAGCGTATTTTAGCTTTATGCGTTGAAAGGCATCCAGGTTTTTATCATAATAATTTAGACCATCTCCATTGGTTCCAATCCAAATTTTTCCTGTACTATCTTCTAATAGTTTACTAACAAAATTTCCAGAAATTGACATGGAGTCTTGTTCGTTGTATTTATATTGTTTGAATTTTTGCCCATCGAACCTGTTAAGCCCATTTTGTGTGCCAAGCCATATAAACCCAAAATTGTCTTGAATAATGTCATTTATAGTAACCTGCGAAAGCCCGTCTTCTAACGTAAAATACTTAATTCTTACGCTATCACTTTGAGCAAAAGTAAACTTATAAAAAACTGTGGTAAATAATAAAGATAGAAGAATACAACGCAATTGATTTGCCCTTAAAATATTGAATGCAAAATAATATTTCTTCATTTACACTAAGAATATTCTTTGATTTATTAGCTAATCGGAAATAAAAAAGATCTTTAAATCTAAATGTAATTTCATCCTTATTGAAAAATCAATTGATTAAAAAACACAGAATACAATTAACTTTTTATTTACAATTTAACACTTTTTTTTTACCTATATTAAATATATGTATATCCGTTTAATTAATTAAGAAAAGCTATAGAAAAATATTTTTTAATAAAAAAGGACTATACTCTTGTTATCTTAGGTTATTAGCCACTTTTTTCAACTCCATATACCAATCTTCTCCAAATTTTCTAATTAAGGCCTCTTTTACAAATTTGTACACAGGGACGCCTAATTCTTCACCTAGTGTACATGCATCATCACAAATTTGCCATTTATGATAATTCACAGCAGAAAACTCGCTGTAATCCTTAACCCGAACTGGGTACAAATGGCAGGACACTGGCTTTTTCCAAGAGACTTCGCCTTGGTTATAAGCTTCTTCAATAGCACAAAGCGCTACTTGTTTTTCATCAAAAATAACATACGCACAATCTGCACCGTTAATCAATGGTGTTTCGAGCTCTCCATCTTCTGTGGTGATAAAAGCACCTTGGGTTTCAATTGCATCAATTCCAGCCTGACGTAAAAACGGTTTTACTTTAGGATAAATATCTTCAAGAATTTTAGCTTCATCAGCCTCAAGTGGCGCACCGGCATCGCCATCAATACAGCAGGCCCCTTTACAAGCAGATAAATTGCACAAAAAATCCTTTTTAATAATATCTTCTGAAACTATGGTTTTACCTAACTGAAACATAAATTTAATTATCTTGTAGCAAGCAAAAATAGTTAAACTTTAGTTTAGTTTAATTAAGATAATAAGCTACTTTTGCCGAAAAATTTAGAATGCCTTAAAATTAAAATTCTAAATTTTTAAAATCTCGCTAAAGCGGGGATACGAACTATTAAAAATGCAGCAAGCTGCGAGATATTTTAAAATATAAAAACTCAAAATAATGCAACTTAATTTTAAAGAAATTTTCACTGCTTTTATGGTATTATTTGCCGTAATAGATATTGTTGGTAATATCCCTATTGTTATTGATTTGCGTAAAAAAGCAGGGCATATTCAAAGCGAAAAAGCGTCTATAATTGCTGGAATTATTTTAATTGTATTTTTGTTTTTAGGAAAAAGTATTTTAAACCTTATTGGTATAGATGTTAATTCGTTTGCTGTAGCTGGTGCTTTTATTTTATTTTTTATTGCATTAGAAATGATTTTAGGCATTACGCTTTACAAGCAAGAAGAACACGACTCTATGACAACCGCTGTTTTTCCTTTGGCTTTCCCGCTTATTGCTGGCCCTGGAAGTTTAACTACGCTACTTTCTTTGCGCGCAGAGTTTAGAATTGAAAACATTATTATTGCTGTTCTATTAAATGTTATTATTATTTACATTGTACTAAAAACATCTGCAAAAATTGAACGCCTTATAGGGCAAAATGGTATTAATATTATTCGTAAAATATTTGGTGTTATATTACTAGCCATAGCTGTAAAATTATTTGCTCATAATATAAAAGCTTTGTTTGATATTGTTTAAAATTGACTTAAAATATGAAAATACTATCCATAATACTTAGCATTATTGCCTTAGGATTAATTATTTTTAACTTTACAAAAATAGATTTTAATACACCGTTTCAGGGTGATAGTATGGTTGCTTTAATTACTATTTTAGCATCGTTTTGTGTTATTTTAATGATGGGTATTTTAAGAACCTCTAAGCGCATTGAACAAAAGGTAAAAAAAAATAAATAATGCTTGACGTTTTAATTATTGGAGGAGGTGCAGCAGGTTTATCTTGTGCTTTGGTTTTGGGTTCTGCAAAAAACAAAGCTTTTGCCAAGAACAAGCAAATTGCCATTATAACACATCAAAAAACGTCACATTTACAGAGCGCTCTATTTAATAATGTGCTAGGTCTAACTCCTAAAACTACTGGAGTTTCTATTTTAGAAAGCGGTAAAAAACAATTGTACCATCTATATCCACACATTGAACAAATTGAAAACGAAAAAGTTAGTGCTATTTCTAAATCTGCATACGGATTTAAAGTTGAAACTAACAAAAACACTTACTTATCAAAACGTGTAGTTATCGCGGTTGGGTATACTAATTTAATGACTATCAAAGGATTAGACCAACACATAGAGCCGCACCCAAGAGCAGCACTTGAAAAAGACCGTATTTGGTTAAAAAATACGGATCATTTAATTGAGAATAATTTATATGTAGCTGGAACGTTAGCAGGTTGGCGTAGTCAATTTGCTATGGCTGCTGGTAGTGGTGCGCATGTAGCAACAGATATTTTAACGCTTTGGAATGATGGAAAGCAAACGAAGGTACATGATAAGCTTACTTAAAAATATTTTTATCTTCCTTTAGAGGAAAATATTCCATATCACTTTCAGTTTCAAAAGTAACTTCTTTCCCTTTAAATACAAGTGTACATATACCTCCTTTTTTAGAATAAACCCGAATGTGTTCTAGATTGCCAGATTGCCATGTCATATCAATTACAAACCCACCTCTTGCACAGAGTCCTTTAACTTCTCCATTTGCCCAATTTTTTGGCAAAGCAGGTAATAATCTAATTTTTTCGGTTTGACTTTGAAGCAACATTTCTGCTATTCCAGCTGTAGTTCCAAAATTAGCATCCATTTGAAAAGGTGGATGTGAACCAAATAAATTAGTATTTACGCTTTTTTTCAACACAGTATTCAAACTATGCTTAGCGCCTTCTGCGTTACCCAATCTTGCATATTGGTTAATTAACCACGCGGCACTCCACCCCGTGTGCCCCCCTCCATTTTGGATTCTAAAATCTAACGATTTTTCTGCTGCCAATGCTAATTTTGGTGTTTCCTGAATATCTATTTGATACCCTGGGTGCAAAGCAAATAAATGTGAAATATGACGGTGACCTGGTTCTACTTCTTCAAATTCTTCATTCCATTCCATTAAACGTCCATCTGTTCCTATTTTAGGTTTTGCTAACTTGTTTTGAGCTTGAATTACAGAAGTTAAAAATTCGTCTTCAATATTAAGTGCTTTCGAGGCATCTATAAAGTTTTTGAAAAGTTGCCAAATAACTTGTTGGTCGTGTGCTGGCCCTATACATATTTTGCTTTTACTTCCGTCTGGTGCTATAAATTGATTCTCTGGGGATACGGATGGCCCAGATAGAAGTTCGCCCGTTTTCGGGTCAGCGATTAGCCAATCCATATAAAATACTGTCGAGCCTTTTAAAATAGGGTATGTTTCTTTAAGAAATGTTTTGTCTAGAGTATAATAATAATGCTCCATGATATGTGTCGTCAACCAAGCACCGCCACCCAAATGCATCCCCCAACCATAACTTTCTCCTGGAGATGTAAATCCCCAAACATTGGTTATTGGGTGTAAAACCCAACCCTTAGCATTGTAATGAATTTTAGCCGTTTTGGCTCCTGGTTTTTGTAAAGTATGCATCAAATCAAATAAAGGCAAATGCATTTCGCCTAAATTTGTGTTTTCTGCCAACCAATAATTCATTTGTACATTAACGTCTGTATGATAATCTCCATTCCACGGTGTTTGTGTTTTGTTTGCCCAGATACCTTGTAAGTTTGCAGGTAAAGTACCTGGTCTAGATGAGGAAATTAGTAAGTACCTACCATACTGAAACATGAGTTCTACTAATTTTAAATCGGATTCTGTTTCTTTAAACCGCTGAAGTCTTACATCTGTTGGAATGGTATCAACTGATTCTGAACTTAATTTAAAATCTACTCTTTTATAATAGTTTTGATACTCTTTTTTATGATCTTCTAATAACTCATTATAAGGTGTTTGGATTCCTTTTTCTAAATTAGTTTTAGTTATTTCTTTATGATCACGTCCTTTATATTTAGGATATTCTAAAACATAATCTGTAGAAGCCGTCAACAAAAGGGTGACTTCATCGGCGTTTTCAACAATTAGGGTTGAATCGCTATAACGCACTATTCCGTTTTTATTTACAGCTGATAGTCGCGTTATATATTCTAAGCCATTGCCTCCTTTTCCATCTGTAAGCGCACCCTGCATAATCAGTTGATTATCTGCCACTGTGGTTTGGAATTTTTCTGGCCTGGACATCGTCGCTTTAAAAGAAATCATGCCTGGTTTATCTGCCGTTAATCTTATAGCCATCAATTGGTTGGGCTCACTCACAAAAATTTCTCTTTTATATGTAACACCATCTTGTGTATAACGTACTCTAGTTACGGCATCCTTTAAATCTAATTCCCGATGATAGTTTTGGTAGGTACTTTTCTTTTCAAAATCAATCCATAAATCGCCTAAAGTTTGAAAACAGCCAAAAGGGACATTGGCTCCGTTGCCATGTCCAGAACCTTTTCCTTTACAAATTTGAGTTTTTTTGGTAAGTGCTGTTGCTTCTTTGTATTTTCCTTCAAAAAGTAATTTACGAATTTCTGCTTGTGCAGGAAAAGCATCTGGATTATCATTATCATCCGGACTGCCAGACCACATGCTCTCTTCACTCAATTGAATACGTTCTCTATTAACATCTCCAAAGACCATGACTCCCAAGGCTCCATTCCCTAGTGGTAATGCGCTTAACCACTCTGGGTCATCTTTCCAGCCATTGGCATCATCAGCAACAGTTGCTTGTGCTGGCTGGTTATACCATAATTTAAGAGCCGTAGGAGCAATTTTTGTGTCTTGTTTTTGACAAGAACTTAAAAGTATACTCCCTAATATTAATAGAGATAATGTATATATGTTTTTTAAAATATTCATTTTTTTCATCATTTACTGGCACACTTTTTATCTACTTTATGTATTTCGCTTTAAGCATATTAACCTCAGATTATGAAATAGGCTCTAATAGTTAATCATCTATTAGATTCTTTTAATATGGCAGACCATCCGCCACCTTTAGCAAGCTCCATTGTTGTTTTAGTCTTATTATTTACAATGATTTTTTCTATCTTATAATCTTCTGCATAAGTATTTGCATTTATCCCATCTTTAAAAATAATCATCTCATAATTGCCTTCTTCAAGAAATGATAAATCTAATTCAAGACTGCGCTCATTCCAATCGTTCATAGCGCCTATATACCAATTATTGCCTTTTTTTCTTGCAGTAGCTACATATTCTCCTACTTTAGCATGTAAAATTTTTGTTTTATCCCAAGTAGTGGGTATTTGAGATATAAATGTTGCTGTATGTTTATCATTAATATATGCCGAAGGGGTATCGCATAGCATTTGTAAGGCGCTTTCATAAACAACATACATGGCTACTTGATGCGACCTTGTCCCAAAACTCATTGGGCGATAAAAATTTATTGAATGGTTTATTTCTTGTGCATTCCTCATGGCTCCAGGCGTGTAATCCATTGGGCCTGCTGCCATTCTAATAAACGGTAAAGTTAAATTATGCTGTGGTGTCATATAATCTCCCCATTTGTTATGCTCGTTCCCACGAACACCTTCATAACTTAGCACATTTGGATAAGCCCGTCTTAATCCTGCAGGTTTAAATGCGCCATGATAATCTACCAACAATTCTCTTTTCGCACATTCTATAGCTATATTTTCATAAGAATTTACCATGTATTGGTCTGCACGTTGCATAAAATCTACTTTTACTCCTACAGACCCCCAACTTTTATAAGTATCTAAAATTTCTATCATGTTTTCATCCAAAGGCTTCCATAAACACCAAAGAATAATACCTACTCCTTTTTCTTTACCATAACGAATAAGCTCTCTAACATCTACATCTGGATTAAAATCTAAAATCTCTGTGGTAGATTTTGTCCAACCTTCGTCTAAGATCACATATTCTAAATTATAATGTGATGCAAAATCAATATAGTACTTATAGGTTTTTGTATTTAATCCAGATTTAAAATCTACACCATAAATATTGTTAGCATTCCACCAATCCCAAGCAATTTTACCAGGTTTAATCCAATCTGTTTTTTTAAGTTCCAACGGCCTAGACAACTTATAGACCATATCTTGTTCAAGAAACGTGGCATCAATATTACTAATTACAAAAAATCGCCACGGAAAGGTACGGTCTCCACTGGTTTTAGCAATATAGGGATGCTCTTTTGTGATAATAACATTTCTGTCAATTCTTTTACCTGGCTCTGGTATAGTTTCGGCTACTGCTTTTGGAAATAAAGCTGATAAACTGTTAGTGCCTGTTCCTTCTAAAAACATGTGTGGGTAGTCATAAACATCGGCTTCAGAATATAAGATTTTTAAAGTATTATCTGTTTTAAACATGACTGGTAAAGAGCAAAATTGTGTTTTACTTATAGTGTCTATTTTACTTGAGATGTACAACCGCTCATAATGTGAATATGTGGATTCTTCTTCTGGGAATAACGAGATTGTTCCATCATTAAACTGTACTTCTAATGTTTCTGAATCTATACTAACTTGGCCTTTCTTTTTTGAGTAAAATCGATAGGCGACGCCTTCATTATAAACTCTAAAATGAAGTCCGAAACCGCCTTTAAACTTTAATTGTAACTCTTTATAAGAATCTTCTATAACCTTATTTTTTAGAGGAATTATAACATCAATATTTGAGTTGTTTTCAATAATCTTGTTAGAAACAACTTTTGGGTTCGTACCAAATTCTTTTCCATCTATGGATATTCCAATATTTACATTTGGCAAGACTTTAACACCATACTTTATGACAGACCAAGTAATTTTATCTGCAATATTTATATGAACTATGGTGTTATTATCTTTTGATAAAATTTTGAAATTTTGAGAATGCATATTTACTGTGCCTGTCATTATAATTACTATTAATATGCTTAGTATTTTATTTTTCATATCTTTTTGTTAAAACGTTTATTTACAATGTATTAAGTTAATAAAACTTAGTTTTCTCACTTAGCATCTTCCAATTTAATTTGTTTAGTTTTAGCCTCGGCACATGCGACGCCACTACAAGCCACATGCTAAATCACTAAAAAATAATCATTAAAACAATTACAGACAACAGGTTACACCTTAATTTAATCACTCAAAACGGGCATTTAAAACATCAATAATAGGTGAAACCCCATTATTGCTTTGTATACGAAGTTCTATTTTAAACCCATAACCAGCATCTAATTCTGAAATATTAAACCTTGCAGGTTGTGATTCAACAACTCTAACAAATCCTTTCTTTTGCGAATAGGTTTCCTTAATCTTCGTGAATTCTGTCCATCTATCAATGTTCCCATCATTATCCGTATCAACGCCAGCACGAACTTCTACGCCATCTACCCAGGGGCCGTCACTTATAAAATCATATTTTTTCTTTTGTACAAAGAGATAGAATTTCCCTTCAGCAAAGCCTATTGTTGGGTCTGGGTGAAGCTTTTCGCCAATTTCCCCATCCCAAATAAATTCTTTGGTAATATCATCACTTCTCCATCTACCAACACGCATACTTTTCCCTTTCTCATGAGGATCATAATCACAAAAAATATAGTATTGCCCACCAACTTTTATTAGGGTATAATCGCCAAAAGCATCTTGCTGGCCTTCATGAATTTCATAATTATATGGAGACAAATCTTTACCCGGTAAAAATTGGTTTGGGTGCGGTTTATAGGGGACTATTTTCCCTGTAGGTGTCGTCCGTTTATCAATAGGTGCTGGAAATTCATGTGGCTCAAAATCATTAATTCCATCGGGGCTATCTGCGTGTCCAGCCAAGGGCGAATCCCATGCATGTTTGCTTGCATCAAGCGGACTCCAATCTTCATAAATTAAATGAAAAATGCCATCATCATCTCGCATAATAGCCATGTCTGAGCCGTGTGAAGGGTCGTTTAAAACCATGCCTATTTCTTTTCCTTGTTTACCATCTGTAAGATCTTCATCAATAATTAAATGCGGATCTTCATCATTGGGTTTGTCAAAATAAATGTAGAATTTACCACTAACATATTCAGCAGAAGTCACCCATCTGTTCACTCTAGATGTAATAGGTCCATAATGTTTCCAGCTTTTCATATCGGTACTATGCCACGAATGATACCCATTTATCGTATCGCCTTTATACCGCCCTAAAAACCAATAATTTCCTTTGGATACGGGTATAAATACAGGAGCATCATCTGCCATTTCAGGTGATGCAGGGTCGATTTTTTGCCAGCTATCCCAATTCGGACTTTGCTTAATGGTAATAGATTGCAACTTATGCTTCTTACTAAATTTTTTATAAACTGTAACATTGGTAGCATCAACTTCTGAAATAAGTTGTCCGTCTTTTATTCTAATATTTGAACTTTCAACAATTGCCGACTGCCACTCTTTTTGTCCTTCAATTTTCCAGCTTTTTTGAGTTGAAGTGCAACCAATCAATAAAGAACAGAAGAGGACCACTATACTATTTCTTATCATCATAAATTCATGTTATTTTTTAGTTATGTCCTGAGTTTGATTTTAAACTTATAGATTATCAGTACTTAATCCTTTATTATAAATCTATGCACCTATACCGCAGTCGAAAGGTATATAATATCTAAAAAAAATAAGTTTCGCCTTTAGATTATCTTGAGCGCAGTCGAAAGGCTCAACCTGACAAACATGTAAAACCAAGCTTATTATCAATAGAACTCAGGTTTTTAGTTTTCTGCTTTTTTAGCATCATCCCAATCATCTGTTCTAAAAGATGATGCCGGTAACAAATTAGTATCATAAAGTGTACCTACTACCCAGTTTCTCCACGCATACCTTACAGCAACCGGATTAGGAACTTCTTCACTTGAAACAGAAACAAGTCTCCCTCTGTGAATTGTAGCATTTGCAGGATAGAATACTTTATCATTACCTGCTATCACAAACCCTTCCAACTTATCAAAAGTATACAGCCCTTTTTCCGCGTTTTTAAATGTTAAAATTATACTATTATCTTTTATTTCTTGAGAATCATAAATTGGTGAAGCACCATCAACCGTTTTAAATCCATATGTTTGGTTGAGTGCATTTAGCAACAATCTATCTGCTACTTCTTTTTTCTTTGGGGGGTGAATAAAGTTTTTCTCTCCTAAGTCAAGCGTAATAGCAATACCAGAATTGGGAATTAAATCTAAACATTGTAATTGTGCTTCACGTATAAAGGCAGAATTTTCATATTTTTGAAACACATTGTTGTCTCCATATAAATAAGGGGCTATTTGTACATAATAAAAAGGGAATTCCCCAATATTCCAACGTGTACGCCAATCCTTTACCATAGCTGGGAAAAGTTTTTTGTAATTTTCGGGCTCCGTTCGGTTAGACTCCCCTTGATACCACAATGCTCCTTTAATTGCATAAGGAATTAATGGGTTTATCATTGAATTAAACAAGGCTGTAGGGATACGATTTGTTCTTTTTTTTATATCAACATCTTCTAAATTTACGGTTTCAAAAGTACTCATTACCTCATTACTCATCCATGCTTGCACAGAACTACCTCCCCAAGAGGTATGAATTAATCCTACTGGTACATCTAAAATTTCTTGTAACTGTTCCCCAAAATAATAGGCTACTGCACTAAAACCTGAAACACTTTCAGGAGTGGCTTTTTGCCAGGGTTTAAATTTATCAACATCCTTTAATGGCGTTTTAGATCCCACTTTTTCAACGGTAAATAGTCGTAAATTTGGATTATGAGATTTCGCTATTGACATCACAGGTCTAAATGTAGGTTGCCCACCATACCCCCTCATAGGTTGCCACATATTAGATTGTCCAGAACATAGCCACACTTCTCCAAATAAAATATTCTGCAATATTATATTTGATGATTTACTTGTTATTTTAATGGTTTGTTCTGCTCTGCTATTTGTAGTTTTCACTACAACAGCCCAACTTCCCTCATTATCAGCTTCAAGTTCTAAAACAGCGTCTAACCAAGAGGCCTCTATCTTAATTTTTTCTTTAGCGTCTGCCCATCCCCAAAGTTTAACATCAGAATTGCGCTGCATAACCATATTTGAGGATAGTATTGCCGGAAGCTCTACTTGAGCATTACTATTTTGAAACAATAGAAAACTACATATTGCTGTTAGGGTAATTAAATTTAATTTTCTCATTTTTATATTGTTATTAATTACAAATATATAATTACACTTTACAGGTAATATAAGCATGCGTTAGATAAAATAGTATGCACAAATGATAATTCTTGTCTTAAAATTTATTTCAAAAATAAATCTTTATATATTTAGTAGTAGCCAATAAATTACCAATAATGTACACTATTTTCGCAATCCTACTAATAAAGCTAATTTAATGAACTACCTCGACCCAAGGGTACGAGGTATCAAATAGGAAAAAATCCTTTTTATTTCGACGCAGAGCGTCGGGGAATTAAACCCAAAAATTGATTAAAAGTTTTACTATAAAAGTAAATCAAGCATTAGAATCGCCTTTTCTTTCCAATTATTGTTTTAAAATGATAACATAGTATCTTTTAATGATAAGATAAGTAACTATTACTAACTATTAACCTTATAATTTTACATATAGAAAACATATTGTACGTCCTATGAGGATTTACAGATCCCTAAGTTGGAATAACAAAGTTGACCAAAATATTTATATAAAAACAAAGTAACTGCAATGAAATTTGGGGTGTTAACCTTTAACTTGATAATAAAATAAACAAGATGAATACTTATAAATTTATTCTTTATCTATTTATATCACTTTTTCTTTTGTATAATGTCAATGCTCAAGACAGTAACAGACTTCAAATAGCATTTAATGATAACTGGGAATTTTCAAAGTGTACAAGCACCGATGTGGATAGTCTCATTCAAAACTGGAAAAATATTACAATACCGCATACTTGGAATGCTAAAGACATGCAAGAAGGTAAAGATTTTTATGAAGGTTATGCGCTTTATAAAAACACTTTCACAGCTCCAAAAGAATGGAATGGAAAACGCGTTTTTATTCGTTTTGAAGGTGTAGGTCAAGTTGCTGAAGTATATGTTAACGACCGCTATTTAGGGAAACACGAAGGCTCATACGCTGCTTTTGTTTTTGATTTATCATATGACCTTGAATATGGCAAAAAAAATAAAATTGTTATAAAGGTTAACAATGTTGCGAGTAAAAGAATCATCCCTACAAGACATTCTCTATTTGGTATATATGGTGGTATTTATAGACCCGCATCTTTAATAATTACAAACAAAACAAATATTAGCACCACCGACTATGCTTCTTCGGGAATATATATAACACAAAAAAACGTATCAAAAGAAAAAGCAGATATAAAAATAGCCACTAAATTAGAGAGCATTGAAAAGGGCTTATCAAATATTATTTTAGAAAGCGTTATTTACGATCATAAAGGTCAAAAAGTAGATAAAATACAAACTAAAATTTTAATGTCTCCTCAAGGAAGAAAGGTCTTTTATCAAGAGTTCAACCTTAATAATCCGCATTTATGGCATGGCAAAAAAGATCCCTACCTATATAAAGTTGTTGTATCATTAAAAGATGAAAATTCAATCATTATAGATCAAGTTACACAGCCATTGGGCATTCGGAAATTTGAGGTAAAAGGTGGCGATGGGTTTTATTTGAATAACGAAAAATATAGTTTACATGGCGTATCTAGGCATCAAGATTGGTTTGACCATGGAAATGCATTAAGTAATTGGCAACATGATAAAGACTTGGAATTAATAAATGAAATTGGTGCTACTACTATTCGATTAGCACATTACCAACAATCAAAATATTTTTATCATAAGTGTGATAGCCTGGGCTTCATTGTTTCGGCTGAAATACCTTTTGTACAAAGGATAACAAACGAAGAACACAGCAATGCCAAGTTACAAATGGAAGAGCTGGTAAAACAAAATTTCAATCATCCTTCTATTTATACTTGGGGACTTCATAATGAAGTTAAATCAAAAAAACCGTCTGATTTTGGAATGACCTTAACACGTGACCTTAACGAAATAGCCAAAAGTATTGATCCCGACCGACTTACAATAAGTGTTAATGGCCATGGACATATGGATCATGCAGACAATA
>Ga0316189_10002388_pt1 | contig 18520 bp, 17 predicted proteins | sample LowCovwburrow_MG_FD_204930 | JGI IMG/M metagenome (GOLD analysis project Ga0316189, IMG submission 204930) | Coastal sediment microbial communities from Maine, United States - Lowes Cove worm burrow | ecosystem: Environmental > Aquatic > Marine > Coastal > Sediment | place: USA: Maine...
TGTTTTTTCAACCCACGCTGCTCGAAAGCAACCGCCCAGTGTCTCGAGGTGTTTCCCGATATGCGCAAGCTCGGAGAGACCGAGGTGGCCTGTCACAATCCCATCGAAGAATAAGCGAAAATTCTCAATTTTTTTTCAAGGACTCAAAGTTCCAATCCGGGGTGCGAAGAGTGCAAGCGGGGCGTGGCCTTGCTGGCTGGGCATCGTGGAGTGAGATCAGAGTCCTCGTCTAAGCGGGTGAGTAGAGACAATAAGCGGTGCGGATAGGCATCGTATTCTTTGTCGGCCTCGATCCGGTCCAAGGGAAGATCTGCTCGATTTGCACAATACGAACAAAGCATTACGGAATCTGGTCGATTCGTGCCCTTCCCGCGCGTTTGCCATACCGTTTCTTGGTATCACTCCCTAACTATATGATAATGAAAAGAAAAAACATTCTATAGGTAGAAATGCCTAGTTTTGGGTAGGATGTCGGCCGATTGCAAAATCTGGTAGAGCGATTATAAATTGGTCTAGATTGTTTTCCCCCTCCTTAAAAGTTTGATTTTGCTAGAAAGCGAAAGACTGCCATATCAACCGTTTTTTTCTAGCATTTACGGGAGAGGTAACTCCCTTACCTCTCCCGGTTTTTTTTGAGCGCCGAGATTGCCGACTGCACCGCCAAACTAATTTTGATGTGAGCTGAACCACTGTCACGCACTCCTCTTGATAGTTCGAGTTGTACGCCCCGTTTTAATCTGCCGCGGTTACAGATGTTGCTGCGATGGGTTCCTTTAAAGCGGTCGTTTCCCCATTCACAATTTAGCTGGAGATTTTCCAGTTCATAGCTGATCTGACTGATCAACTGCTCGTCGAGGCCTCCGAGATAGACGACTGGCTTGTTGACTGTGCAACCATGCACGGCGACCACAGAGGACGATCTGCTGACCAGACTCAGGGCTTGGGGATGATCGAATCGATGGCTGGTAATGTGCAGGTCGCGGTTATCGTTTTCTTTCAACCCGTTGAAACAAAAAAGGTTATAGTGATCACCGGCGATAAGGGCGGCGACTTCAGAGGTGTTAGGTTCGATCCTCCCGCCATGCGGGGCGAGAATAGTCACCTCGCTGGCTCGGTCCCGGACATGGACGCCGAACCCGCTTTCGCACCTGCTCAACTCCTCAAAATTTCGATATCTGTCCGCCATCGCTGCTCGGAGGAAGGGGATTCTTTTATTGCTGACAAAAGGTACAATAACAGATTAATTGGAAAGGGGCAGGTTTGGAGGTGAAGGAAATCGGGCTCGGCCTTTACCAATTGCGATATACAGCGACAACTCAAAGACCGATTTAAGGGTACAGTGTTCCTGGTCGTAAAGCCATCTAAGAGTGTCTACTCGTCGGATGAATTCAACTAATCTATAGAGGTTGTCATGAAACTGAAATATTTTTCCCACTCATCGTTCCAGATCACCACCGATTCAGGCCTGGTTCTGCTGATTGATCCATTCCTGGATGACAATCCGACATCGCCGGTGACCTCCGACCAGGTGGGTGCCGACTTCATAGTACTGACCCATGCCCACGGCGACCATCTTGGCGATGGGTTCAAAATAGCTGCCCGAACCGACCCCTTGTTTATCTGTGTCAACGAACTCGCCAACTACTGCAGTGAAAAAGGTTTTAGGGCCCACAATATGCACATCGGTGGTTCCTATGCCTTCGATTTTGGTAGCCTCAAGTTCACCATCGCCCACCATGGTTCAATGACACCGGAGGGTACCTATGGTGGTGAACCGGCCGGGGTGGTACTCAGTATTGATGGTAAAACACTCTATCATACCGGCGACACAGGGCTCTTCTACGATATGAAGCTGATCGGGGAAATGACGTCGCTCGATTACATGCTGGTACCCATCGGCGATAACTTCACCATGGGCATCGTCGATGCGGTCAAAGCGGTTGAACTTGCCAACCCGGGCATTGCCATCCCCATGCACTACAATACCTTTCCGGTCATTGAGGCAGATCCCCAGGAGTTCAGGAAAGGCGTCGAAGCCATAGGCAAGCAGGTGGTGGTGATGGGATTCGGAGATGAGATAGTGCTCTGAGATCCTAGAATACCAGACTAGAAATAAAGAATTTCCTGCACCACTGCAGATAGCGAGGGACCCTCTGCGGGTCACACTTAGTTGAAAGAAAACGATAGTTCCGCTGTTAGGCCCGTCATCTCAGAAGAAATGGATGCCAGAGCAGCAGTTTTTACGATTTTGCTCTGCGTTCTGTTCGGTGCCAATGCGGTGGCGATCAAAATCAGTCTGGTTGGTCTGGGGGTATTCACCACGGCCGGCATCCGCTTTGGTATCGCGGCAATGGTTATTCTTCTCTGGGCCCTGCTCACCGGCAAACCTGTCCGGGTAAGCTTTTACCAGTTTAAACTAATGGTGGTCCTCGGCTTGATTTTCTATGTTCAGCTCTCACTCTTTTATCTCGGGCTCAGCAGGACAACCGCATCTCATGGGACGCTCATCGCCAATATCCTGCCTTTTGTGGTTCTGGTCCTGGCCCATTATTTCATTGAAGAAGAATTCATCTCGCTGAAAAAGGTAATTGGCCTCATTCTTGGATTCTGCGGGGTGCTGCTTCTGCTTGGAGATGCGGGCCAACTGGATCGGGACGTCCTGGTGGGGGATCTGTTCGTCCTGTCCGCAGTACTGATTTGGGGGGGGAATGCCATCTATACCAAGCGCATTATCGGCTCCTTCCAGCCCAGCCAGATCACCCTCTATCCAGTGGCGATTTCGGCACCCTTGTTCCTGTTGACCGCACTGTTCCTGGATCGGGAAATGGTTCGCTACGTGGACGGTTCGATTCTCACTGCCATGGCCTATCAGGCTTTTGTGACCGCATCATTTGGTCTGATCGGGTGGACTATGATGATAAAGCGATATGGCGCTTCCACCCTTCATAGTTTTATTTTCATTATGCCCATTTCCGGTGTATTCTTTGGTGTAGTGATGCTCGGTGAACCACTGACCATGGGCTTGATCGGATCGATTGTTCTGGTGACGGTCGGGCTGATCGTTGTCAACAGCAGTCCAAGGGGGCTCGGGCAAAAAAAATACTATCATTACATATTCCCAGGGAAACAATAATAGAAATGATTGGAATAATAAAAAAAATACTTGGCGATGATGCTCAGGAAGCAGCTACGCAGAGCCAGGAAGAGACCCATATAGCGCTGTGCGTGCTGATGATTGAAGCGGCTCACGTTGACGGTGAATGTTCGGACGAGGAAATGGCTCATGTGGTCGACACGCTTACTGATAAATTTGGAGCCTCGAAACAGGATATAACTGAACTGATCGAGCAGGCTTATCAAAAGAGAAAAGACTCCATCGATCTGTTTAGTTTCACCCGATACATGAACCAGAACTACTCCAAAGAGGAAAAGCTCAGGGTCATGGAATCGGTCTGGCGGGTTATTCATATTGATGGCAGGCTCGAGGGGCACGAAGATCACTTCGCCCATAAGCTGGCGAACCTGCTTCGCTTGACCCACAAAGAGCTGATCGATTCTAAAATCAGGGCAAGAGAACAACTGAAATAATAGCGAATAGAAATGGATCAGGGTGGAGTCAGATCAGAGGATCGCGTCGATTTTTTTGTAGTCAGAAAGACACTGGAACGACGGGCAGAAGAGCTGACGATCCTTAACCATCTGGCGGAAGCGATCAGTTCGAGCCTCGAACTCGACGACATTCTTCATTCCATCTGCCGCGAGATGGTGAGGGTATTGAATGCCAGAAATGTAGGCATCGCCCTTCTAAATGAAAAGAAAGACGGTCTCAAGGTCGTCGCTTTTCACACAGAACAGCCCGGCGAAACAGATGTGACCGGCCTCGAATTCGGCCTCGAGGGCAACGACGCCAGCCTGTTCGTGATTAAAACTGGTGAGCCGATCGTGGTTCCCGATGCCCAGACGAACCCAATCACCAGGTCAATGCATGAGGTGCTGAGACAGCGCGGGACATCCTGCCTTATGGTGGTGCCTCTAATGGCCCGCGGAGAGGTGATCGGCACGATTGGCATACCTTCCAACTCGCAGGAGGTGTTCTCCCAAGACGACGTCAGGCTGAGTCAGACCATTGCCGGTCAGGTGGCGAGTGTCATCGACAATGCCCGTTTGCATCAGTCCGTGAAGCAGGCCAGAGACGTCGCAGAAAGGGAGCTCGAGATCGGCAGACAGATTCAGACCTCGTTTTTCCCTGAATCAATTCCTGAAATCAATGGTTGGGAACTGGTTGCATATTTTCAATCTGCCCGCCAGGTGGCCGGCGATTTTTACGATGTGTTTGAACTGGAAGATGGTAAGAAATTAGGATTGGTACTTGCAGATGTCTGCGACAAGGGCGTCGGGGCGGCCTTGTTCATGGTGCTTTTTCGCAGCCTGCTGCGAGCCAATCTGATCCAGGAGTTTGAGCAGAGAGAAGAAGCAGATGTCGATCCTGGACAGATGTTGGTATCGGCGGTCGACAAAACCAACAACTATATCGCCACCAACCATGCCCGGGCAAGTATGTTCGCCACCGTTTTCTCCGCGGTGCTGGAACGGGACAACAGCGAGTTGTGGTATATCAATTGCGGGCACGACCCCCCTGTTCTGATTCGTAAATCAGGGGAGATCGAAAGGCTCACTCCTGGCAATGTGGCGATCGGCATGTTCGCCGATCTGGAGTTTAAATCTTTCCGCATTGCCATGGACAGGGGCGACGCGGTGGTTGCTTACACCGATGGGGTAACCGATGCCAGATCTATGGATGGTATCACCTTTGGTGAAGCACGGCTCCTGAATGCTCTGGCTGGGTCAAAGTCGCTTCAAGAACGGTTTGGGGATCTCAAAAATGCAATCTCCACCCACATTTCCGATGCTGATCAATACGATGACATAACCTGTGTCGGTTTCGAGAGAATGGGCTGAAAAAGGGCATAATTTCAGATGAAACGAATTACCAGAACTCTGGTTGCTCCCGGCCTCTACTGGGTCGCCGTACCCGAAGCAGATCTGTACATACAGTGCGGCTGTGTCGAAGACTCGGTGAAGCATCTGATCCGCCGCGGTTTAATAACGGCTTTGGAAAAGAATGGTGTCACCTCTGAGACAGGGCCCAATACGATCCTGCTCTCCGATATCCTGCTGCAGGGAGGACATTTCTCCAATCTGGCCGAGTTTCCGGTTCTGCAAATGCTCTATCGACAAGGAATGGGTCTGCCCGGCCATCCCAACAATACCGGAAGAAAACCGCTGCTAATAGGCAATTCAGGGCAGATAAAAGCCCAACTCGAATACATCCACCGTGGAAATTATGGTTTGATTTCTGTGGATGAGCTGCTGGAGACAGGGTTGAGTGAAGAAGAGGCGGAACTGGTCTGGAATCTGAAGATGGAATTTGCCTACGGAAAGATCGAACAAACCGACTATCTGATCGATTCGATTGTGCTCACCAACCAGGAGATGGAGATTCGCCAGGGAGTCTTTATCAGACGTGACGACATCAATCAGTTTACCATTTCCTATAAGGGAGAATCCGCCTCGGTAAATCTGAATATCCCCGTTGCCCAGCGCTACCCGGCTCCTTACCCGCTTGGCTTCCACGATATCAAACGGGAATATTTTGGTGTGGTTCATTCAGGACAGGGGGATGGCTGGGACATCAACCGCCCTTGCATGGCCAGTGTCATAGTCTATCAGGGGAAAATCTATCTGGTCGATGCCGGGCCCAACATCGCCTACTGCCTGATTGCTCTGGGGATCGGTATAAATGAGGTAGAGGGCATCTTTCACACCCATTGTCACGACGATCACTTTGCCGGACTGCCGACGCTGGTGCTCAGTGATCACCGGATAAAGTATTTTGCCACACCTTTCGTTAGAGCCTCGGTGTTTAAGAAGATATCAGCGCTTTTGTCATTACCAGAAAAGGATTTCTTCGAGTTCTTCGAGGTGTGCGATTTACAGGAAGGAGAGTGGAACGATATCGACGGGCTCGAGGTGAAGCCGTTATTGTCTCCCCATCCGGTTGAGACGACGACACTGACCTTCCGGACTCATTGGGGAGGACGATATTACACTTATGCGCACTTGACCGACATTATCGGTTGCGAAAGCCTGCGTTCAAAAGAAGCCAGTTCGGTCAATATCCCCGGAAGCTATCTGCAAAAGGTCATAGACGGCTACCTGAAACCGGTCGATTTGAAAAAAATAGATATCGGTACCGATTTGGTGCATGGTCGTGCATCCGACTTTGAAAACGATGCTTCGGAAAGGATCATTCTGGCCCATACCTCTGTACCGTTGAACGATTACCAAAAAGAGATCGGCTCAAGCGCACCGTTCGGGATGGTTGATGTGCTCGTAAAAAGTCATGCCAACCCACTGAACGAGAAAGCCTATCTCTACCTGTCAGATTATCTGGCCGGGGTTGAAGAACATGATCTCAAACAGTTGCTGAACAACCAGATCATCGATATCAACCCGGGTACCATCATCCTCAAGCGCGACATGCCCACCACCTATCTGTATCTGCTGCTTACGGGTATTATCGAGATGATAAATGTCAGAACCGGAGTCTATAATACCTTCTCGTCAGGGGCGTTGATAGGGGAGAATTACAGTGAAGAAAATGGACTCTCCAATGCCACCTATCGCACGATCAGCTTTGTCCATGCCCTGAAGATTCCCGCTTCAGCCTTCTATCGCTTTGTTGAGGAGCACCATCTGCTAAGATCACTTAACCAGTTATTCAGTAGAAAAGAATTCCTGCTGCACACCTGGCTTTTTGGTGAAGCATTATCACCCAGGGTTCAGACCGGTATTTCTGAACACCTCATTCCTTTCAAACTCGAGAATACTGGTCAGCCTTTAGAACAGGTCGACCCCCAATTTATCTACCTTATCGAACGGGGTGCTCTGGCACGGGTTTTGGGAGGGCGAATTGTCGAGCAGCTTGAAACAGGAGATTTCTTCAACGAGGACCGCGCCGTATTCGGTGATGATTATGGGAGTGAACTGATCATCCAGACTCCGGTCAGCGGTTATCGTCTGCATCATGAACATATACAGGGCATACCGGTCATTCGCTGGAAGCTTCTGGAAATGTACCAGAAGAGAAACCGGGCGGTGCGTCCTAATTCGGTATAAGCACCTGCCAGTCAGGCTTTGCACCATTTTTTGACTGGTTTGTGTTGGTGGTGCTTTTGGAGTGATGGCGCTCGTTGAAACAGAGACGTTCCTCATCCATCAGATCAGGCAAACTCAACTTGACCATATTGCCGACGGACTCGTCGGAATCTTTAAGGTTGTGCTGCAGCACTAAGGTTACCCGCTGATCGTTTGTATCGGTGAAAGACCATTTCCAGCTCTTGACATTGCCGAACTGATCCCCGGAAAACTTGGGTTTCGCTCCGAATTCGTTCTTGTAGCGTTTCAGCAACTCCTGAAAAAACTTGAATGATCTGTCGTTATATTTCAGTTTTATCCGCAGGATCTTCCCTGGATTGCGGCAGGTTCCATAGGTGATAAATCCTTTACGAAAACCATCTAAATTGGTGACTATTACCTCGTTGAGATAATTGGCATAGTTTTCGATGGGGTAATTCTCGATCGGACTGTTCAGGGAAAACCCGCCTGCAGTGGCGGGAGCTTTTGGTGGGGATGCCGCCAGCAAGTGAAGCGGCTCAAAAAGAAAAGTCAGGGTCACTATAAAAACAAGTTTCACTAAGCGTTGCATCGTTTCCTCACAGTAGGGAAATGCCCAAAACCTGATTACCGCCTTCCAGTTCTTTCCGTTCGGTTAGATTCAAAATATCTTTTTCCCAGCCGGTAAGTTCGGAGGCCAGATTGGCGGCGATTCTAGTCATGTTGCCGGCGAACTGCTCCATGACTTTCTGAAAATTGTCTCTGTGCAGCCTCAGAAGAGTTGATTTCTCGTTTGCCTGAACGGTGAACAGGCGAATGGTTTTACCCAGAAGAGCCAGCCCGCCGATGAACTGTCCAGGTTCGAGGGTTTTCATCGGGTAGTCGACATCATCCTGTCGGTGAAAAATCTGCAGACTTCCGCTTACAAGATAATAGGCGTAACCGTCATCTTCGCCTTGAACCATCAGTTGATCACCTTCGATCATGTCGATCTTCTTGCAGAGCATAGCAATCAACTTCAAACATTCATAATCCAATCCTTGAAACAACGGCACTTTACGCAAGTGATCAAGATCCTGTTCGAATCCAGTACGCTTATCACTTTCAACGTTTCTTTCCGTGGACGAGTTCATGCAGTACCCCCTGATCTGCCAATAGTTTTTGCGGTTCGCCGGATTCGACAATTTTCCCTGTTTTCATCACTGCTACCTTATCGAAAGACGGTAATAGGTCGAGCCGGTGAATGACAGATATGACTGTACGGCTTCCTTTCCATTTTTCTATGAGGTTCTGGATTCGGCTCTGCGAATTATTATCCAGAGCCGAAGTTGCTTCATCCATTATAAGCACTTTCGGTTTTTTCAGCAGGACTCTGGCAATGCTGAGTTTCTGCTGCTGACCGCCGGAAAGCTTGTCGCCTCGGTTACCGACATCAAATTCCATGCCGATCGCTGCCACCTGCTCCAGCAGGTCTTCTTCGATGAGGAGTTGAACAATACACTGGTTGACCCGATCCTCAACCTTGGGCGAGTCACTGGTCAGATTACCGTAGAAGATATTGTTCAGAATTGACTGGCTGCGGATATACTCGGTGTCTTTGTAGAACGACACAGCCCCAACCATATGCTCTCCGGACCAGACGCGGAACTCATGTCTACCGGCTAGAATCAATTTTTCCAGCAGCTGCTGCAGGTCGACAATCTTATGACGGGCCGGGATATAGCGAAAGGCCAGCTTCATTAGAAGCAATCTGTTTTCAGTTGCCAGTTTAGTAAGCGGAGCTGTACCCAGTTGATCGGCAAGTTCGAGGTAGCGGTCATACTTGCTCGGCTCGACAGGAGTCTGTTCAAAAAAGACATTGTCCCTGGGCACATCCCTGCCGAGAATGTCGACGGTCTGTTTGAGAAGTTCGGCGCCGGTTTCCAGCAGAGGAAGTTTGAGATTAACACTATCAAGAAAAGTGAGGAATTCACGATTCTCTTCCAGACTGTCGAGGGTCAAATCACTCTGAATCGAGCCAAAAATGAGGTTTTCGACAATTGTTGAGTGATAGAGATAGTTGTCCTGATAGTAAAATTCGACATGTTCGGCCAGCTCAGCCCCGAAATTTTCCTGGAAATTTGCCCGAATCTTAAGAAACCTCTTTTCGAGTTCAGGGTGGCGCTGATGATCGAGGATCGTGTTAAGCCCGAAACGAAGGATGTCGACAAACACTCCGGCTTGTTGCAGCACAGCAATTTTATCGTCCAGACTCACTGGTTCCCGGTCGTTGTCACGGTCCGGGTAGTCGGCAAGAGCGTTGCAGGCATAGGTGAGGTTGTCATTGATGGTTCCCGAAAAAATGATAGGATCCTGGGAGATAAACCCGACCGAGCGGACAACCTCTTCTTTCGACATCTGGGCGACGGAGCGGCCGTCGATCAGTAATTCACCACCGGTGTAGGAATATAATTGTCCGATACATTTGGCTAAAGTCGATTTTCCCGAGCCGGAGAAACCGACAAGTGCCAGATGTTCGCCGGCTTCGAGTGAGAGGTTTAACTGATCAAGCAGCTTGATGCCATTCGGTGTGACAAACTCGAGATCCCGGATTTCTATACTTCCTCGAATAGCGGGGGGCGAACGCTGCTCAGCGATGAGGGTGAATTCTGTTTCGCCGGTAAAAATCTGCATAACTTTCTGATAGCGTACAGAGGCGTCCTGCTGGGTCTGATAGAAATCGATCAGCTCTTTCCACGGATCATAAAGTTTTTCCTGGGCGGAGAGAAACGCCACGATAGAACCCAGCTCGGTCTCGCCCTGCATCAGCAGGTAGCCGCCCAGCAGCATGACTACCACCGGCCCCAAACCGACAAACAGGTTGTTGGTGACCTTTACCCCGTATCGGTACAAGGTCCAGATGATACGGATTTTCAGCAACCGTTCGATGATAGAGTTGTAGGATCGCTCCTCGTCCTGAAACGATCCCTGGGCGTGGATTTCACTGATACCGCTTACCGATTCGGTGATGCGGCTCGCCATCTTGTTGGAGGAATCTACCCGGCGCTTGTTCCAGGTATTCACGCCTCGTTGCACCAGCGGTACGATAAACAGGGCAATGGGGTAGATGGAGAGGGTGACGATGCCCAGCAAAGCATTGAGCCAGATAAGATAGGCGCCGATGGCCACCAGAGTGAGTATGTTACTCAGGGGCACCGCAATGGCGGCGCCGACGAAATTGGCCGAGGCGGAAAGCTCGGTAACCAGAGAGGCAACCACTGTTCCTGTGGGGGTTTTTCTGAAAAAACTGAGGGGCAAGCGTAAGATGTGTTGATAAAGCTCTCTTCGCATATCGGTCAGAGCCCGCTGACCGATAACGGTCTGCACTGCATTGACAGAGAGTTTGAGCAGGCTTGAGAAGACAACCGCCAGCAGAAAAATCAGGCAGTAGACCAGGAGTTGGCTGACATCGCCGACGGCAAGCACGTCATTGATAATGCGTTTCTGTATCTCAAGCGGCAGCACCCGCAGAAACACTACTCCGATAATCAGTAGCAGAAGCAGAAGTTGCAGTGGTACGCTGGTTTTGAACACCCAAGAAAAGAGTGAGCGTTTATAGATAGGCACTTCTGTTCGTGGACGCATTAATTATCGATCAGATTTGCGGTCTGAGTCATGCCGCTTGTTGCAGACTCATTTACAGACACATCAAGTTGCCTTTCAGGGTCTGAACAAAGGCGGGATCAGGTTACCGTGATAGTGGAGACCGATTTTGTAGGCTGGTGTATCCGGGGAACCTATCTGTGAACACCAGCGTACTTCGGCAATACAGGTGAGTTCTTCGAGCGAACTGAAGGACTGCAGATGCCGGCCGATCATCCTCACACAGAGATTATCGCCGGGAAGGGCTTGGTATCGACTTTGAAAGCACAAGCCTCCCAGGCTGTAATTAATTGTTGTCGCGCCGTAATAACAGAACGGGTGGTCTGACCGCTTGGCAAACATGATGTCTTCGGCCAGTCTGACCCGGTCGTCTTTTCTATTGTCGGCACTCACTGAGGCACCTGTTACTTGAAATTTGCAAGCGCTTGTGGGGTGTCGGGATGAATCGTCACATAAGAATCGAAGCCGGAAATCTCAAATACCTCCCGGACGTGATCCTGCATATTGCTCACCGCAAAAGATTTACTGGCAGCCTGACGCTCCTTTACCGTCTTCAATACCACCCTGAGCCCTGCACTGGAGATATATTCGACCTTACTAAAATCAAGAAGCAAATGATGCCCTTCGTCATCGGAACCGATCGAACCGATTTCCTGTTCCAGAATCGGTGCGCTGTTTGAATCCAGCCTCCCGTCGGGTGCCAGTATTATCACACCCTGCTCTTCTGTTTTGCGAATATCCATCAGAAACCCTCCTATTGGATGATTATAAGTATTCTTTCAGATTTTTTTTGTCAGGGTAACTATATTTTTTCCATTTTCACGCCGGTACTCGATATTGTCGGTATATTGACGCATAAGAAAAATACCTAGGCCTCCGACCGGCTGATCGTCTAGCGATAGATTCAGATCAGGATCCGGGGCCTGGGTAGGATCGAAACTTTGGCCGCCATCACTGACGACGATTTCGATTTCATCTTCCCGTTGAGCAATGGTGAAATGAACCTCTTGATCGGGCTCCCTTTCTATACCGTAACTGACCACGTTGGTAAAAAGTTCATCAAGAGCCAAATTAAGCTGTAAAATGATTTTTCCTGGCAAGCTCCATTTCTCGCCGATCAAGCTCAAGAGCTCGCTTAAACGTTCAAGTTCGGAAAGCGAGTTAGAGAGGCTGAAAGTGATTTTCTGAGTTGCCATAATCATCTTTATTTTTCTTGAAATCCCTGACTGAGTGGATCAAGAAAGGGATCAATCAGATACTCAAGTACGGTTCGATTTTCCTGAATTTCAACCCTAAAACTACTATTATAATGCATTTTGTTGTCTTCCGCCTCTCTATGGGCGGACTGAGCTTTGGCCAGACTGCTTTTATCTTCGAGCAGAGCGCTTTTCAATCCTGCTTCCTCGCGAAGAAATTGTATGTGTTCATACTCGGTGGCCAGTTTGTCGCGCATCAGTTTTTCGCTTATGGCAATCTGTTTTCTCAACAACGCAAAGCCTTCGGTGTTGCCGGCCATCCGCTCCCTGATCTGTTCAATGTCGCGCTTACGCTGGGCAATGGTTTCATCCTTGGCAGCCAGGCCGGCTTCATATCTCTGGAGCTTGGCGAACTGTTACCCGACTTTGCCCTCTACGAATTGTTTCTTGATCGTTGTAAACGCCACACTGACGATCCCCCTACAAACTGGGATCCGATCTTCTCGCACTTGAGCAAATAATCTCACCGGGTAATTATGGTGAAAAGGTTTTACTTTTCAAACCGATGCATCTGATTGCGCGGGATCAGCAGCAGTTTTCCGGTGATATTCATCTCTTTGCTGCCCTGTTCCAGGCACTTCTTCCTGACCTCGTTGATAACCGCCGCCGCATAGGTGTCACCCCAGAACCAGTCTGCCAGTGAGGCGGCGTCGGTGGGTTGGCCCGGCTGGGCTGACAGGGCTTCGAAATAGCAGCTTTTCAAATCTTCTGCTGCATGTCTCAGTGTGCTCGCCAGGTTCTCCTCAAACTGAACGAGACCGTCCGTATTGGCGGTGATGAAATCCGCATAGAGGGAGCGGAGTTCCTCAAAGCTGAGACCGCTGACCCCGAAGGCCGTTCGACCCCTCTGCTCGAGGGCGATGGTATGCCAGGTGTGCAGGGAATTGAATTCTGACTCGAACTTCTGCAGAAGTCTTTCGGTATCGGTCAATTCCTGATTCCGGGAGCTGAAATCTACAGGGCAGGCGGGTATTGCTGGCTCGGCCTGGCTGTCGTCGGCATCGTGGGGATAGTCGGCCAGCACCGGCCCCTCTGCTTCTTGCAGCAGGTTCAAAGCCTGGCTGAGCACGTCTCGCTGGAATTCGGGGTCGTTGGGGTTGCCCAGTGGTCTGCCCAGCGGGAACGGCACCCAGAGAGCCCGGGGCGGTTTCATCTTCTGGGAATGTTCTCTGATCAGGCTTATCTGGGTGGTGGCAATGCCTTCATCTTCGAAATAATGCGAGAGCCCGCCCACGGCGCGCGTGCAATTGGGTCAGACCGGTACCAGCAGCACGCAGTTGACCCGGTCACGCTTGAGTAAACCGGCCAGGTTTCTGGCTTCTGTCTCCATCGGCAGGGGATCTGTGGCCCCCATGAAGGAGTAGTGATAGTCCGCTACCGAGTCGATAACTCCCAGCTCAGCCAGTTCCCGGAGGCGATCCAGGGGCAGGACCATATTGATATCCAGCTGAAAACCGGTGCGGTCGAAGTTGGTGGAAACATGGCTCATTACCAGGTCCGCCGGGTCAATGTCTTTGGGGATTACCCTGTATCCCGCTTCGCCCAGAGCAAAGGGCCTGTCGGAACGGCGGTGCAGTCCGGCCGTCGAGACGATTGCCACCCGTGCCCGGTCGGAGGTCAGCCCCCGGACAAAAGGAGTGTAATCATAGGTGGGGCAGGGAAGATCGAGCAGATGACGGCGCTCGTCTTCCTGGTATTGTTCGAGCCGGACCATAGCGGACTCCGATAAAAGAGGTTGAGAAGGCCAGCCTAGGTTCTGTCGATGCCTTCAGCCAGCTCTGAAAGAGAGCCAATGGTTATGGTCGGCTCAATCTCCCACGGATCGAATATTGCCTGCGGAGAACGCTTGACCCAGGCCCCCCGCATACCGGCGGAGATGGCTCCGATGACGTCAAAGGAATTGCCGGAGATCAGCCAGGCTTCCTTGCCGGTTGCTCCGGTTCGTCTGAGGAAATGGGCATAGACTGCCGGGTTCGGCTTGAAACTTTTGATCTCATCGGTGCTGACCACATCTTCAAAGTAGGAACTGATGCCGCTGTTTTCAAGCAGAGAGGCAACGTCCTCGGGTTTGCCGTTGGAGAAGGCAAAAAGCCTGAAGCCTGCCCGCTTCAGCTCTGGCAGTGCTTCAGACGCGTCACCAAAAGGCGGCAAAACCTTGTAGCCGGCCAGCAGTTCTTCCTTGTCTTGAGCTGAAATTTCAATAGCCAGTGCGGTGCAGGTATAGTCGAGCGCGTATCTGGTGCAGAATCCGAAGTGCACGTAGTTTTGCATCAATGCCCTGCGGAAGGAATACTCAAGCTGCTTTTCCCGCCAGAGATTTGAAAATTGGACTGCGCGCTCTCCGGCGAACTGTCCCAGCGCCTCCGTCACACCAGCGGTGTCGATCAGGGTTCCATAGACATCAAAGCCGATGGTGATGGTCATAATCTCTCCTGTACCGGGGACACAATACTTATCATGTCCCTATGGTTGGGACATGATAAGTATTGTGTCCCCAAGCGTTTACATATTCCTCCGGTACTGCCCGCCCACTTCATAAAGGGCACCGGTAATCTGTCCGAGGCTGCAGGTCTTGACCGTTTCCATCAACTCTGCAAAGATGTTGCCGTCATTCAATGCCTTCTGTTTCAACCTCTCCAGCGCCGGACCGGATTCATCCTGGTGACGGCTTTGGAAGTCAGCCAGCCGATCGAGCTGCTCCTGCTTGTCTTCGTCGGAAGCACGGACCAGTTCCAGAGTCGCATTTTCCGCATCAAAATCGGCCTCGGGGTTTCTAAAGGTGTTTACCCCGATGATCGGATATTCACCTGAGTGCTTGAGGTGCTCGTAATACATCGACTCTTCCTGGATACGGCTTCTCTGATAACCGGTTTCCATGGCGCCGAGCACGCCGCCCCGCTCGGAAATCCGGTCGAACTCGGTGAGAACCGCCTCTTCGACCAGATCGGTGAGTTCCTCAACGATAAAACTGCCCTGATTCATGTTTTCATTCTTGGCTAGCCCCCATTCACGATTGACAATAAGCTGAATAGCCAGCGCCCGCCTGACCGATTCCTGGCTCGGGGTGGTGATGGCCTCGTCATAGGCATTGGTGTGCAGGCTGTTGCAATTGTCGTAAATGGCACAGAGCGCCTGCAGGGTGGTTCTGATATCATTGAACTGGATCTCCTGGCTGTGCAGACTGCGCCCCGAGGTCTGAATGTGATACTTGAGCCTCTGAGAGGAGGAGGATGCCCCGTATTTCTCTTTCATTGCCACGGCCCAGATTCTGCGGGCGACCCGTCCGATCACCGTGTATTCCGGTTCCATGCCGTTGGAGAAGAAGAACGAGAGGTTGGGGGCAATCTCATCTATATCCATACCACGGGCCAGGTAATATTCGACGTAGGTGAAGCCGTTGGACAGGGTCAGGGCCAGCTGGGTGATCGGGTTGGCACCTGCCTCGGCGATATGGTAGCCGGAGACTGAGACCGAGTAGAAATTTCTGACCTTGTTGGCAATAAAGAACTCCTGGATGTCACCCATCATTTTGAGGGCGAACTCGATGGAGAAGATGCAGGTGTTCTGGCCCTGGTCTTCCTTGAGGATGTCAGCCTGAACGGTACCGCGCACATTGGCCAGAACCAGCTCTGTTATTTCATGGGCCTTCTGCTGATCGGGCTTATGGCCGTTTTCGTTCTCATACTTTTCCAGCTGCTGATCGACTGCCGCATTCATGAACATGGCCAGAATGATCGGCGCCGGTCCGTTGATGGTCATCGACACCGAGGTGGTCGGAGAACAGAGATCGAAACCGTCGTAGAGAAGTTTGATATCGTCCAGCGTGCAGATGCTCACCCCGGACGTACCTATTTTACCGTAAATGTCAGGCCGCTCGGCAGGATCCCAACCGTACAGCGTGACCGAATCGAAAGCGGTCGACAGTCGTTTGGCCTCGTAATTGGCGGACAGCATCTTGAACCGGCGGTTGGTCTGGGCCGGCCCACCTTCCCCGGCAAACATCCGGGTTGGATCCTCGGCCGTTCTTTTCAGAGGAAACACACCGCCCGTATAGGGGAAATAACCCGGCAGATGCTCCTTTCTCAGCCAGTGATAGATGTCGCCCGGATCCTTGAAAGTCGGCAGCGAGATCTTGGGAATTCTCGAGTGGCACAGCGAGGTGGTAATCAGCGGCACTCGCACTTCCCGTCCCCTGACATGGTAGATCAGCTCATCGCCGGAATACGCCTCTTTGATGGTGTTCCATTCCTGCAGCAGGGTTTCGGAGTCCTTGTCGATGTCAGTGGAGAGTTTCTCGGCCTGCTCGTTCAGCAGGGCAGCACTTTGCCCAGCTTGTTCGTCGTCCACTGCAGCCAACATCTCTGCACTTTGAAGGAAATGGTTACGCTGGGAGATTTTCTCGCCAAGCTCTGCCGATTTGGCATGATAATTTCTGATTGTCTCTGAAATCTCGGCCAGGTATCTGATTCTCTCGGCAGGGATGACGATGGTTTTAGAGGAGGATACCTTGCTGTCGGGTTTTGGCAGCGACGGGCTGAAAGCAAACCCGGATTTCTCCTTCAGCAGCTCGATAATTCCGTGATAAAGAGCGGAAACGCCGTCATCGTTGAACTTCGAGGCAATGGTGCCGTAGACTGGAAAGGCTTCCGGTTTAGACTCCCAGGCTTTGCGGTTACGCTGCACCTGCTTGCGAATATCTCTGATGGCGTCATCGCTGCCCTTTTTCTCGAACTTGTTGACTACGATGAGGTCGGCGTAATCGAGCATGTCGATCTTTTCAAGTTGAGAGGGCGCGCCGTAATCGCTGGTCATGACGTAAATGGAGACATCCGCCAGATCGGTGATTTTCGAGTCGCCCTGACCGATGCCTGCCGTTTCCGCAATAACGAGATCAAAGCCGGCCGCCTTGGCGACCATAATAGCCTCAGGTAGGGCCTCGGAGACCTCGTTGGAGGAATCCCTGGTGGCCAGGCTGCGCATGTAGACACGCTCAGAGTTGCTGATTGCATTCATCCTTATACGGTCGCCGAGCAGGGCGCCCCCTGATTTACGGCGGGACGGATCGCAGCAGATTATACAGATGTCGATATCTTTGATGTCGTGCAGAAAACGAACAATGATCTCATCGGTCAAAGAGGACTTGCCAGCGCCCCCTGTACCGGTAATGCCGACCACCGGAGGATGGTGTTTTTCGGCCAGCGTAGCGATCGTGGCCGTGAGCTGCTGCAGGCGGTCCTGGTCGGTCGCCTTGGCCTGCTGCATTGCCGTAATGAAGCCCGCCAGTTCCCGTCTGTTTTGTACTGTCAGAGAAGCAGGGTCGAGGTCGTGATGGGTGAGGGTGGAAAAATCCATCTGCTCGATCATGTGATTGGCCATCCCCTGCAGTCCCATGGTGGCCCCGTCTTCTGGTGAGTAAATTTTGGTGACGCCGTATTCCTCGAGCTCGGCAATCTCATCGGCGACGATCACCCCGCCTCCACCACCGAATACTTTGATGTGCGAAGCGCCTCTTTCTTTGAGCAGGTCGATCATATACTTGAAAGATTCCATGTGACCGCCCTGGTAGCTTGACATCGCGATCCCCTGAGCGTCTTCCTCTATGGCAGTGTCAACCAGCTCCTGCACCGAACGGTTGTGGGCCAGATGGATCACTTCAACACCGCTGTCCTGCAGGATTCTGCGCATTATGTTGGTCGAGGCGTCATGGCCGTCGAACAGAGAGGTGGCCGTGATGATCCTGATATTGTGACTGGGAGTATAGGTGGTGATCGGTGCATTCATGTATGCTTCCTCGTAATATTTCAGCTAACCGCGAAAACGGTCAGCCGGGGACTAGACTAAGGAGACTCGGGACAGCTGCAAGCAGAATCAATCAGCGCCAGGGCTTCCCGAACGAGGAGAATGCGAAGGGAGTAAGGGGCGGATTAATTTTTCTTGTCAGCCAGGAACCTCATGATGAAGTCTGTCTGCTGTTCGATATATTGCTCAATGGTAAAATGTTTTCCGAAATACCATCTCCTGAAAGCCCAGGTGTGGCCAAGGACCGAGATGTTATGGCCCATCAGGTTGATGGTGTCATTATCGAGGCTGACCAGATGACCCCGCTCTTTCAACTCAACGATTGCCTGAATAAAAATGTCGGTGATCCGCAGTTCTGCCTCCAGCACTTTCTGCTGCCATTTGGGCGGCAGAAAATGGGTAACCTGGTACATCAGCAGCAGGTGATCGCTCATCCGGTCACAGACCAGAAAGTACTCACGGATTACCTCGGCCACTGCCGCCTTCACTTCCAGCGGCCTGCGCAGTGCCTCCATGACGCCATGCTCGACCTCGGCATGGATAGCCATGCAGACCAGGTAGAGTACATCGTCCTTGGTGGTGATGTATTCATACATCGAACCGATGGACAGTCCGGTGGCCTGGGCCAGGGCTCTGGTGGTGGTCTT
>Ga0316189_10002389_pt1 | contig 18519 bp, 12 predicted proteins | sample LowCovwburrow_MG_FD_204930 | JGI IMG/M metagenome (GOLD analysis project Ga0316189, IMG submission 204930) | Coastal sediment microbial communities from Maine, United States - Lowes Cove worm burrow | ecosystem: Environmental > Aquatic > Marine > Coastal > Sediment | place: USA: Maine...
TGGTGCCTACACCCCACAGTCGACGATGTCGCTGGGCGAGGGGACGGTGGCCGGCGGCTCGGTGTGGGTCATCGCGAACGACAGCGATGCGTTCGCGGGGCTGTACGGCCAGCATCCGCACGCCGATCACGGCACGGCCATCGCGGGCAACGGCAACGACAGCTACGTGCTGCAGCAGGCCAAGGTGGGGGTGGTCGACGTGTACGGCGCCCCAGGCACCGACGGCGTCGGGCAGCTGTGGGACTACACCGACCAGACGGCGCGTCGGGCGCCCGCGATCCAGGACGGCTCCGCAGTGTGGATCGCGTCCGAGTGGGTGCTGCAGCCCAACACGAAGGCGACGCCCGGCGTGCGTTGAGCCGCTGGTGCGTGTGAAGCCAGGCGGCGAATAGCGCATCAGACGCGCCACGATACGTCTGTGGGTAGGAGGTCCACACACATGGCGACACACACAATCAACGCACAGAACATCGAGTCAACCATCACCGACAACGCGGTGGTGATTCTGGATTTCTGGGCGTCCTGGTGTGGTCCGTGCAAGGCGTTCGCGCCCACGTTCGAGGCAGCTTCGGGGAAGCACGAAGGCATCTTCTTCGGCAAGATCGACACCCAGGCCGAGACGGCGCTCGCCGCTCAGCTACAGATTCAGTCCATCCCGACGCTGATGGTGTTCCGCGACAACATCATGATCTTCCGCCAGCCGGGCGCGCTGCCGCCCCCGGCGTTCGAGGACCTGATCACGCAGGTCATGGCGCTCGATATGGATGACGTGCGGGCGAAAATGGCGGCGGACGCGGATGCCGAGCAGGCCGCTACCTGATCCCGCGCGGTCGACCGGTTACCGATGCCTCTCGCCTCGGAGCCGGTCATGATCACGGTCAGCAATGTCTCGAAGGGGTTCGGCGGACGAACTCTGTTCAAGGACGTCAACGTCGCGTTCTCGAACGGGAACAACTACGGACTGACGGGTCCGAATGGGAGTGGGAAGTCCACGCTCATGAAGATCCTGTTGAACCAAGAGGACACCGACGAGGGGCACGTCAGCCTGCCGCGCAGGGTGGGGTGGCTGCGCCAGGAGCAGTCGGTGTTCGACGACAGCCGAGTCGTCGACGTCGTGATCATGGGAAACGCCCGCCTGTGGGAGGCGCTCGACGAGCGCGAGCGCCTGTACCAAAAGGGCGATGACCTGTCTGACGACGAGGGCATGCGCCTGGGTGAGCTCGAGGGCGTGGTCGCGGAGGAGGACGGCTACGAGGCAGAGTCCGACGCCGCGCGGCTGCTCGGCGGCCTGGGCATCGCCCAGGAGCAGATCGATCGGCCGATGCGCGAGCTGCAGGGCGGTGCAAAGGTGCGGGTGTTGCTGGCGCAGGCGCTGTTCGGCGACCCTGAGGCGCTGCTGCTGGACGAGCCCACGAACGGGCTCGACATGGACTCGATCATCTGGCTCGAGGATTTCCTGGTCGAGTACGCGGGCGTGCTCATCGTCATCAGCCACGATCGGCGGTTCCTCAATCGCGTGTGCGACCACATCGCCGATATCGACTACGAGACGATCATCACGTACCCGGGCAACTACGACGCGATGGTGCGCCAGAAGGCTCAGGTGCGCAGCCGGATCGAGCGCGAGTCGGGCGCGCGCGAGAAGAAGATCGCCCAGCTCAAGGACTTCATCTCCCGGTTCGGTGCCGGCAGCCGGGCCAGCCAGACCCGGTCGCGCGCCAAGCAGATCGAGAAGCTGCGCCCCGAGGAGATCAAGCGCTCGAACATCGCGCGCCCGTTCATCCGATTCCCCGCCGAGCCCCCAAGCGGGCGCGACGTGCTCTCGGTCTCGAACCTGTCGCACGCCTACGGCGAACACGTGATCTTCGAGGGCTTCCATGCCGACGTGCAGCGCGGCGACCGGGTCGCCATCCTCGGGCGCAACGGTGCGGGCAAGACGAGCCTCGTCAAGGCGCTGCTCGACCCGGCGAACGCGGAGTCCGGAGCGGTGCGCTGGGGTCACAACACCCGGGTCGGCGTCATGGGGCACGACCACCGCGACCTGATCGAGCCAGGACTGACCGTGTACGGCTGGCTGTTCGCCCAGCGTCCAGAGGTCGGAGAACAGCAGATCCGTGCCGTCCTCGGCCGAATGCTGTTCTCGAACCAAGACGGGGAGAAGCCCACAGCGACGCTGTCGGGCGGCGAGGCTGCGCGGTTGGTGATGTGCTACCTCGTCCTCATGCAGTTCAACGTCCTGGTACTGGACGAACCCACCGATCACCTCGATCTGGAGGCTGTCTCAGCGCTCCGCGACGGGATCGCCAACTACGAGGGGACAGTGCTGTACGTCACCCACGATCGTGATCTGGCGAGCGTGGCGAGCATGATCTGGACGTACGCCGAGGAGGGAGAGCTCATCCCGTTCAGCGGAAACCTCGAGGAGTACATGGACTGGCACAGCAAGCACTATAGCCGGGCGTCCTGAGATCTCGCTCGCTTCGATGGAGTTGCCGATGGCCGCGCTGATCGCGACACACGATGGCCCGTTCCACGCCGATGATGTGATGGCCGTCGCACTGATCCGTACGTTTCACGACCGGCAAGCCACCGTCGTCCGCACCCGCGACCGGGCGCAGATCGACGCCGCTGACCTGGTGGTCGACGTCGGCGGCGCGTTCGACCCGTCGTCCGGCCGGTTCGATCACCACCAAGCCGACTACCAGGGGCCGCGGTCGGCCGCGGGCATGGTCCTCGACTGGCTCGCCGCCTCCGAACAGCTCGACGCGGAGCTAGCGGCGAACCTGCGGGATGGGCTGATGATGTACTTGGACGAGGTCGACAACGGCCGCCGCGCGCCCGACCCGACCGTGCCGTGCTTTCCGCGGATCGTCGACGCGCTCAACCAGCCGGCACGCAGCCACGCGGCCTTCGACGACGCCTTCGCGCAGGCCGCTCTGTTTGCCAGCGCTTGGCTCGCGGGGCTGGTCGCCAAGCACGCGCGGGTCCTCGAGGCGCGGCGCGGCGTCCGGGCGGCGATGGAGCGAGCGGTCGCGGACGGCACCCGCGTGATCGTGCTGGAGGAGTACCTGCCGTGGAAGCAGGTGTACTTCGAGGCGGGCGGCGAGACGCACCCCACGGACTTTGTGCTCCATCCGGGTACGGATGGAAGCTGGCGCGTCGTCGCCATCCCGCCCAAACTCGGTGACTTTGCGCAGAAGCGCTCCCTGCCGGAGCCGTGGGCGGGGCTCACGGATGCGGCCCTCGAGGACGTGACGGGGGTCCCCGGGTCGGTCTTCTGTCACAAGAACCGGTTCATCGCGGTGTTCAAGACCCGGGAAGGCGCCGAGGAGGCGCTGCGGCGCCACGGTCTGACCGCACGCTGACCCGTCAGAATGCCTGCTCGAAGCGCAGGTAGATCTCCGGGACGGCGGTGCGCCGCAGCTCCACCAGGCGGGGGTGCCACGCGACCGGCCAGGCCGCTGTGACCCCGACGGCCGAAGCCTCGGCGCCCAGCAGGTCGCCGAGACCGAGCAGGCCTGCGGTGGCGCCCGTCGCCCACACGGGATCGCCGCCGACGCGCGCCGCCGTCGCCTCGAAGCCGCCGGTCAGCTGCAGCTCCGTGCCCCACGCCAGGAGCAACGGGATGGACCAGCCCCGGACCGGTGCCGTACGAATCTCGACCATGCCCACGGTGCGCTCCGTGGCGAGCTCGGTGCAGGGGATCGGGGTGCCGTCATCGGCGATGGCCGGGCACGCCGGCAGGCTCGGGATGGAGCGCATCGCGCGGGGTCCACCGAGGGTCAGCAGGCGGTGGGGGACGGCCGAGCGTGCGGCGGCAGCGGCGGCTCTTAGCGCGAGCGCCACCCGTGGATGGGGGGAGACGACGCCTATTGCGTCGGCAGAGACTGCGGACCAAGTGGCGCCGGAGGCGGGGATCCCGCCGCCGCCCGCCGAGACCGAGACGCGGTGGCCTCGGAGCGGGAAGTCGCCGCTGATCCGGGTGTCGTGCGCCCATCCGGCGGACCCGTCGAGCGCGAGCGCCAGCCCGTCGGTGGCGGCGAAGGCCGGATCGAGGATGCCCGTGCCGACGCCGACGCGCAGGCGGTGCGGCCGGCGCCAGCCGTCGAGGAGCTGGCCGGCGCTCCGCACGTACCCGGCGTGGACCGACACGAGGTCGGCGCGGCTGTGGGCGATGGTTCCGATGCCGACGTTCTTGGTGTCGCCGAGTCGGCGCAGCGTGGCGGTGCCGCTGCCAAATATCTGAAGTCGCCGGATGTTGATCGCGCTGATCCAGCCTGAGAGCGTGACATCGTAGCGCGGGGGCCACGCGTCGCCGCGCCGGGAGGTCTGGGCAGTGTGGCGTGCAGGGTCGATCACCACGGTGCGGGGGTCGCTGGCCGGGATGTCGGTGCGACCGGGGGGGGCGAGCACCGTGTGATCCTCGCCGTCGATGCGGACCACCACAGCCTCGGCGGCGGCGGTGGCAGCCACCTGGCGGTCGACGGTCACGCGGTCGCGGTGGACGGTGAGTGCGTAGTCCTGTGTTGTGGGGCGCGCGCGCCACCCGTCCAGGGCATCGGGGGCCAGCCCGCAGGCGGCGAGGACCACGGTGACCGGGTCTGCGGCGAGCAGACCGCCGCCGACGCAGCGGCCGGTGCCGTCCCCGTAGCGGTCGTCGAGCTGGGCGTAGACCGCGGCGCCGGGAGTGTGGGGTGCGTGGACCTCGGTGAGGTCGTCGGCGACCGGGTCGCCAGGGTGGACCCGCCCGAGGATCTCAGCGAAGAACGGGGTGCGCTGGCTCGACAGCAGCGCGTTGACCTGCGGGACCCAGCGGAACGCGCCCAGCAGCCGGTCGGTGTCGAGCCCGGCAGCCCGCTCCGCGTGCAGGGCGCCGAGCGCGGCGGCGGCCAGCTCGCGGTGCAGGTGATCGGCGGGTGCGACCCAGGCGGTGACCACCCCGCGCGTCACCGCCTTGCGATGGGCGAACCGGGTCCCGGCGGTCAGGCGGAACGCGCGGTCGCTCACGTAGGCCAGACCAGGCCCGTGGCGGGTCAGGCGGCGGCGCAGAGGCGCCTGCACCGCGACACCGCTGAGCGGGTCGGGGAGGAGCGCGAGCTGGTCTTGCAGCTCGCGGACGAGCCATCGACGCGGGGCTCCCTGGGTCAGCAGCGAGATGTGGTGGGTTTCGGCGGACAACGCGGTGACGCGCCCCCGGCGGACGGCGGCGATCGAGGCGCGCTCGCCAGCGCCCTCCCAGTGCAGCGTGCCGCTCCCCACCGTGTCGCCGACGGCGCCCGTGATTCCGGGGGGCAGGGTGAGTGTGACCTGCCAGTTCTGCGTCTCCAGTCCGCGCTCGGTGCGCGCCTGCGGGTACCAGCCGCCGTTGGCGAACAGTCCGTGGGCGGTGGTTCCGAGGTCGCCGAAGCGGCGCGGAAGGGTGGCGAGAAAGGTGCCGTCCGGGGTCCACTCGACCCTGCCGCGAGAGGCCGCGCCGGGAAAGGTGCGCAGCGAGAACAGGTCATCCACGGGGTCGGGCACTGCGGCGAGGGGGTCGACCACCGTATCGGGCGGGGTGACCCAGGTGATGGTGCCGCGGACGGAGCGGAGGTCGTCGGCGACGGTGGCGCGGATCGTCACGTCCGCGGCCCAGGCGACGACGGACCACAGCGCCAGCGCGGTCAGAGCGTGAAGCCGAAGCCGGTCGTGACAGTGGGGACGGTCGCGGGCGCCCACGATCCGGCGATGCGCAGGTGGATGCCGCCGGACGTAAACTGCATGCCCCCGCCGAACTGCGGCAGCGCGATGGGCGGCGCCACGTCGGTGTCCTGTGGGGCAGACCGCGCGTACCGGAGCGCGCCGATGTCGTTCTCGGTCCGCTCGTCGAGCGTGGCGTTGGCGCTGATGCGCAGGGTTGTGAAGTTGAGCCAGGGGGAGAACTGACCGGTGTTCACCTCGGGGCTGCGCCCGAGCCCCCAGGTGGTGCCTACGGTGACCCCGAGGTCGAGCACGCCCACGTCGAGCTGCTCGTTGCCGACGTAGCCCGAGTAGCCGAGCTTGAGCGAGACGTCCGGAATGGGCTTGTAGCCCTCGATCACCGCGACGCGGGCCCAGCCGCCGACCAGCCCGCTCGATGAGCCTCCGATCCAGCCCATGTGGGCGCCCACCTCGGTGGACAGCGGCAGGCCCTTTCGGACCGAGAGCGTGGGCAGCACGTGGTATGGCGCGCTGAGCTCGTCGCGGTGGGCGCGGCTCCACGGGCTGGGCTGTCCCAGGCGATCGATGGCCTCGGTGAGGATGAACTGGGTGGACAGGTCGACGTCCAAGCCGCTGATGCCCAGGGTCTCGGCCGGGGTGACCGGCTTGTTCGAGACCATGGTGCCGAGCTCGAGCACGAGCTGGCGGTACGACGTGCCGAGGACTTCGCGGTCGAGCACAGGCAGCCCGTCGTGGTCGAGCATGCTGTACAGGTCGACGTCTTCGGGCCACGCGGCCCACGCTGGTGCGGGAGACACGGCGAGCAGCAGCAGGAGGGTCCGACGCAGCATGCGTGGCAGCGTACCGTGCGACCAGCGCCGCTGACAACGCGCTGTGCCCTCGATAGGGAGGGAGCCGGAGCGTGTCATGCCCCCCCCCGATCCAACCGTCCACCTCCAACCCGCCGCAACCCAGGTGCGTGACCCGGTCACCGGTCGCTCGGTGTGGCTGGCTGGCATGGTGCAGAACGCCCGCCCCAAGGGGGCGGACCTCATCTACGATCTGCACTTCAACGGGGAGCACAGCCTCGATGATCGCCGGGCCATCCCCGAGGCGATCGAGGCCAACCTGCGCGGGCTCGGCTTCCAGGGCAAGGTGTACGTCATGCACGCGGGCGCGCCGCCGCAGATGCCGGACACCAAGTCGACGCCCACCGCACCCCAGAAGGCTCCGCCGAAGAAGGACCCCGTCCGGGGCATGAGTGGACCCGGCATGGGGGCCCACGGCGGTCCCATCCAGAAGTCCCCGATCCCCGGGGTCCGCCACGTAATCGCGGTGGCTTCCGGCAAGGGGGGCGTGGGTAAGTCCACAGTGGCGATCAACCTGGCGGTGGCCCTACGGATGCTGGGGCACCGGGTCGGGCTGCTGGATGCGGACATCTACGGACCCAGCGTGCCCACGATGATGGGGCTCAACCAGCGGCCCATGGTCGATCCAGAGACGAGCAAGATCCTGCCGCTGCAGGCCCATGGCGTGGGCTTCCTGTCGATGGGCAATCTGGTCGATCCAACCGAGGCGATGATCTGGCGCGGCCCCATGGTGATGAGCGCGGTGCGGCAGTTTCTGCGCGAAGCCGCCTGGGACCCCACGGACTACCTGATCATCGATCTGCCGCCGGGTACCGGAGACGCGCAGCTCACGCTGGTGCAGTCGGTCGACCTGTCGGGCGCGGTCATCGTGACCACACCGCAGGAGGTCGCGCTGGCCGACGCGGTGCGCGGGATCACGATGTTTCGCAAGCTGGATGTACCGCTGCTCGGGGTGGTCGAGAACATGGCGTGGTACGAGCTGCCCGACGGCACGCGAGACGCGGTGTTCGGCAGCGGTGGCGGCGTGCGGATCGCCGAGGAGTACGAGACACCGTTGCTCGCGCAGATCCCGCTGCAGTCTGCGCTGCGGGCCGCCGGGGACGCGGGGGCGCCGGCGGCGCTCGGGGAGGGTCCCTTGGCCAAGGCGTTCGCCTCGCTGGCCCGCGCGGTCGTCGAGCGCGTGCCGCTCGAATGAGCCTGCCTGAGCGAGTTGTCGGGCTGCAGCGCCCGACGAGCGGTCCGCTGCTCGACCCGTTCGGACGCGTGCATACCTATGCGCGCATCAGCGTGACCGACCGGTGCAACTACCGCTGCACCTACTGCATGCCCGCTGCGGGGCTCGACTGGATGCCGCGCGCGCACCTGCTCACCTACGAGGAGATCGCGCGCATCGTGGCAGCGCTCGCTTCGATGGGCGTGCGCCGGGTCCGCCTCACCGGCGGCGAGCCCACCATCCGGCGCGACATCGTGCAGCTGGTAGAGAAGATCGCAGCCACGCCTGGCATCGAAGATCTGTCGATGACCACGAACGGGCACCTGTTCGCCAAGCACGCCCGTGCGCTCGCGGACGCAGGCCTGCAGCGTATCAACGTGTCGATCGACACCCTCGACCGCGATGCGTTTCGGCGGATCACACGTGGCGGCGATGTGGAGCGCGTGCTGGGTGGCATCGACGCGGCGCTGGCGGTCGGGATGGGCCCGGTGAAGCTGAACACCGTGGTCATTCGCGGCCAGAACGACGACCAGATCGAGCCGCTGGTCGCCCACTTCGCCGATCGGCCCGAGCAGATCGTGGTGCGGTTCATCGAGTTCATGCCGTTCACCGCGGTCGACCGGCTCCGGCATGTGCCTGCCGCGGAGATCCGGGAGCGGCTGCAGCAGCTGTATACGCTTACGCCGGTGCCGGTCGTGGTGGGCGGCGGTCCGGGGGTCACCTGGCGCATCGAGGAGACGGGTCAGCGGGTGGGCTTCATCTCGCCGATCACCGAGCATTTCTGCGAGCGCTGCAACCGGGTCCGACTGCAGGCGGACGGGCACCTGCGGACGTGCCTGTCGCGCGAGGCGCTGCCGAGCCTGCGCGAGGTGTTGCGCGGCGGTGCCGACGACGCCGAGCTGGAGCAGGTGATCCGCGAGCGCCTCTGGGGCAAGGTCGCGGGTCACGTGGGCACCTTCGCCGGCGCGATGACGTCGGTGGGTGGATAGGATAGCCGGGCTCTCCCCTTGCTTCGGAGGCTCGCTCGTGCCGAACATGGTCGCATTCCTGCGGGCGATCAACGTCGGGGGTCGCCGGGTGACCAATGAGGAGCTGAGAGCGGCTGTCGCCGGCTTGGGTTTCCAGGAGGTCGGGACGTACCGAGCGAGCGGAAACGTGCTGTTCGCGGACGCGGGCGCGTCGCGGGCGGCGGTGCGGGCGCGCCTGGAGGCGGGTCTGCAGGCGGCGCTCGGCTACGAGGTGCCGACCATCCTGCGGTCGGGCACCGAGGTCGCGGCGCTGGTCGCAGGCGTGCCGTTCACGGCCGATCAGCGCGCCGCGTCCGAGGGGAAGGTTCAGGTCACGCTGCTCGCCGCGCCGCCAGACGCGTCGGCGCGCGCTGAGGTGCTGTCGCACGCGACCGCGGAAGACCCGCTCGGATTCGGTCCGTCCGCGCTGTACTGGCTCCCCAGCGCCGGGGTCCTGGACAGTGCGCTGGACCACGAGGCAATCGGGCGCGTGCTGGGGCTGGGCACGGTGCGAACGGTCGGCACGCTGCAGGGCGTCTCACGGAGGTGCGGAGCCGCTGGCTAACGTCGGCAGCCCGGTCGGCGGTGTCTGCGGTAGGAGGAACCAGAAGCTCGTTCCTTCGCCGACCTCACTCTTGATCCGGAGGTCACCGCCCAACAACGCCACGAGCTGTCGTGAGATGGCCAGGCCCAGGCCGGTGCCTCCGTGACGTCGGGTGGTGGTTCCGTCCTCCTGCACAAAGGGCTGGAAGACGAGGTCGAGGTTGTCGCTGGCGATGCCGATGCCGGTGTCCCACACCTCGAAGGACACCGACTCCCCCGCACGCTTGACTCGCAGCCCCACCGTTCCGTCGGAGGTGAACTTGGCGGCGTTGGACAGCAGGTTGAGCAGTACCTGGCGCAGCCGCACGGGGTCGGTGGTGATGGTGTCGGGCAGGTCGGTGACATCGAGCGCAAGCTCATTGCCCTGCCTGGCCGTCAGCGGGCGTGCGGTGGTCATCACCTGCTGTAGCAGCAGGTCGAGCGAGACGTCGAGCCGCTCCAACGCGATCTTCTCTGCCTCGATCTTAGACAAGTCGAGCACATCGCCGATGACGGTGGTGAGGTGGGCGGCGGCGCCCCGGATCTTCGTCAGATCCTGTTCGAGCTCGGTCTCGCCGCTCGCCTCTGCGATCTCACGAAGAAGCTCGACCATCCCGATGATCCCGTTGAGCGGGGTCCGCAGCTCGTGTGACATGTGGGCGAGAAACTGGCTCTTCGCCTTGTTTGCGGCGATGGCGCGCCGCTCGGCCAGCTGAGAGTGGGCGATCGCAGCGTGCACGTCGCGGGCGAACGCGCCGAGCAGCAGGGCGGCCGCAACGAGCAACGCGGTGATCGAGCCCACGGTCGCGATCCACAGGCTCAAGCCCAGCAAGCCGATGGCAGAGGTCGCCGCCAGCGCGTACACGACGACAACCGCCGCGAGCCACCGTCGGGCGCTGCGCAGGTCGCCGATCGCGACCACGCCGGCGAGACTCATGGCGGAGAAGGCGGACGAGATACCCCAGATCGCGTTCGTGCCCGGCCCCTCTTCGAGGATGGCCTGGTTGGCGACCAAGAACCCGAACAAGTAGGCCAACCAGGAGACGAAGAGCACGTTGCGGGCTGCATCGTAGCGTCGACGATGCGCGAGCCTCAAGGCGAGCCCGTACATCGTGGTCAGAACGAGCAAGCCGCCGACGTTGGCGTGCAAGAGCCCGGGCTGCGCGGGGTAGCTGCTGATGAGCGACAGCACACTGAACACACCGAATCCGGCCGCGATCAAGACGACGCGCAGCACCAACAGCAGGCGCTTCTCGCGCTGTTGCTGCAGCGCGGCGGGGTTCAGCGGACGCACTCCGCTCGCGGATTGTTCCGGAGCGGCATGCGGCATGTCTGTCTCTTCTGCAGCGACCATGGTGGCATCCTATATTCCGTCGCAGGGTCGCAGGGTCGCGAGGGATGACTTGAAGTTGCCAGATCGTTACTCGAGCATGTCGACCCACAGATCGGGATGAATGGCCTCCGAGAAGGCCCACTTGTACCAGAGCAGCGGGTCATCGACGTTCAGGTGGTCCCGCGGGTCCAGCACACGTCCGTCCGACAGGCGAGTCACCCCGCGAGGTGACGGAAGCAAGTGGCCAAGCTCGTACGCGCTGTACCTCAGATGGGAGTAGAGCGATGCGGCCACGTTGTACCAGCCCGGCAGACCATCGTTGCCGTGGACCTCTCGGTTGGAGACGAGCGGGAAGCTCGTGAACAAGCTCCCCTGCAGGCGCTCTCCGCTGTGTAAGAACGAATAATAGGGGCGGGAAAATCCGCGTGGAACGGGCGCCCACAGGGCAATGGACTGTTGAGCACCAGGGGTGATGGTCCGCGTGATCTCGGTCGGAACCTCTGACACGTCCACGACCCAGCGGTCGGGTTCCGTTTGGTCTTCGATCTTGCTGCCGCCCTTGTAGACAAACGCGGAATCTAGGGGTCCGGGAACCGAAGCGACCTCGAACTCTACCTGGACCCGCCCTCCCGTCTGCGCCGAGATGAAGTCGGCTGCGCCCTGATGGGCGGCCACAATGGACTGCAGCGACTTGTCCCCGAGCTTTGCGTGGCGGCCGTCCACGACGTTGTCTTCGACGACGATGACCAGAAGGCGCCACACGAGCGGGTCCTCAGTCCACGGCGGCGGGGGCTGATCCGGGTGGGGGAGCTGTACGATGCCCGATTGCCTCCGGTAGTCTGCGTGCGCCACGAAGGAGATCTCGACCCGACCCTGCAGGGGACCCTGCAGGACACGACCCTTCCCAATGGCGAGGCGCTTCCTCACGCAGGCGTCCACCGCGGGCGACCCGGAGCTCCGCACGACCGTGGCGCTCTGCATCGAGCCGTTCCGCGCGACAGTTCCGTCGAGGACGACCCTGCGCACGCGCGCGTCCCCTCCATTGTAGGCGCACCGATCGAGCTCCTCGGCTCGCTCCTGCATGGCCGCGGCCGCGGCCGTGATGTCGTACGGGGCGTCGATGGACTTGGTGGGGCGGAACGTGGTCTGCACGGTGTGACCCAGTCGAAACAGGATGCGCGTCCGCGCAGCGCCTCCGGTGGGCGCGCGGATGGTGCCGAGGGCGAGTCCCGCGTCGAACACGCACGCCGTGAGCGGGTCGTCCACCCAGCCGCCGCGCGGGACCGCACCCTCCACGGCGCCGTCGGCCGCGATCTGCAGGGTCACCAGCACCTCGCCCGCGACATCGCCACGGCGCAGGCGGTCGCGGTAGCAGGCGACCATGCCCGGCTTTAGGTCCGTCTTGATGCGGAGGTTGCTCCCCACGCTGACCTCGCCCGGCGGCCATGCGCGTGCGAGCGCTCCCTGGCTCAGGAGGCCGTGGTTGTCGCAGGCCCAGACCACGTCATGCTGACATGCCCGGTGGAGGGGGGCGACCGCGTCCTCCATGGTTCTCTCGCCCGTCTGGGCTCCGTACAGCGCCGCCATGGCGCAGCCCTCGATGTCGCCGTTGGCGCAGGCGGCGGTGAGGAGCTCTCGGGCGCGCTCTGGGGAGCCCGCGTCGGCCTGTGCCAGGTCTGCGCAGGCGGCACCGACGCCCTGGTCGCAGGCCTGGCGCCTCAGGTCGCGGGCCGCTTGTGGGTTGGCTTGGCTAGCGGCGAGTCTGCGAAGCGCCGTCGGATCTCCCAGCTCAGCGGCGCGCTGGTAGAGGCGAACGCGATCCTCGGCCGGTGACGCCCGCGCCAGGGAATGGCACGCGTAGGCTTCACCCGCGTCACAAAGGGGCTGCAGAAGCTCGCGGGCTCTCGAGCGGCTTTGGTACGTTCCGACACCGTACATCGAGGCGCGTGCCACCTCGACGCAGCCGCGCGACGAGCCCGCTGAGCAGGCACGCTCGAACAGCACCTTGGCGCGAACGGGGTCCGCTGCAGCATGCGGTCGAAAGATCCCCCAAGGTCTCTGCGACAGCGCCCAGCCGACCATGACGCAGGCCGCGGCGTGGCCGCTCTCACAGCGGGGCTCCAGCGCCCGGATGGCCTCTCCCTGATCGAATGGAACCGCCCACGCCCGGGCGTCGCACGCCACGGGGTCTGCCGCTTCGCAGAGCGCCGAAAACCGACGCTTGAGGTCGCCCGCTGGGGCCGTGGCCCCGTCTTGGCCGGAGGCGACGATCAGCGCGTGGAGGAGTGGCTCTGCCGCCTGGGGGTTGGCCTGGGCAGCCAGGGGGAACAGAAGGAAGTTCATTGCTCTCTCCGCAATGGCGGGAAACTACACCGTCGCGAGCGGACGTGCACCCTCGCGTTTCTCCGCCGAAGCGCCTCTCCTGGACAACTCCGCCTGGTCGCTGCGCCTTGGGTGCTGATGCGCGTTCTTGGCCGGGCCGGACCTCGGTGCAGTCGATGCGTTCAACGGCCGGCGGCGTTCGGATCCGGACCTGCGGGCTGCAGGCCGCATGGGTCAGTCGGCGCTCTCCTTGGGCACCAGCAGCCGCCAGGGCCGCGACCGCCAGCCCGTACGCGGCCACAACCGATCGTCTTTCGGCTCCAGGAACACGTGATCCGGCTCGTAGTAGTCGGTCAGCTTGCCGAGGAATCGGTGTGTTCCGCCCAGGATCAGCGTGTACTCGCGCGCGCGGAGCGCGGCGGAGATCGAGGACAGGTCGTCTTGATACGGCCCGCCCGCATAGTTTAGGTCCCACACCGCCATCGCGTGGATCGACGGCTCCCGTCCCGCATAGACCGGGATCCACGCGGCCGTCGGCGACAGGATCGGACCGCTGACTTCCCGCACTGCGCGGACCATCTCCCAGCCGGCTTCCTCGTCCACCGCGCGCGGCTTGAGCTTGATCCGGTCGATGCGGCTCGCGCCGTACAGCGGCTGCAGGGCGGCGATCACGGCCACCGCGGTCACCAGGTGAGGCAAAGCCTGCACCCACCGGGTCAGCGCGACCCCGAACCCGAGCGACAGCACCAGGAACATCGGCATGTGCACGTTGGTGTAGCCGCCGTCGTGCACGCGCATGGCGATCGCACCAACCACCGCGGTGGCGGCCACCGAGACCCCGAACACCTCGCGCCACGAGGGCAGCATCGCGCGGCCTGCGCGCACATCCAGCAGGGTCCCGAGGACGCGCACCCCGAGGGCAACGGCGGCGGCGGTGAGGCCCCAGTATCCCACGCCTGAGGGCACCAGCAGCAGCGGTTCGCGGGGCGGGTGGTACGTGCCCCACCAACCCATCAGCATGCCCGACCACACCGGCACCACCGTCGCAAGCCACGTGGGCAGGCTGCGCTGCCGGGTCGCGCCGCGCCACACGGCCCAGCCACCGATCGCGGCAAACACCAGCGGGAGCGCAGTGCCGACCTCGCGGGGCAGGTCGACCGTGGCTCGCGCCCAGATCATCTTGTGGTGCCGCGGCACCTCGAGCAGGTAGGTCAGGAAGCCGCCGCCCGATCGCCACTGGAGCAGGCCCACGACCGCGAGGGCCGGGCCAGCGGCTGCTGCCACGAAGGCGACAGCGTCGCGCGGGCGACGCACGAGCAGCCCGAGCGCGATCGGGAGCCCGAACAGCGCCGTGTTGTGCTTGACGAGGAAGCTCGCCGCCAGGAGCAGTCCCGCCGCGACCGGGGCACCGCGGCGGTCCTCGAGCGCGATGACGATCGACCAGCCGAGCAGCGCCACTGCGAGGCTGTCGGGGCGCACGAGGTCGTAGAACGCCCCGGCGTGGGGGTACGTGGCAAGAAACGTCGCCCCGGCTGCGCAGGCGACCGCGCGTGCGCCGCCAGCGCGCAACACGCCGAACACGATCGACCCGGCCGCCGCGAGCACTGCGACCACCGACACCGCGCGCCCGAGTCCGGGCGACAGGCCGAACACCCCTCCGAGTGCAGCGACCACCGCGGAGTACCCGGGCGGGTAGATGAACGGCGCGAAGTCCGGGCTGGGTGGGCCATACAGCGACTGCCCATGCGCGAGGCGCCAGGCGTGGCCGAGCATGCCACCCTCCATCCACTCGAGGTCGAACGGGTAGGGGATTCTCGCGAGCCAGACATCGCCGAGCACCACCAGCACGATCAGTGCGGCGCCCAGGGGTAGGCTGGCCTGGATCGCGGCCCGGGTGGACATTGTCCGCACCTTAACCAGGCAGGATAGGTTCTCCGCATGCGCCAGTCCTTGGTGGAGCTGATCGAGCGCCCCTCCCGACTCTGGGTGCTCCTGCTGTGTGTGGGGATCGCAGCTGCCCACCAGGCGGTCCGCTGGGACTGGTTCATCGACGACTCGGGCATCTGCTTCGCCTACGCCCGCAACCTGGCGACGGGCGAGGGCGCGGTGCCTTGGCCCGGTGGGGAGCGCATCGAGGCGGTGTCCGATCCCACCTGGGTCCTCCTGCTGACCGTATTGTACTGGGTGGGACTCGACGGAATGGTGGTGGCCAAGCCGCTGGCGATGGTGCTCGGCGCCATCACCTTGTTCCTCACCTGGCGCATCGCCCGGCTCGCGCTGCCAGACCACGACGGCGCCGGCGCTCTGGTCGCTCCGGTGCTGGTCGCCCTGAGTGCACAGTTCGCGATCTGGAGCGCGAGCGGTCTCGAGAACTCCCTGTTCAGCACGCTGCTCGCGGCGGCGATCCTGCGCTCGATCGCCGACGCGCGGGACGGGACGGTGCCTTGGGGCAGCCTGTGGTGGCTCGCGATCGCGTGGACGCGCCCAGAGGGCCTGCTGTACGCGGCCGTCGGGGGGTTCTGGTTCCTGGTCTGGACCGTCCGGGACGGGCGCTCGCTGCGCCGGGTGGCCGCTTGGCTCGCCATGTTCTGGCTCCCCACGCTCGGGCTGATCGCCCTGCGGCTGTGGTACTTCGCCTGGCCGCTGCCCAACACGTACTACGCCAAGATCGGCAGCCGCGGAACCTCCCCGATCAACTGGACAGGGCGAGGCTGGAGCCAGCTCAGGGACTGGGCCGCGCGCCTGTGGCACGGGTACTGGGTGCCGCTGTACGTGGCGGGACTGGTGGGACTCAGAGGCCAGCGGGCGGTCATCGGCGGCGGTGTGGTCGCGTTGCTCGCCATCTCCCTGTTGTGGCCGGGTCCCGACAAGCTGCAGGCACTCTGGGTCTGGCCCGCGCTGGCGCCCCCACCGCGCGGGTTCGCAGTAGGACGGATCGTCGCGCTGGTCGCGGCGGGGGGGGCGCTCCCGCTGCTGGCAATCGGCCGGCCCGGTGGTCGGGTGCTGGCGCTGTGCGGGCACCTGATGTGGGTGGGGCTCGGGTTCTCGATCGTCGCCAACGGCGACTGGATGGGCGCCTACCGCTGGATGAGCTTGGTGGTCGTGCCGGGCGCCGTGCTGCTGACAGCAGGGCTCGTCCGGGTCCTCGACGCCATCGCCTGGCGCGCCTCGAACACGCGACGCTGGGGGCCCGCCGCGTGGCTCGTTGCGAGCCTGTTCCTGGGGCTGCAGCTGCCGCCGAACCTCTCCCAGACCCGCGACCACCGCGACCACAACAAGAACGAGACCATCGCGTCGGTCGTGGAGCGGGTCAAGCACACGCGCGCGTTCGCGCGTCGGGCGTTCTGGGAGGAGCCCATCGTCAACCTCGAGGTCGACCAGGGTGCCCACCTATGGTTCGTGCCCGAGTACCGTGCGGTCGACATGGCGATGTTGGTGGACACCACGATGTCGCACCACTGGTTCCAGCAGGACACGTTCGTGCAGGAGTACATCTTCGACGAGCGCAAGCCCACGTTCGCCCACGTCGGCGGGTGGTGGGCAAAGCACACAGGTCTGCGTGCCTACGCGGACTGGAAGCCGGTGTACTTCGAGCTTCCGCCCTACACCGACCCCCGCTGGGACGGTCCGTTCCACAACGTGTTCGCGCGCCGTGAGCTGGTGCTGACCCCGCGGTGGGACGGCACGGAGGGGCGGCGGCGGCGCATGGGTCCCGCGGTCCTCGAGGGCTTCGAGCAGCCGGCGGTGTGGACACCCGGGCAGGACGGCTACCTCGAGGCACCGGTGTCGTTGGTCAAACAGCGGGGCCCGGATGCACCGAAGCTGCAGCTACATCTCCACTTGGTCCGCGACGATCGCATCGACCGCTTCGAGCTGACCCTGGGGTACGGCGTCTTACCCCCTGCGACCTGGCCGGCTGGCGCGGTGTTCAGGGGGCGCCACGCGGTCGCGCTGCCGGCCGACCTGCCGACGGGGACCTACGACGCGCGGTTTGTCCTGACCCGCAACGGCGAGCGCCTGGCAGCGACCACATTCGCGGACGCGCTGACGGTCGTGGGCGCCGACGCGCATGCTGCGGCCATCGCCGCCGCCCGCGACCAGGTCGCTGCGCACGGTGCGGCGGGGGGGTGTGAAGCGGCCGAGGCCGCCTGGGTCGTGCTCAAGCGCCACCGCCCGCGCGCGTGGGCGTGGCACGACGCCGAGGCGGTCGCCGCAGACCGCGCCATCGCCGAGTGCTGGGCGCTGCGCGCGCTGGCGATGCCGGACGAGGCGACCGCGTTGCTCGCGCGCGCGCACCGCTGGGACCACTGGAGCCCTGCGCTTCGCCGGGTCGGGCGGCCTGTGGGCGACAAGCTGTGGCGCGAGGGCATGGCGGCGTACACTGCCGGAGACCACGAAAATGCCTACGCCTTGTTCACCGATCTGCTCGCGTTTCAGCCCTGGCGAAGCTGGGCGCGCCGCCGTGCGGAGGAGTCGCGCGACCACCGCTTGGGACTGGTGGACGACGTGCGCGTCGGGATCGGCGGCGCCGACGACCTCAAGCGCCACCAGCAGCAACGTAGAGAACAACGCTAGCAGCGCTCGGGGAAAGGCCCCCACCGGGGGCCGGACTTGCCCCGAGCGATGCGACCGAGGGAGGCCCGCAACGGGCCGAACGGCAACATGAGCCAGCAGGGCGCGGGAATCTCCGGTCTCGCACAGACCGACCGGAGAATTCCGGTGCACTGCTAGGCATCCGTGCGGCGCGACAGGTACGGTGGCGGCATGAACGTCGAGAGGCCGCAGTCGGTCACCCACATGCCCACCAACCTGCTCGGGTTGGTCGCGCTGGTCGCCGTGAGCTGGCTGCTGTGGCGGCAGCCGGGCATCTCGCGGGACGTCGCGGTCCCGTTGCTGATGGTCGCGACCGCGCTGCCCATCCTGGTCGCGGATGTGCTGGTGTTCAAGGTCTACCGCCGGGCGTCCACCGGGATCGACTGGTCGGTGATGCGCACCATCGATCTGCCGCGGCTCGGCACCAAGCTGGTCGGGTTCGCGGCCGCGCTGACCCTGATCCTCGTCGCCTACAACTTCACGCCCGAGTACGCCGGCAGCTTCTACGACGCGTACTACCGGTTCCTGTGGCGACTCGGTCCGCCGGTGCTGATCGCCATGCCGCTGTATTTTGCGTGGATGGACCGGGTTCTGGTGGAGCCGCGCGACAAGTACTGGCACCTGGGGGCCTTGGTCACTGGGCAGGCCGACGCCGACGCCGCCAAGGCGCTCGATCTGGTCCGCGGCTGGGTCATCAAGGGCTTCTTCATCCCGCTGATGTACGTCTACGCCTTCAACAACGTAGGAGAGCTTCGGAACCTAGCCGCCGGCGAGCTTGGCACCTTCATGGACTGGTACCGCCTGCTGTTCAGCTTCGGCATGCTGGTCGACGTGATCTTCACCACCATGGGCTACCTGATCTCGTTGCGGATCATCGACACCCACCTGCGCAGCAGCGAGCCCACGATGACCGGCTGGGTCGTT